>Ga0207648_10001996_pt1 | contig 22267 bp, 20 predicted proteins | sample KBSMisM32_FD_184310 | JGI IMG/M metagenome (GOLD analysis project Ga0207648, IMG submission 184310) | Miscanthus rhizosphere microbial communities from Kellogg Biological Station, Michigan, USA - KBS Miscanthus M3-2 (SPAdes) (version 2) | ecosystem: Host-associated > Plants > Roots >...
ATGAATCAGATCAAATGTGTGTTTTCGTTCAGGAGTCCAATCAATTTCTGATTGGGTACCTTTGATTGACTCAAAGTCAGCTGTAAGATCAGCAAAGTGACGAACATGTTGACGAACAAATGTAATAAAACCAAGGAATGAAGCCAACTGTTTTCCTGTACGAGGAAGAGGCCATTCCTGAAATAATTATGGGCAGGCCTGCTGTAGCGGTTCTCAATGCTGCAACTGCAGATGCCAATTGCTCCTGATAAAATTCAACTCTTTCAGACGCTGCTTTACCTGAATTCAACCATTCATTATTTATGGCTGCAATGCCTTTGCCTTCTGTGGTTTCAGCCAACACTTCCCCATCCCCAATGCGAATCAATCTTAATCGGAAGGAACTGGTTCCCCAATCACAACTTAAAAATACATTGCTCATCTACTATTTACTTATTGCCTTGCGGGCATTTTCTTCTATCGTTTTATAATCTTTTTGATTCATTAATTCTTTTGTAGCAATCCAGCTTCCTCCTACTGCTATCACATTCTTCAAACTGATATATTCTTTAAGGTTGTTACTATTCACTCCTCCCATTGGAATAAATTGAACTTTCAATTGTTCATAAGGGCCCTGCATCGCTTTCAGAAAAGCAAGTCCTCCCACCTGTTCAGCAGGAAATAATTTAAGGATGTTAAATCCGTGTGAGCAGGCGATTTCAATCTCAGATGGTGTCATTACTCCTGGAATAAATGGTAATTGATATTTAGCTGCTTCATCACAAACCTGCTGATTGAAACCCGGGCTTAATCCAAATTGTGCACCTGCGTTTTTTGCTTCCTTCACCTGGGCCGGGGAAAGCAAAGTACCGGCTCCAATATTTATCTCAGGAAATCTCTTTCTTATCTGTTCAATAGCACTGGAAGCTATACCTGTACGGAATGGGATCTCCATTGTTAATAATCCCGCTTTTACCAATGCCTCCGCCACAGGCAATACATGCTCCTCCTTTTCAAATGTAACAGCAGGCAGGACCTTTTGAGATAGTACAGCAGCCAGAAAATTTTTGTCCATGAAAAATGATATTTGCTTCCCGTCTGTAGGATGATCGGGAGGGAGCAACTAAGTTAGGATGAAGTATTTTATTATCGGTCAGGATTTCCTGCTCTTTTGTACCGGGTCTTTTATTTCGATCCACACAGGCGCATGATCGCTTGTTTTTTCCCATCCCCGCACATATTTATCCACTCCTCCCGACAGTAAACGTCGCTTTAATTGAGAGCTAAGCAGGAAATGATCGATTCGAATTCCTGCATCACGTCCAAATGCATTGCGGAAATAATCCCAGAACGTAAAAATCTTTTCTTTAGGGTAAAGTTTGCGAATTGCATCCGTCCATCCCTGGTCAACCAGGTTTTTATATGCCGTACGTGTTTCCGGAAAGAAAAGCGCATCTTTTACCCAACTCTCTGGTTTATGACAATCCATCTCGGTAGGAATCGCATTAAAATCACCAACAAGTATTACCGGAACTTCAAGCGCCATTAGTTTTTTAGCATGGGCAGTTAATCGCTTAAACCATTTTAGTTTATAATCAAACTTGGGACCTGGTGCGGGGTTTCCATTTGGCAGATAAAGACAGCCAATGATAATGCCGTTCACTTCTGCTTCTATATAACGACTATGTAGATCTTCAGGGTCACCTGGAAGCGCGCGCCGTACTTCATGAATCTCGCCAACCCTGGAAAGTATGGCAACTCCATTCCAGCTTTTTTGCCCATGCCAGAGTGCAGCATATCCTGCATTTTTTATCGCATTAAAGGGAAATTTTTCATACGGCGATTTCAATTCCTGCAGGCATACTATATCTGGTTTGGCTTCCTCCAGCCAGCGTAACAGCACAGGCAACCGCCCGTTCACACCATTTACATTATAGGTAGCAATCTTCATTCGCAAATCATTTACTCATTAAACCTACGAAATATCATGCCGCAGACTTTCTAACCAAGTGCTCCACTGATACGGTTGAAAAGGCCTTCCGGTCTCCATTCTCTTTTTTCACCCCTTATCATTCTTCTGGAAGTGCGAACGTATTCGAAAGGATGACTCCTCAGGAAATCGATCGCTGCCTTATTTGCTACAGGAACGGAGGCAACCTGTTTTGTCTTAAACCGTAGTTTCATCAGTTCAATTCCCGCCTTATCATTTTCAGCAATGATCAATCCATCATATAATGCAGGGATATAAAAACCCTGTACCTTTTTATTTTCAACATACAAAAAACTGGTACTGATATAGAGTTCAAGTGTGGCCGCTCTGCCTTCGCCGGATATCTGCCTGTCCAATGCAAACATGTCATCCCTGTATTGCTCATTGAACGGCACGATGAAAGGAGAAACAGCCTGTTCCCTGTTGTAATTCTCACATTTGAAATGCATGTATTCAGCCTGTATTTCAAACCCACTCTTTAAATAAACCGGATACCCCAGATCTGTGGCATCCAGCTGAATGGTCTTGTAATGCCTTTCATCCAGGCTATCGATCAGTGCTTTTGTGATTGTTTTTCCAGCACCGCGGTTCCTGTAACCAGGATGTACAATGATCATCGCAAGCCATGCGGTATCAGTATGCCGTATGGTAGTTCCTACTCCGGCAATCTTTTCATCTATAACTAATTTTAAAGGGTCGCAAACAGGAGATAGTGTATGGTATTCAAAATTAGTGCGGATATCACCCCATCCGGGCGGTTGCAATGCTTCTAATAAGGGAATATCAATGTAGTGTAACGGCTGGATCGTCATGAGGCAGTCATCATCCTGATTTTCCAGGATTGACCATTCAAAAATATGTTATAATGGCTTATTCTACATTCTCACGCAATCCTTCCGGGCCAATATGAAGCATGCGTGAAGGGGTTGATTCAGTATGTGTAATGATCCTGATCTTTCCTTCCAGTGCTTTGCGATATTTATCACTGAAGGAAAACCTTGCATTTTTTAGTGTTACACTTTCGCGATCAAAACAAACAATGCGGTCAATAGCAATAATAGTTCCCCGGTTCACACGGCAGAACAGGTCAAAGGGCAACATTTTCTCCAGTTCTTTTATGGTAAGGGGAGTGAGAAAGATACCGCTCTCTGTAAATAGCTTTACATAGTTGCCCACAGATTCAACATACAGCAGATCCTTATAATTTATCCGAATGTATTTTTTATCAACACGAATAAAGAAGAATGCTTGCATAACACCCGCTTTTAAATGAAGGACAATGTTTATTTGAAAAGTGGCCGGAGTAGACAACCCTCCCAGGACAATAATAGCCTGATTGCAAAACGTATCGCCTGTTAGAATTTTCTCTCTGTGAATAAGACAGCAGAAATATGTATAAGGACTAACGAGCGATCCTAATTTTTAGATTTGTGCGGCCTTTGCGTAATACCGTTACCAATTATTGAAAGATTCTCAACTATTCTTTGATAGTTTTTAATAAGTAATACAGGAATATTGTATTTAGGTACACCTTGTAAACTATAGGCTAATACTAATGATCATTAGGAATTACACTTAAACCCCAGTAACTCCAGGGTTACAAAAAAGGGGATAGTGGAAACTATCCCCGCGCTGTTATACGAAAACGCTTAAGTGTATACGTTTTCTCTAAACCATACTTCAATACATGTTTAAAATAAGAAAGGGAGAATGTAGACACAATCTCCCCACCGTTCACATGAGAAAAATTCTAACAGTGATTATACTAATAATCATTCTAAAGAACAGCAGCAAGATATTACCCATCTAAACCACGTGAATAAAAACTACACGAAAAGCCCAATTTGGCTGGTGAGACGGGCAGTTTCCGTGAAATGGGAATTTAGATTCCATAGTTTTTTGGGGAATAAAAAAGCCCCGGATCAGAAGCTGACCCGGGGCGTAACCGTCCTTATGAATAATTAGTTTTTAGCTACATCAAATTTTCTGAAGATAGCTCTCACACTACTTTGAATTTCTTTTGTACTCATATGACGACTATCTACTTCATCAGTTGACCAACCCTGCCATACCATTTTTTCTGTATTGGCATCAGTCATTGTAACGGTAACTGTCCCTTCCCTTGTCGGCACCTGGTAATTATCATATCCCATGAATTGAGAAGGATAATAGACATTAAAGAATCTCCGGCTGTAAGGATTATAGAAAGTACGTGTAAATGGTCTGGAATAAACAGGATCTGATGAGTTCCTGGTTGATCTTTCAACCAACACATCATAACTTAGTAAGACATCAGGGTTCCTGGTATTTTCTCTCCATCCTGCACTCTTCTCCAGTTCATTACTCACGGCCTGGCGAATCTTCTGTTCGGAAAGGTCATTTTTTGCATGTTTGTCTTTTTCTACCCATGCAAAAGTTTTATAGTGACTAAAATCTGTGTTATCGTCTTTTTCAACATGAGCTGTAGGAGCACAACTTGCAAGCAAGAAGACGATCGCTAAACTTCCGCTCCATACTTTCCAATACTTCTTCATAACATGATCTCCGTTTATTTTTTGATAATTTTTGTTCACCTTAATAACGTAAAAAAACGTGCCGCGTTTATTAAGGAGTTGTGAAAGTGAGTGTTAAATGATCCTAACAAATTGTTATAGAATTTCCTTAACATTAAGCTTCTCGTGACTATATAATTCCCATGAAGAATGAACTCCCCACCCCACAAAGCCACAAGTTCATAGTCAAAAATGCAAATAATTCATAACCCATTGACTCTTTGAATTTTAGATATTTATTGCTAATTTCCGTTAATATTGAAAACATCAGGTAGGCTCTGCTATGGAATCCTTCATGTATAATGAATTGATCGACCCAGTTATTTTATCTAACCTCTATGAAAACGACTACGCCTTCATCCAGAAAATATTTCAAAGCTTCCTCGACAGTGGTATTGACGGGGACCTTCAGCAAGTTGATACCTGCTTTACATCGGGTGATACCGATGGGTTGCGAAAAGTCATACATAAACTCAAACCTGCCTTCGGATTTGTTGGGCTGACCTCTATTGAAGAGCAATGCAGGGAAATGGAATTGCTATGTGCGAACGGCAGGTCACTTAATGACCTCACAGAGAAAATAACAGAATTGCTAAATGCTATGCGGGCCGGAAAAAAGGCCATTGAGGACGATTTGCAAAAACTCATCCTTTTCAATAAAACCTAACCATGAGCATCAGCTGCGTGATCGTTGAAGACCTACCGGTAGCAGCCGAATATTTAAAGAATTGCTGCGAGAAGAGCGGCGATATAGAAGTACTCGGCCATTTTACTAATGTAAACGATGCGGTGACCTTTCTAAACAACCAGCGGGTTGATTTGATCTTCCTGGATGTGGAAATGCCCGGCGATGACGGCTTCAAACTCCTCGACCGTATCCTTTACAGTCCCAAAGTGATCCTCACTACTTCCAAAACAGAATATGCCTATAACGCATTCGAATACCATGTCACTGATTTCCTGAAAAAGCCATTTACCTACCAACGTTTCCAGGAAGCTATCGGCAAACTGGCTTTCTCAGAAGATAACAGGAAGAAAGAATCCACCGACGATCATATTTATATCAAGACAGACGGAAAACTGGTGAGACTTAATAATGATGATATTCTCTATATAGAAAGCATGGGCGATTATGTGAAATTTGTGCTGGCAGACAAGAAGTACGTCTCCCATAATACCATTAAAAACCTGGAGGAAAAGATCAATCCGGCTGTGTTTCTAAAGATCCACCGGTCCTATATCGTGAATATGAAAAAGGTCCAGAATATTAGAGATAATACAGTCGTTATCAATGGATTAGAACTACCCATTAGCAAGGCCAACCGGGCCGAGGTCCTGAAGCGCCTGAACGTGATTTGACAGCTTATCGACTGTTTTTCCCAAAAATCGAAGAAAACAGCCCAGTTATCGAATAAGTTATGATAAATGTCAACTGTACACCATCTTTGTATTGTCAAACGAAGAGAATAATATCCGATTGAAAAACCAGAGTCCATTAATCCAGAAAGACCAAAACCAAGATCCGAAAAACCAAAAAAATCCAGGTCATCCGAGAAGAACCAGAATCCAGTTACCATCCGAACGAAGAACCAGATTGAATCCAAAGCCTAAGAGAAAAACCGAAAAACCAAGCCTTAAGAAAAGCCGTTTTAATCATCAAAATCTTGTACCACCGAAAACAACTCTACACTTACTCTATTGTCCCGTCCAACAAAAAGATTTTGAGAGCAGCCCCCACCGGCTGCTTTTTTCTTTTTACCCTAACCCTATTTCAAAATGCCTTTCCGGTATCTGTACATCCAGAAAACCTTTCTTCACCAGCCTTCTTTTGAACTCCTGCTGCACCTCATATTCTCCATGTACGAGGAATAGCTGTTTTACCTGCCGCGGATCCTGGCAGGCCAGCCATTGGGAAAGATCTTCATAATCCCCATGGGCGCTCATGCTTCTGATTGATCCTATTTCTGCATTTACCTGGTGCTCTACACCAAATATGCTCACTTCGGTTGCTCCCGCAATCAGCCTTCCTCCCAGCGAATTGGGTTCACAATAACCCGTCATTACAATGCTGTTCCGGGTATTCTCGATATTATTACTAATATGGTGTTTCACCCTGCCCGCATCGGCCATACCACTAGCTGAAATGATCACCATTGGATTGTTCCGGTAGTTGAGACCTTTTGATTGATCTACTGTTTTAATATATTTCAGCCCTTTAAAAGAAAAGGGGTCAGTATCTGTCTGAAGTATCTTTTGGATCGTTTTATTAAAATACTGGGAATAGCTTTTTACCACTTCCGTTGCTTCAATGCTAAGCGGGCTATCTACATAATATTCCAGGTCTGGAAGTGTGTTACTCAGTTCCATCTCATTCAGAGAGAATAATATTTCCTGGGTACGACCCACACTGAATGCCGGCAATATCAGTTTACCTTTCTTTTCAAAACAGGTATGTTTGATCCATTTCATTAAAAGGTCCTGCGTACTGTCTGCTGTGTCATGCAAGCTATTACCGTAAGTAGATTCAAGCAGGATGTAATCGGCCTGTGTAAAAACATCAGGAGAGCGAAGAATAATATCCCTGTATCTTCCAACGTCCCCACTGAAACTGATCCTGGTTTCTTTATTGTTCTCCTTAACTTTAAGATGCACACAGGCGCTACCAATAATATGACCTGCATCGGTAAAGCAAACCTGTACGCCTTCCATAATATCAAACCATGAACCATATTCCCTTTCCACAAAATGATCCATGCTTTTGCGAGCATCATCAATTGTATATAAGGGTCTCACATAAGGCAGTCCCTGTGTTGCCCTGCGTTTGTTAGTCGTCTTAGCATCATCCTCCTGTATCTCTGCTGAATCTTCCAGCAATATGGCAGTAAGGGTTTTAGTAGCAGGAGTACAATATATTTTTCCGTTGAATCCTTCTGATACCAGTTTGGGAATAAGGCCCGAATGATCAATATGCGCATGCGACAGCACCATCACATCCACTTCCTGCGGATTAAATCCAAAATCGCGATTTAAGACATCCGTATCCTTCCCCATTCCCTGGAACATTCCGCAATCAAGCAAAATTCTTTTCCCGTTCTTTAAGGTCAATAAATGTTTGGAGCCAGTAACGGTGCGTGCCGCACCATGGAAAGCAATTTTCATATCTAACGTTGGGTTTTCTTATTTCTTTGATTTAAAGGACCAGCTCACAAAAAATTCGGCTACCACCTCACCGGCCATATTTCTACCGATCGATTTTGCTTTTACCACACGAGGTTCGCCAGTAAGAATAGCCTCCTCGATCATTTTACTGAACAGATCGCCATCCTCACAGGTGAAATATGTTCTTCCGGTTGCTTTTTTTGAATAGGTCATACTGATATCCACCACCAGCATGGACACTGGAGGTTTACGTTGATACAGGTACGCCATGGCCAACGCTCCTGTGCTTAATTCTCCAGCCATAGCCAGGCAGGCAAAATAAGTACTTCTGAAAGGGTTTTGGGTGAACCATTTGTAAGGAATGGAAACAACACATTTTCTTTCATCAATTTCCCTGATCCTTACCCCTGCAAAATAGGCGCTGGGCAATTTGGCCAACATGAACATCCTGAATTTAAACGGATGCCTCATCAATTGAATAAACCTGGCCGTATTATCATTCATCGTGGGTGAATAGGTTATTGGTACTGCTTTGGATCAAGGGCTGAAGGCGACCAGTCACTAAAAAAACCGAACACTTTTTCCCTGTCATATCCTTTATCCTTTTCAAGATAACCAGAGTTCTGGATATGTAGCAATTTACCATTTCCATCCAGTATGAGGAACACGGGAAAACCAAAACGCTGCGGATAACCATATTTGGCAAGCAGGGCTTCATTCTTGTTTTCCTTGCTATAATTAAGATGATATACTACATAATTAGCCTGGATCAGGGAATCGATCGAAGCGTCTTTGGTGACCATATCATTGAAACGATAACACCAGATACACCAGTTTCCACCGATCTGAACAAAGACATGCTTTTTGGAGTTCTTTGCCAGTTTCACATCTTTCTCAATAGCATTCTTTGCATTCTCTGTGGGACTATAGAGATTGAATTTGGAAAGATCCTGAGCCTTCAACACAGAACAGAATACTACCAGTACAACTAACCAAAGCGATTTCTTCATAATTACCGTTTATCAAATGCAACAATTGAGGCCACTACTTTGTTGTCAGTGCCGCCTGTTTTAAAATGAAAAGTCCCGTCACCATTGGCATTAAAGGCTACAGCCCTTCCTAATTGACTTTGCAATGCATCATTAACCTTTCCCGCATAAGATGATTGCGTACTTGAGCTAATGGCTTCATTAATTTTTTTATAATCCAGGGCATCCTTGCTCACCACTATTGCAATATAGTCTCTGTTTCCCACACTGTCTGCTGTTAATGATTGCCCTTTGGGAAACAGGCGATAACCCGTAATACCGCAGTAAGGATAATGTTTTTCAGAATACGGGAAGAGCACGTAACTGCTACCATTAGTTTCCTGTCCAAAGATATATGTATAACATTCTGTGGTATTTTTCACTTCAATCTTGAAACGGGTGCCAGGAGATATGGGTGATATGGTTTCAAATGTATTGTTACCCGCTGATCGAAGTTTAATATATTTTTCTTCAGAATTGCTCGGAACGAGGCCAAAAGTGCATTCCAAAGGAATGGCAGCTACATTGGCAGACTTTGGCAATGGATCAATTCCATAGGCCTCTCTGACATACTCTTTAAAATCTCCATACCGGACCCAGCCAATTCCATTATTACCCCACTGAGGCGTCCAGCTATTCATGATCTGGAAGGCACCACCAAATTTTCGATCATCATAACCAATCACACACATGGCATGGCCACCCATTCCCATTTGGGAAGCATCCATACCGGAAGGTTGCCACAATTCTTTTCCCATCATATCCTGCATAAAACTCTGACCTACCATCATACCGATTACAACTGGTGCATCTTTGGATAAATGTTCTTTTACTGCCCGAACACTGATCTTGTTTAACTGATCGCCTTCGGTTAGCCTGGAAAAGCCATGAATGGCATTTTGGCGGCCTTCCTGGATCTGGGTTGAACTGGGCTCACGCTCGCAATCCTGGTCATTATAGGGATAATCCTTTAGAGGAACGCCACCATTTTTCTGCATCGATTCCATAGCTCTTTGCACATAGGAACCCTGACATCCATCCAACCTGATCTGGTTATATAAATAAGACGGACTAAATACAATTGAATTAGGATCAGCACCTGTAGCTGCTGCTGTTAAAATGGTTTGTGCAGCATAAGCACTGCTCCAGGCAACGCAACTGCCCTGTTGACCCTGGTCGCCACGCGCTGGAGCATACTTCAATAGGGATACCGCTTCCGGAAGTGGGTTCTTATTATTGTCATCTTCCAGTCCTTCGTATTCGGATGCCTTATTGAATTCTGCAGGGTTGAAATTATAGCCGCTTTGTGAGAAAAGTTGTGTTACCTGTGCCAGGTTACAATTGCCTCTTCCTAACAGGAAATAGGCGCCGGCAGCAATCACAAGCAGGAAAATGATCCCCTTGCCCCTGAACAGTGTCAATAATAATGGTATCAGCGCTGCAAGTCCCCCTCCGCCACCAGGCAAATTTGGTCCCTTTCCACCACCACCGCCCTGGTCATCATTAAAATCATTGTTTTGGTCCTGGGGATCATCAGTCATTCGGATAGGCATATAAGTCAATTTTGTACTTAAATGTAGTAAGTTCAATTCATATATGAGCCCGGAGGACCTTCATTAACAGGTTAAATCTAATTTCTCACAGAGGCTACCATTTTTAAAGAAGTTTCGTCAATTTTGAGAAATATCAGCTGCATGTTCAGAACCATCATCTTCCTTACAATCCTACAGTTTTTTACTGTTGCTCTTTTTGGCCAGCAGTCAGCAGCCAAATTGGATTTGAAGAATGAACAGAAAATTATGGTGAGGGTGGAAGTTGTGAACAACAAAATGCAGACTGCAGGGGCCCAGGTTATCAATTTCAAACTAACAGGTACTGCACTTCATCAATATACCATTTCAAAAGTTTCTCCAAATTTGTATGATCTGGACCATGATTTGAAGGAAATACAATTTGAATTTGACGGAATGGGCCAAAAAAAGAAATTTGATTCAAATAACGCGGAGGACATGAAAGGACCTTTTGGGCCTTATATTCAGTACGAAATATCTGCAATAAATCTTATGGGAATTGATTCTGCTGGTACTACTAAAAGAGCAATAACCGGCGCACCTGGTTATAATGCTCCAGCACCAGGACCGGATGAAAAGCTTGCCACCATAATTGAAATGCTCATACCCCTGATAAAAATTAACCAAAATGACAAATTGGGACCTGATCTTTTCAACGTTTTTAAAACAATTCCCAACCATGATTCCTCATGGTTTGAAGGTACATCTACTGATAATGAAAAATATGAATATAGCTTGAAATTGACTGCTATTACTGATTCAACAATATTAATGGATTTGAAAATTCAGGGCAGCTGCAATTCATCTGCAGAAATGATGGGAAGACTTACTAAAACCAATGAAAATATAGAAGGGAATGGCAAATTAATATATGACCGTAAGACCGGGCTTATCAAAGAAAAAAAAGTAGCTATTACTTCAAACGGTACAACAGAAGCAATGGGAGGAAAAGTACCATTAAGTGGCAGACTTACTATTGCTTATTATATTACAGTGGAGTAATGAGCAAAAACTTATTACAAGGGCACCAGGTTTCTCAACAGATCACTCCACTCTTCTCTTTTCCTGATCAATTTAGCCTTTCCATTATTGTAGAACACCTCAGCAGGCCGGTATCGTGAATTATAATTGGAAGACATTTCAAAACCATAAGCACCGGCATTGTAAAATACCAGCAGATCGCCTTCCCTTACCTCGTGCAATCTTCGATCTGAAGCAAACGTATCAGTCTCGCAGATATATCCTGTTACAGTATATATCTTTTCTTCACCTGTGGGATTGGAGATATTCACGATATGATGGTAAGCCTCATAGAACATTGGCCTTATCAGGTGATTCAAACCACTGTTAACTCCGGCAATTACCACGGAATGAGATTCTTTGAGCACATTCACCTTCGTAACCAGGTAACCGGATTCACTCACCATGAATTTTCCCGGCTCAAACCATAACTGGTATTTCTTACCGGATTTGAATAAATGCGTTTCCAGGTACAGCTTCAATTTCTTTCCAATGGCCTGCATATCTGTGTCATCACCATCCGGCTCATAAGGAACTTTAAACCCGCCACCCAAATCAATCACCTGCAAATCCGGGAAATGCGGCACCAGGTCTGCAAGCACTTTAATACCGGCTATGAATACATCCGGGTCCTTTATATCACTCCCCGTATGAATATGCAATGTTTTAATATTGATCTTACAGGTAGTCACAATTTCTTTTAAAATGTCCAGCTGTTCCAAAGCAATACCGAATTTGCTTTTCTCATGTCCTACTGATATTTTGAGATTTCCGCCTGCCAGGATATTCGGCCTGATCCTTACACCAACCGGGTAGCTATTACCGTATTTCTTTCCAAACTTTTCCAGGTTGGAAAGACTGTCAATGTTTACATGTACACCAGCGCTCACAGCTTCTTCAATCTCATCAAAGGCTATTCCGTTAGAAGTGTATAGTATCTTATCCGGTTTCACCCCGGCATGCAGGGCCAGTTTTACCTCATTGATGCTACTGCAATCAATTCCGCAACCAAGTGAATCAATATGTTTGAGGATATGAATATTGGTCAACGCTTTTGAAGCATAGAAGAAGCGGGTATCAATACCCAGGAAGGCCGATACAAGTTTCTGGTACTGCTCTTTTATCTTTTCACCATGGTATACGTACACAGGTGTTCCAAATTCAGTAGCAATAGCAGACAATTGCTGAGGAGAAATCGAAGACACTGGGAAGCTTTAAAGGTTTAAATATTTTAAACTTATTAAACCTTTAAAGCTTAATAAATTATTTATCATCTCACGAAGATAGTAACCCAAAAAATAATTTATTCGCTCTCTTCATTCTTTTCTACCAACTCACCTTCTTCTGATACAGACAGCAGGATATCTCCTTCTGCTTCACTCTCTCCTTCTACTTTGGGTATCTCTGCTTCAGGAAGGGTATCCTTGATAACAGTGGGTTCAACCAGCTGATCTGCCAGAATCTCCCTGATCTTTGGAAGATCTTCAGCAGAATTGATTCCGAAATAATCCATGAAGCTCCTGGATGTGGAGTATAATAAGGGGTGACCGGGCAATTTTTCATTACGCCCGCAGATAATGATCAGTTCTTTTTCCAGTAATTTCTGAACCGCATAATCGGAGCTCACACCACGGATAGCTTCAATCTCTCCTTTGGTTACAGGCTGTTTATAGGCAACAATAGCCAGCGTTTCCAGGGAAGCTGCAGAAAGACGCTTCAGGAATTTATCGCCATTGAGTTGTGCAATGGTCTTATGATAGTCCTTTTTAGTAAGGAATTGCCAGCCACCGCCACTTTGCCTGATCTCAAATGGATAGAAATCGGAACCATACTTCTCAACAATACCTTCAATGGCTGTTTCAACCTGATCTAACGTTATTTTGTCCTCCATGAATCCAAAGGCGCCATTGGCCAATTCTGTCACTTCTAGTGTTGTGAGAGGTCTGTCACTTGCAAAGATCAGTGCTTCAATGTGCGGGATCAGATTAGTAATTTCCATAGTCCTTTCTACTAATTCGGGAATAATTATTCAAATCGTTTCTTAAACGTCGAAATTACAGTGGCAGTACTGAAGATTAAAACACACTTATTCACATTTCTAACCACTAACTATTAATAAATAAATTGTTAGCAGCTACAATTGTGCCTAAAAAAGTTAAAGTTAGCCTTGTAATGCAGCAGCACCGGCTACTATCTCAGTAAGCTCGGTAGTAATTGCAGCCTGTCTTGCGCGGTTATAAGAGATCTTCAGAGAACGCAGCATTTCATTGGCATTCTCACTGGCCTTATCCATAGCCGTCATCCTTGCTCCATGTTCAGAAGCGTTAGAATCAAGCACAGCCTTATATAATTGAGTGTTGAGGATCTTGGGCATCAGTTCAGCGATCAGTTCTTCCTTGGAAGGATCATAGATGAAATCTGCTTTCTTCTCTCCTTCCTTCTTTTCCAGTTTAGGAATGGGAAGAAATCTTTCTACTTCAAACTTCTGGGTAGCAGCATTCTTAAACTGGCTGTACACTATCTCTATAACATCAAACTGCTTTTCTTCAAATGCCTTCATGGCTGCCTGTGCAGCCTTCTGTACATTTTCAAAAGTCAATTGAAGGAAGATATCTTTATGCGTGGCATCAGCCTTGTAATTATTCTTTGAAAAATGCTCATAGCCTTTCTTCCCAATATTCCAGATGGTTACATTCCCTTTCCTGTATTGAGCATCATATTTTTCAAGAATGGTCTGTTTTGTCAGTTTGATCACGTTGCTGTTAAAAGCACCGGCGAGACCTCTATCACTCGTCAAAACAAGCATCAATACTTTTTCAACTGGTCTTTCTGCTGCCAGCGGCATGGAAACCTCTCCCTCACTATTGCTAACGATATTGGTCAGCATCTCCTGGAGCTTTTTGGCATAAGGGCGCATTTGCACAATAGCATCCTGGGCTCTGCGCAATTTGGCAGCACTCACCATTTTCATGGCCTTGGTGATCTGTTGGGTGCTCTGAACTGATTTTATTCTGTTGCGGACTTCCTTAAGCTGACCTGACATGAGAGAATTTTGATTTGTTAAGCGTTGGAATTGAATGAATTATACCTCTACTGGCAAACTCCTCCACTGCCCCTGAATTAACGGCGGCAAAGGTATGTGTGAATCTTCAATTTTCAATATTGGGTGGAAATAATCTTGGTAAAAGGATTCTGGTCAGAATTTTAGTAATAAGCAAATGTATTAGAAGTTGAAAGCGAGTTTAATTGGACTCAAAAAGGGATAAAAGACGGATAAAACTCGGATCAAAGACGGATGAAACAGGGATTGAATCTCTGTTTGATCTATTTTTTATATGTCCTGTAATTAATTTTTATCCGGTTTTAAATCGATTAAAACAGCCCTTAAACCCTGCAGCCAGTTGCTATAAAGTGAGCCCGGAGTAAAATCTGGTAAAATTGCAGACAGAGGAATTAGAAGCTAATTCCCTTAAAGTGAGTCCTTTAGAAATAGACTTCTGTTTAGACTATAACTGAGGTAAAACCGACCACCGGCATTCATTGTTTCCGTTAGTTCCTTGTCCTCCTCCCTGAACAATTCCATGTACACCGGGCCGTTTTTGAGATCTCTTAGATCTTCCCGGGTGATAACCAGGGGGTTATTATCGAAGCTGTCAATCTTTTCAATCCCGCGTCCATAGAAGGAAGTGTCAGTCATCAATACCCGGATATGACCTTCTGCCTTCAGACCTTCCAGGTCCAGCACCATATCCCTCCTTCCAATTACCGAGTCGGGTTCCGATCTAAATCGCACCACCGGAAATTCAAACAGTGTTTTATACTGGTGGTTTTTGTTGTCGGTAAACACAATACTGTGCTCCCCTCCAAAATCTCTGGTTGGGGCAGTGAACTCGTAATATGCACCCATGAATTTTGTACTGTCTGGTTGCAGCAGCTGGTTATCCAACATTACAGTGGAAGGTGATTGTAACAACATAGCCCGTTGATTGGGACCGCCTGCACGGAACTGCAATTTGAGAGTGATTGTACCGGTTTCTTCATCTCCCCAGGCGATATAATCGAAATAAATATCATTGGGGTCCGACTTCTCTTTCCGGACATCAATATTGGTGCAGCTCAAAAAAAACAGTAACAGCAGTACGATTGCAGCGGCGGCCCGTAAGTTCATGGTGCAAAATTGTTGATATACCATCCCAATTGCAAATCTTTTTGACCTGTTAAATGCCTGAAAACCCTAAACTTTCCCTCATAACTAAGCATTATCTTTGCCAGCCCATTCTTCGAATGGATTGAGGGCCCTGTCAAAATGGCTCGTGAGGTGTATGTAGCACTCTTTTTGACAAGTTCAAATATTAATTTATAATCATGCTCGGAATTATTTCGAAAATCTTTGGCGGCAATAAATCTGAAAAGGACGTTAAGAAGATCTCTCCCATCGTAGAAAAGGTCAATCAGAATTTTGCCTTCTATGCTTCTTTGTCTAACGACCAGCTCCGCAATAAAACCCAGGAGTTCCGTGATCGGATCAAAACACATCTGCGTGAAATTGATGAAGAAATTTCCTCAAAGAACAAAGCTGCTGAAGAACTTCCCTTCAATGACCTGCTTGGAAAAGATGCCATCTACCAGGAAGTGGATAAACTGAAAAAAGACAGAGATAAGAAGATTGAAGAAGCCCTGGAAGAAATACTGCCCGAAGCATTTGCCGTAGTAAAAGAAACAGCCCGCCGTTTTAAAGAGAATACTGAACTCAGTTCTACTGCCACTCAACTGGACCGTGATCTAAGTGTAAAAAAGAATTATGTACGCATTGAAGGCGATCAGGCAATTTATAAAAATTCCTGGACCGCTGCAGGTGGAGAAGTTACCTGGAACATGTTGCATTATGATGTGCAATTGATCGGTGGTGCCGTACTTCATTCCGGTAAGATCGCAGAAATGGCAACGGGTGAAGGTAAAACCCTGGTATCTACGCTTCCTGCTTACCTCAATGCATTGCCTGGCGAAGGTGTTCATATTGTTACAGTGAATGATTACCTGGCACGTCGTGACCAGGAATGGAACGGAACTCTCTTTGAATGGCTGGGATTGAAAGTTGACTGTATCGATAAACACCAGCCCAATAGTGAAGAAAGAAGACAGGCATACCTGGCTGATATTACCTATGGTACCAATAATGAATTCGGTTTCGATTACCTGAGAGATAATATGGTTCACTCACCGGATGAAATGGTGCAACGCAAACACCATTTTGCAATGGTGGATGAGGTTGACTCCGTATTGATCGATGACGCCCGTACACCATTGATCATTTCAGGTCCTGTGGCAAGGGGTGAAGACCAGCAGTTCCATGTGCACAAGCCCCGTATACAACAACTGGTGCAGGAACAGGAGCGCATTGTAAGAAATGCATTGAATGAAGCAAGAAAAGCATTTGAAAAAGGTGAAGATGATCCCAAAACAGGTGGATTACATCTGTTCCGCGCTTTTAGGGGATTACCCAAATATGGCCCTTTGATCAAATTCCTGAGCGAGCCCGGTAATAGGGTGAAAATGCAGAAGGCAGAAGTTTATTATCTGCAGGATCAGGAGCGCAATATGAAGATTGTAGATGAAGAATTGCTGTTCCATATTGATGAAAAACAGAATTCAGTTGACCTTACAGAGAAAGGATTGAATATGATCACCCGCTCGGGGGAAGATCCTGATTTCTTTGTACTCCCTGATATTGGTGTGAAGCTGGCTGAAATTGAAAAATCAGCAGACAGTACTGATGATAAATTGCATCGTAAGGAAGCTATATTGAATGACTATGCACAGAAAGCAGATCGCATTCATACGGTTCAGCAATTGTTGAAGGCTTATTCACTTTTCCAGAAAGATGTTGAATATGTGGTGATGGATGGAGCTATCAAGATCGTAGATGAGCAGACGGGTCGTATCCTGGATGGTCGCCGCTATAGCGATGGCCTTCACCAGGCTATTGAAGCAAAAGAAAACGTGAAGATCGAAGCAGCCACTCAAACTTATGCCACCATTACTTTACAGAATTACTTCCGTATGTACCACAAGCTGGCTGGTATGACAGGTACTGCGGAAACAGAAGCAGGTGAGTTGTGGAGCATTTATAAACTGGATGTTGTTACCATACCTACTAACCTGAAAATGGTGCGGGATGATAAACAGGACCTTGTTTATAAAACCAAAAGGGAAAAATATAAATCAGTAATTGACGAGATAGAAAAATTGCGTAATGCAGGCCGCCCGGTTCTGGTAGGTACCACTTCCGTGGAGATCAGTGAACTATTGGGCAGGATGTTGCAACAGAAAAAGATCCCACACAATGTATTGAATGCAAAGCAGCACGCAAAAGAAGCACAGGTAGTAGCTGAAGCTGGGTTGGCTGGCGCTGTTACCATTGCAACCAATATGGCTGGTCGTGGTACTGATATTAAACTCGGACCAGGCGTTAAGGAAGCGGGTGGTTTGGCTATCATCGGTACTGAAAGACATGAAAGCCGACGTGTAGACAGACAGTTACGTGGTCGTGCCGGGCGTCAGGGTGACCCTGGTTCTTCACAGTTTTATGTGTCACTGGAAGATGACCTGATGCGGATGTTTGGATCTGAGCGTATCGCTTCCTTAATGGATAAACTGGGATATAAAGAAGGTGATGTTATTCAACATAGCATGATCAGCAATAGTATCCAGCGCGCACAGAAGAAAGTTGAAGAAAACAACTTCGGTATTCGTAAGCGCTTGCTTGAATATGATGACGTAATGAACAAGCAGCGTAATGTTGTGTATGGCAAACGCCAGCATGCGTTGTTTGGTGAGCGTCTGGCACTGGATATCGACAATGCGTTTTCTGTAGTAGCGGAAGGCCTTGTAAGCGGATTTCGTGAGCAGGAAGATTATGAAGGATTCAAAATGGGCTGTATTGTAAACTTCGGACTGGATACAAAGATTGAAGAAGAAGAGTTCAAGAGAGGTGATCTAAATAAAGTAATCGAAAAATTATATACAGAAGCCACTGAAAATTATAACGCACGCAAAGAAGAACTCAAGAAAAACGCGATCCCTGTATTTAAGAATATTCGTTTGACCCAGGGTAGCCATATTGAGAATGTAGTTGTACCATTTAGTGATGGCAGGAAAGGCCTGAATGTACTGGCTTCGCTGGACAAGACCTTAAGTACAAATGGTCAGGAAATGGCGGGTGCATTGGAACGTACTATCACACTGGTGGTAATCGATGATGCCTGGAAAGAACACCTGCGTGCTATGGATGATCTGAAACAAAGTGTGCAGACAGCTTACCTGGAGCAAAAAGATCCATTGGTGATCTATAAGGTTGAAGCATTCCAGCAATTCAAGAATATGGATGCGGACGTGAACAAGGATATTGTTTCTTTCCTCTGCCACGCCAACATTCCTGCGGCGCAGCAACAGAATGCGCAATTGAAGGAAGGCCGCCAGGAAAAGACAGATTACAGCAAAATGAGGGCAAATAAGGAAGAGATTGATTCAGCAGGCCAGGAATACGGCGCCAATGAAAGAGATAAATACGAACCCGGAGGTGGAGGTACTGATGTGGCGGTTAAACAGGAGCCGGTAAAAGTAGGTCCGAAGATCGGAAGAAATGATCCCTGCCCATGTGGAAGTGGCAAGAAGTACAAACATTGCCACGGTAAGGACGCTTAAATCGCATACCAGGAAAAATATTCAGGCACCAATATTAATTGGTGCTTTTTTGTTGCTCATTTGTCCAACTGGCAAATATCTCCTTCATGGCAGGCATTACAGAAGAATTATGATTTTCACCATCATATAGTTTTACTGAATAGTGAATGCCGGGATAATTTCTTCTTTGAAGAGAGTCTTCCAAAGTAGCTACGCTACGCCTGATCCGGTTAAAAGTTTCATTACTGCCACAACTGATCCAGATATTTTTAGAATATGACTTTATCCTGTCTTTATTGGCGCTTTCTTTTTCCATGATCTCATAATCATCTATCCAGATTGCAGGGCTTAGCGCATACAGATCATGAAACACAGAATCATCATGAATAAACAAATAGGTAGCGAATAATCCACCCAGGCTATGACCAATAAAACTTCGTTGAACAGGATGGTCATTAAATTTATTTTCAGCCAGTGGGAGAATCGTTCCCTTCAAAAATGCAAAGAATGTATCTGCCTGTCCATAGGTAGGGCTCTCCCCCACATACCCTTTATCGGTTTTAACTGATGGGGCTATAAAATCTCTTCTTCTTTTAACCCTGTATGACCCGTAATGAGCAATTCCAACAAACACATAATTCTTATTTAATAACTGCCCCCTGTTCGCCTCAATCAATTCTTCCATATGCTTGCCACTTTTCAAAGATTCATCAGGATAATAAACAAAATGAATCGTATCTCCCTTCTTTGCATTGGCTGAAAGATCAGTAATATGAACAAGAAAAGAATCGTTGGCTACGGCATAAGGAAGTACAATATCACCCGGTCTCTTTTGAGTGTTAACTGTACAGGCAGCAAGTATAAAGGCAAGTATTATAATAAGGCGGTACATTTATGATCAGGAATAACCAAAAATAATCAAGGGTATATAAAATTGCCTGATTAGAGCCGACTTTATATACCCTTTAACTTATTTAATGAATTATTGACTAAAACCCTTTCAGATTATATTTCTGGTTGTATTTGTCATTAAGTTGTTTTTGTTTGTCCGTCAGGTCAATCTTGCGGCCCTGGATAAAGGCATCAGTAACCACGCTCTTACGCATGTCCAGGATATCACCATCACTGATCACGATATTGGCATCCTTACCTGCTTCAATGGTCCCGGTCTTATCGGCTACACCCAGGATCTTTGCGGCATTTAAGGTAATTGCCTGCAACGCCTGCTCTTTAGTAAGTCCATAGGCTGCGGCTGTGCCTGCATTGAAAGCCAGGTTACGTCCGCGTGTCTGACCATCATCGTCAGAAATAGAAAACAATACTCCCGCTTTTTGAAGCATGGCTGCTGTTTTATAAGGCTGGTCAACATCATCATCTTCCAGGGTTGGCAGACTGTGAGGTTGGCTGAGAATAACTGAAACATTATTTTGTTTCAGCAGGTCAGCTATCTGCCAGCTGTCTGAGCCACCCACGATCACCATATCAAAACCAAACTCTTTCACAAAATCCAGGGCTACCAGCATTTGCTTAACTGTGTTGGCGTGTACGTATAATTTCTGTGATTTATCATACAATCCTTTTACAGAAGCAAATTTCAGGTTGGTCTCTTCATGTGTTGGTTCAGCCAGGTAACCTTTTGCCTCCTTGAAGAAAGTTTTCAGTTCATCGATCTTGTCCAACCCTTCTTTAACCGGATCAGGTTGAGGTTGGGCATTGGGACCACCGGGGCCGACGCCACCAAACCGACGTGTAGGACCTGGCAACAAAGCTGGCATATAAAGATGCATGCCCTCATCCGTTTTAATAGCTGCATCTTCCCAGTTCCACGCATCCAGTTGTACAACAGAAGAGGAACCTGCCAGCAAACTGCCATCCGGAACAATATTGGCCATAAGAATTCCATTGGAACGAAGGGTATTGATCACCTTTGAATCGGTATTGTAAGCGATTATACTTCTGATATTGGGATTCATCTCTCCAATTTCCCGTGAATCATTAGACGCCCTTACGGCACCTATCTCAATAAGGCCAAGACTGCTGGTTGGGAGGATAAGCCCGGGATAAACGTCTTTGCCTTTAGCATCTATCACAGATATTTCATTTGGCGGAACTACGATATCGCTACCAACTGCCTCGATCTTTGAATCCTTTATTTTGATCACACCATTGGTGATCACTTTTCCGTTACCAACATGGATAGTGGCATTCTTTATATAAGTATACCCTGTATGTGGTCTCGCAGGCGCAACTGTTTCCTGCGAAAAAGCAGCTGTTGCTACCAGCGAGAAAATAAACAGGCTGAATATTTTTTTCATTTCTATTGTTTTTACTTTAAACATAATTAAGGAACTATTCTTCTACATCAATTACCAGTAAGCCGTGATCATGATAGTGATCACTGCAGGTGTGCATTACCTGGTAGGTGGGCTCAGCGGGCTTTACAGGCGCTCCACTTTTCTTTTCACCGATCATTTTCTTTACCAGTCGATTCCTTTCAGCTTCCACCCATTTCTGTTTCTGTTCATCCTTTTCTCTGTCGAAGTAGATTGTTCCATCAACAATTGTATATAGTGGTATAGCATAAATGCTCAGCGGGTTATCCGTCCACAATACCACATCTCCGTCCTTCCCTACTTTCAGGCTGCCTACCCTGTCATCCACATGCAACATTTTTGCAGGGTTGATAGTAACCATTTCCAGTGCTTCTATTTCTGTAACGCCACCATATTTTACAATTTTGGCAGCCTCCTGGTTAAGACGACGCGCCATTTCCGCATCATCTGAATTTATGGCCACATTCAATCCAACCTTATGCATGATCGCTGCATTATAAGGAATGGCATCCTGAACTTCCATTTTATAGGCCCACCAGTCGGAGAATGTTGAAGCATTGGCACCGTGTTCCTTCATCTTGTCGGCCACCTTGTATCCTTCCAGGATATGCGTGAAAGTATTATAATGATAACCCATGCGATTGGCTACTTCAATAGAACTCATGATCTCGCTCTGCACATAAGAATGGCAGGTGATGAATCTTTTATTATCTAATATCTCAACTAACGCATCCAGTTCAAGATCTCTCCTGGGAGCAACCGCTACCACTCCTTTTTTCTTTTTATTGGCTTCATATTCCTCCCAGGCCTTCTTGTAATCCCTGGCGCGGGTGAAGGCATCAACCAGTACCTGTTCTACTCCCATTCTTGTATCCGGATACCGGTTGTTGTTGGAACTATTGCTAATGGAAGAAGTTGATCGTTTTACATTTTCTCCAAGTGCAAATTTTAT
>Ga0207648_10001997_pt1 | contig 22263 bp, 23 predicted proteins | sample KBSMisM32_FD_184310 | JGI IMG/M metagenome (GOLD analysis project Ga0207648, IMG submission 184310) | Miscanthus rhizosphere microbial communities from Kellogg Biological Station, Michigan, USA - KBS Miscanthus M3-2 (SPAdes) (version 2) | ecosystem: Host-associated > Plants > Roots >...
CTTGCAGCTCTTGCCGGTCTCGCCGACGGCGGCCTTGATCGTGTCGATGTTGCCGGACTTGGCGGCGACGTTGAGCTTGGCCATCTCCTCCTGCATCTTCGCGGCCGCGCCCTTGAACTTGTCCATCTCGGTCCAGATCTTCGGCTCCGCCTTGGTCTCGCCCTTGTCGGTGCCCTCGACGAAGCCGGCGTACGGCAGCTTGGAGGCGATCGTCGCAATCTCGGCGTTGTCGGCGGCGGCCTTCGCATCGAACGGGATGCGGCCATTGGCCATTGCGGCGACGCGGCCGAAGTGGGTGGCCATCACGGTGAAGGCGGCCTTGCGGTACTTGATGGCGTCTTCGGGCTTGGCGAACTGGGCAGCAGCGGGAAGCGCCACGCCGGCAGCGGCGATCGCCGTGACAACGGCAAGAAGATGGCTGTGGAATCGGCTCATGGGTGTGCGCTTTCGAGAGTGAGGACGGGTTCACGGGGGCAGACTGCAGGTAGACGTGTCGCTGGCCGCATCTATTCCCGGTCGCGGGTTTTCCGCAGCCTCACTCGCCGATCAGATGGAGGGCAATCTGCCGGGCGTGCGGTCTCAGCCGTTGCTCCCACAGATACAGGCCTTGCCAGGTGCCGAGCACGAGACGGTCTTCGGCGATCGGCACGGTCAGCTGAACGGCAGTGAGCGCCGCACGGATGTGCGCGGGCATGTCATCCGGCCCTTCGGCGCGATGGCGCAGCAGCGGGTCGCCGTCCGGCACCAGGCGCGCGAAGAAGCGCTCGAGGTCGGCGCGCACCTCGGGATCGGCGTTCTCCTGGACCAGCAGGCTCGCCGAGGTGTGGCGCACGAACAGCGTGAGCACGCCGCATCGGACACCGAGGGGTTCGAACCAGCGGCGCACCGCTTCCGTGATCTCGACGAGACCTCGGCCGCTGGTCCGGAACTCGAGGGTCGCGCTGAACTGTCGAAGCATGTCGCCAGCATACGGTGTGGTGCCTGCCGGCGAGGTAGCAGCCCGGGCGTCGTGAAGTGCGCCTCTTCGAGAAAAACGCCCGCGGCAAAGCTGTCGACCGCCGGGCCGCAGGGTGTCGTTCACCACTATGCTCGCCGATTGCTTGTGATCGGAACATGTGCTCGTGAACGAAACATTGGGCTGGCTTCTGGCGGGATTGGTTGTCGGGGTCATCGCCGGTTGGCTGGCCTATCGGGCGCGCAAGCGTGCCGAAGCCCAAAGCGAGAACCAGTTCGCGCGGGCCGACGCGGCCGCGAAGGCCGAAGCGGAAGTTCAGGCTGAAGCGGATCGGCAAGCCGCCGAGGCGGCGCGAAACGCGCAGCAGGCTTCGGCGGCCGAGGCCGCCCGTGTCGAGGACGAGCGTCGACATCGCGAGCTGGACGCGTTCGACAAAGCAGCGCGCATCGCTGCCGAACAGGCCGACCGCGCCGAGGCTGCTCGCCGGGTCGAGGCGCAGGCAGCCGAAGCCCGTGCCGCGCGCGAAGCCGAGGAGTCGGCGCGCGCTGAGCTTGCCCGCATCGCCGCCGAGGAGGCAGCGAGCGCCGAGGCAGCCCGCGTCGCAGTCGAAGCGGCGCGCACCCATGCGGCGCGGCAAGCGGCGGAAAGAGCCCGTGTCGCCGCCGAAATCGCGCAGCGCGAAGCGGAGGCCAAAGCCCGGGAGGATGCGGCGCGCAGAGCGGCGATCGAGACCGAGCGTGCGGCCCGGCAAGCGGCCGAAGCGGCGGAACGGGAAGCGGCACGGAAGGCGGCACGAGAAGCCGCGGAGGCGGCTCAGCGTGAAACGGCGCGGCAGGCCGCCGAAGCCGCACAAGGAGAGGCTGAACGCCAGGCCGCCGAAGCCAGCCGGCTGGCGCAGGAGGCGGCGGCTCGCGCCGAAGCGGACCGCCGTTTCGCCGAACACGCTGCCAGGGCCGAGCAGGCGGCGCGTGCCCAGGCTGTGCGTGCCGAAGCAGCGCGCCAGGCCGCGAAGACCGCCGCGGTCCAAGCCGAGCGCGATCGACAGGCGGCCGAGCAGGCGCGCCGGCTCGAAGCCGATCACCTCGAGGCCGAAACGCGATCGACGCCGCCCTTCGGCCCGACAGTCGGCGCGGTCAAGCCCCCGGAACAGACCCTGGTGATGGTGGCCGACGATTCGAAGCTGGTCCGCATCACGACCGGTCGGTTGCTGGCGCGTCATCACTACCAGGTGTCCTATGCCACAGACGGACTCGATGCTGCACAGCAGCTGCAGGCGACCATCCCGGACGTCGTCATCACCGACGTCGAGATGCCGGGCATGGACGGCTTCGAACTGACGCGGCATGTGCGCGAGAACCCGCTGACCGCGCACATTCCGGTCATCATGATCACCGCGGCGGACGACCGCCACCGCGACGATGCGAGGCGGGCCGGCGTCAGCAAGCTGCTCGGCAAGCCGTATCCGGAGCAAGAGCTGATCGACACCATCCGGAATGCCATGCAAGCGCGTGTATCAAGCGCCGGGGCGATGCACTCTTGAGCCGTTTTTTGGCGGTCAGCGCTTCGATGAGGGACGACCTTCCCAAAGCGCTGCATCGCACATGCCTTTCAGGCGCATCGCTTTAAAAAATAAAACGTGCTCGGCCGGAGCAAATACTCTATGTGCGAGACGCGTCGCCGACGTCAACACCCTCGATCCAGTCCGCAGCGGCTTTGTACGGTGTCGAGTACAACGGCTTGTCCCTCGCTCACTTCTCGGCGCCGAAAGTGGGGCGGCATCGGCGACTTGCCGGCGATTCCCGAGCCAGAGACCTGTGCCTTGATGCTAGGCGGGCTGGCCGCAGGGCTTGCGTTTCTAGGCGGTCGGCGCCTTCAGATGCGCGCGAGAAACGCGAACTGAAGAAATCGGGAATCCGGCCCGAAGAGCCGGATCGAAGCCGCCTTTGCCAATCTCTTGCGCCGACCCGTCGCCGGGTGCGCGTCGGGCAATCCGGTCATCGCTTCGAGCCGGTAGTTGTGGTCCAGAAGGGTCTGCTTCCAGCTCGACTCGGTGAAAAAGCGGAGGTGGGTGCGGTCCAGGACGCCCCAATCCTGATACGTCCACGACTTGCGGAAGACCAGGTCGGACATGTTCTGGAAGAAGCGGACGTTGGGAATCGAGCCCAGCAGCGCACCCGTCGGCTTGATGTGCTTTCGGACGTCGTCCAGGAACCAGTCGTGATCCGGCATGTGCTCGATCACGTCGTTGCAGACGACCAGATCAAAATGGTTCAGCGGCAGTTGCGGGCTTGCTTGCTCATACGTCGCCGTGTGCACACGATCAAGTTTTGTTGCGGCTTCCGCCGCCATCGATTGTGTGGGCTCGACGCCGACATACTCATCCACGTGGGTGAAGTTGCTTCTGAACATGCCCTTTCCGCAGCCGATTTCCAGAACTCGGTGGACTCCTGAAGGTATGAGAGCGGCAACGTCCCTTCGCGGGTTTCCAAAGTAGCTTTCCGCTGCGTCCGGCATTGATCCGTTCCTTGATCCGCAAACTGATGGTTCATGAAGCAAAAAAGCGCCGCATGCGGCGCTCATTCAGGCGCGATTCTATGCATCCCGAATCCTGACTCCTGTGCTGGCAAGGCGGCTTCCGAGCATCGTCGAATGAGCCTGCCGAGCGACCATTTCTCGCCATGTCGACGCATCAGGTTCGAATTGCCGCTCCGGCCGTGCGCTGATGAGCGGGCCGCACCTTCATCTCCCGAGGAACATAGGGAGAGTGCGGAATCGTCGGTGCCGCCAGTTGGGTCGATCCGGCGCGAAACCTTTCGACGGCGAGCGCGAGCGCCTCCAGGAAGCCGCGACCGAACTCGACGTCGGGCTCCAGGTAGTTGCCTTCGGCCCATTCGTTCCAGGCGTTGACGAAGAAGAGGTCGGTCGACGGCTTCGATGCGGACCAAAGCTCGAGGCGTCGTTCCAGCATGCTGCCGAATGCGGCAGGCGTATGGTTGACGAAGACAGCGGCTCGGGCCTGGCGGCGCGGCGAATTGTCCCAGCCCACTGCGACGCACGGGATGGTTTCGAACGGAAGGCCCGGCGGCTCCATGGCCAGGCAGGCCAGTTCGTAGTCGTAGAGGCGGAGCTTGGCGTTGAGCTCACCCAGCCGCACGTTGCGCAAGAGCCGACCGACGGTCCGCCTGCGCGGATCGTCGACACCGCGCAGGCGACCGAACGACGGCTGGAAGTCGAGCACGTTGTCGAACCCGGCTTCTCGAAAGTCGTGCCAGGGCGCATGGGCGTTCGAGGCCACGAAGTACGGGTCCGTGCAGTTCAGACGCGCCAGCGATTCGCGCATGCGCCCGAGCAGGTCGAGCTCCTGCGGAATGTGGTGGTAGCGGTAGATGACGAACACCGGGCGCGTGCCGACCTTGATGTAGCGCCGGTCCTTGAAGGCATCGGCGAGCCAGGCGCAGTGGTTGCGAATATCCTCCTCGCTGTACTCCTGCCGGATCAGGAGTTCGTTCTCGCGGCCGTCCCAGCGACGCGACCAGGACTCGTTGGCCCAGCAGAGGCAGAACGGAAAGTCAGGCTCGCCGCTCGACAGGATCTCTTGCACCGGCCGCTCGAGGATGCGGGTGCCGGAAAACCAGTAGTGGTAGTACATGAACCCGCCGAGCCCGTACTCCTTGGCCAACTCGGCCTGGGCATGTCGCGCCTCCGGGAGACGCAAGTCGTAGAAGCCGAGATCGGCAGGAAGGTGCGGCTGGGCGTGGCCCTTGAAGAGCGGCTTCGCCTTTGTGACGTTCGCCCACTCTGTGAAACCTTTGCCCCACCAGGCATCGTTCTGTGCCGTGGGATGAAACTGCGGGAGGTGGTGCGCAATGAGGCGCGGCTCGGCGCGCAGAAGCTGAACGTTCTCGGCGGTCATGGAAACGAAAGATGGTTCGGAGACGAAACCTTGGACTTGTCGTTGACTCGGTAAGGCGTGCTTGACGCGACCTTGCGGCACATGCTCGAATGATCCGACACATCTGCTTGCCACCCCGTCAACAGACCAAAGCGGTGCGCGGCAAAACGATGGAGCAACCTGCGTGCCGACCGCAAGAATTGTCGCCCGAATTACCGTCCTGTTTCCCGTTTGGTGCCGATGAACGACGCTCTCCACATCGCCTGTTTCCGCTGCCACGCCACAAACCGCGTCCCTGCCGATCGACTGATCGATGATCCGGTTTGCGGCCGCTGCGGGAAGGCGCTGCTCGACGGCCGACCGATCACGTTGGGGGATGCCGACTTCGATGCGTATTCGCAGAGGACCGACCTGCCGGTCGTCGTCGATTTCTGGGCGCCGTGGTGCGGCCCCTGCAGGGCGATGGCGCCGCAGTTCGAGCAGGCAGCGGCGCAGCTGAAGGGGCGCGCGGTGTTCGCGAAGGTCAACAGCGACGACAGCCCGCAGCTCTCGCAGCGGTTCGCGATCCGCAGCATCCCGACGATCGTCCGGCTGCAGAAGGGACGCGAGGTCGATCGACGCTCGGGCGCGCTGCCGCTCGGCCAGATCGTCTCGTTCGCCGGCTGACCGCGTCGGCGCGGAATTGCCGCTTCGCCGGCGTTGACACCATTGGCCCATCGTCTGGATGGGCAGGTCGAATCCCGGTGTCGTGAGGTCAGCTCCTGCTGGCAACGCGACCTCCGCGCGCAGACCGTCGCCTTCGCAGCTGCTCAGACGGAGTAACGTTCGAGGCAGTGCCACCGGTTCGACTTGCGTGATCGCCGGCTCCGTGTGACAGGTCACCGGCATTGCGATAGACCTCGAAGTGGATGTGCCGCATGCGGCCCGAGTAGCAGCCGGGAAAGACGGTCTCGACACACGCGAGCGTGGCTCTGAAACGCGCTACCAGCGTTCGTTCCAGGGCCGCAGGTCGAGCTCGAAAGTCCAGGTGTCGCGCGGCTGCGTGTGCAGGTACCAGTAGGTCTCGGCGATGTGGTCGGGCGAGAGGATGCCGTCCTCGGCCTTGGTCGCATAGCGCTCCGGGAAGTTCGTGCGGATGAACTCGGTGTCGATCGCGCCGTCGACGACGACGTGCGCAACATGGATGTTCTTCGGTCCGAGCTCGCGCGCCATGCTCTGCGCCAGCGCACGCAGCGCGTGCTTCGCACCGGCGAATCCGGCGAAGTTGGCGGCGCCGCGCAGCGATGCCGTCGCGCCGGTGAAGAGGATGGTGCCGCGGTTGCGCTTGACCATCCGGCGCGCCACCTCGCGGCCGTTCAGAAAGCCGCCGAAGCAGGCCATCTCCCAGATCTTGAAGTACTTGCGCGCGGTCTCCTCGAGGATGCTCGACGGCACGTTGGCGCCGATGTTGAAGACGAGCACGTCGATCGGCCCGATGTCGCGCTCGATCCGCTCGACGAGCTCGATCACTTCTTCTTCCTTGCGCGCATCCGAGCCGAAGCCGTGGGCGCTCCCGCCGCTCGCGCGGATCGCCTCGACCAGCGGCTCGAGCTTCTCGGCGTCGCGCCGCGTCATGCAGGCGACGAAGCCGCCGGCCGCGAAGCGCTTCGCGATCGCGCCGCCGGTCGCATCGCCGGCGCCGATGACGAGCGCCACCGGGGTCCTGTTGTCGTCCGTCATGGCGTCTCCTCGCTTACGATCGTTGCCCATTCTGCGCGAGGAGATGCCATGGCGTCATCGGTCGAGTTCTTCTTCGATGTCGGCAGTCCGACCGCCTACCTCGCGTGGACCCAGCTGCCCGCGCTCTGCGCCGTGGAGAAGGCAACGCTCGTGTTCCGGCCGATGCTGCTCGGCGGCGTGTTCCAGGCGACCGGCAACAGCTCGCCGGTGACAGTGCCGGCCAAGGGCCGCTACATGAACGTCGACATCGCGCGCCACGCCCAGCGCTATGGCGTGCCCCTGACGATCAACCCGCACTTCCCGATCAACACGCTGACCTTGATGCGGGCCGCGGCCGGCGTGCAGCTGCGCCAGCCGGAGCGCTTCGACGCCTACCTGCACGCAGTCTTCGATGCGATGTGGGTGCATCCGCTTGATCTTAATCAGCCGGCCGAGGTTGCGAAGGCGTGGCAGGCCGGCGGCTTCGATCCGGCTTCCACAATGGCGCTGGCCGGCGAGGCCGAGGTCAAGAACGCGCTGCGTGCGACGACCGAAGAGGCGGTGGCACGCGGCGTATTCGGCGCACCGACGATGTTCGTCGGCGAGCAGATGTTCTTCGGCCAGGACCGACTCGAGTTCGTGCGAGAGGCGCTGCGCCGTTAGACCTTTACAGCAGTCCGCAATAGCGACTGCAAACAGCGCGGTGCGTCAGCCCGCGATCGCCCGTCGCAGTGCCGCGCGCGCAAGCAGACGCGTCGAGTCCAGCGTGGGCAGCGCCGAGCGCTCGTCGTCGATGATCAGCGGGATCTCGGTGCAGGCCAGCGCCACCGCGTCGCAGCCGCTGTCCTTCATCCGGCCGATGACCTGCTGGAAGTAGGCGACCGATTCCGGCTTGAACACGCTGCAGACCAGCTCGTCCATGATGATCCGGTTGATCTCGTCGCGCTCCGCGTCGTTCGGCCGCACCGCCTCGAGCCCGCGTGCGCGCAACTTCTCCGGGTAGACCTCGCTGTCGACGAGCCAGCGCGTGCCGGTGATGCCGACGCGGCGAAAGCCGCGCCGCACCGCTTCGTCGGCGACCACCTCGGCGATGTGCAGCCACGGTTTCGGCGAACGCGGGACGACGTGGCCGAGCGCCTGGTGAATCGTGTTGTCGGGGCAGATCAGGAAATCGGCACCGATCCGGGCCAGCTTGTCGGCCGACGACAGCATCAGCTCGGCGACGCCGGGCCAGTCGCCGAGGTAGATGCGATCCATGTACGCGGCGAGCGAGTGCGTGTGCATCGAGACCTCGGGGTGCCCATGCGGTCCGAGTTGCGCAGCGCCCTCGACGCAGATCGTCCGATAGCAGAGCGCGGCGCCTTCGGCCGAGCAGGCGACGATGCCGATGTGAAGGGTCATGCGAGCCTCGTGAAGTCGATCGGTGGCCGCACGATCCAATGGTCGTGCGAACGGTTGCTATCTCAGCGCCGAGCGTAGCGTGCCGTCAGTTCCTTCGCCGCCTTCGATTCCGGCAGCAGTTTCATGCCGGCCATCCAGAACTCGCTCGGCCGCCCACGCTCGTCGTGTTCGATGCGAGCCGGCTCGCCGTGGTTGCCGAGACCGGTCGCCAGCTTGATCCGGCCGCGCTCGCTGCCGTGCCGGCTGCGGCCGAGCGGTTCGATCTCGCTCGCATCGAGGAGCGGGTTCTGCAGGGCCGGGTTGGCGACCAGCACCTTGCCGTTCATCGGCAGCAGGTCGAAGGCGCCCCACAGACTCCACCAGCGCCCGTGCCACGTGGCCGCACGACGCGACGGTGCGCCGTGACGCTGGTGCGCCTGCAGGATGTGCAGGATTCCGTCGAGCCAGACCTGCGACGGGCCGTCGGCGGCGTTCGTCAGCACCGACACCGCGAGGTCCTGGTCGGGGATGCAGACGGTGCGCGTCAACGTGCCCTGGAAGCCGCCGGAGTGGCCGAACCAGTCCCAGTCGCCGAGCCGCCCGCTCAGCGTACCAAGGCCGTACCAGCGTTCGACGCTCGCATGGGTGTCGCGCCACTGCCGGCGCGTCATCTCTCGTCGGCTCGCCGGCGACAGCACGCTGCGCCTTGCGGTTGGCGACAGGCTGCTGAAGAATCGGACGAGGTCGCCGGCGGTGCTGATGAACCCGGTCGCCGCGGCGAGCACGTGGGTCGGGTTCTCGCCGCGGATCGCGAGCCGGTTGCCAAGCGGCAGCCGCGCCAGGTGGCCGCGCGCGAACGGCGTGCCGCGCGCCGGTGGCGCATCCGGCAGGGTCTGCGCGAGGCCCGAGGCAGCGACGATCTCGCGCGCGATCCAGTCGGCGTAGCGTTCACCGGTGATCGCTTCGATCGCAAGGCCGAGCAGGCCGAAGCCGTGGTTCGAGTACTTGAAGCGCGTGTTCGCCTCGATCGTCGGCCCGTCGGCGAGGTCGGCACGCAGCGCCGCCTCATCGAGGAACGCGCGCCGGTCCGCCCACTGGCCGGCATCGGTGCCGTCGCGGACCAGGCCGGCGCTGTGCGAAAGCAACTGCGCCAGCGTCGCCTCGGCAATCTTCGGATGCAGGCCCGCCACATGCGTGCCGATCGGATCGTCGAGACGAAGCCGCCCCTTCTCGCGCAGCTTCAGGATGCCCGCGGCCGTGAAGGTCTTCGAATGCGATGCGACCCGGAAGCGGTGCGCCGGCGTCAGAACGACGCGGGCTGGCAGATCGGCGTGCCCGAACGCCTGCTCAAGAACGATCTTGCCGCGCCGTGCGATCGCGATCGAGCATCCCGGTTGTTCGGTGAGCCGCATCTGGAACTCGATCCAGCGCGGCACATAGTCGAGCGCAGCCCGCAGCCACTTTTCCAAGGATCCTCCCGTTGGATGCGCGCTCTGGCGCACTCGGGGCCACTATAGGGCGACGAACTAACGAGGCGGCTGGTCTGCTGCCGAGATCGCCGCAGCCGAATTGCCGGCCCTCTCGTGTGCCGTCGATGCGGAAGTGCCGCCGCCCCGCCGCAGCATGCGCGCGGCGAGCACGCTCGCCGACACGATGATGACGGCACCGAGCACTGCGACCAACTGCAGCGCGTCGGTGAAGGCGCTGCGTGCCGCGCCGATCAGCGCGGCTCCGGTCACGCCGCCGAGCGTCTGCCCGACGGCGCCCGCGCCGCCCAAGGTGGCGAGCGCGACCGCGGCAGCATCGGGCGACAGTCCCGCCGGCAGCGCCGGCGCGAGCAGGTGACGGTAGAGCGCGATGCCGATGCTGCCGAACACCGCGATGCCGAGCGCGCCGCTGAATTCGGAAGCCGTCTCCGAAATCGCCGAGGCCGCACCGGCGCGCTCCGGCGGCGCGGCGGTGATGATGATCTCGTTGCCGATCGTGAACACCGGCGCCATGCCGAGGCTCATCACGATCGTGCTGACGACGAGAACGGCGAGCGCGTACCGCGAATCGACGAACGCGAGCAGCGCGAAGCCGACGCCGGCGACCGCGAGCCCGCCGACGATCGCGCTGATCGGCGACCAGCGGCGCGCCAGTTTCGGCGCGCCCAGCGAGCCGACGACGAAGGCAAGCGACCACGGAATGATCGCGATGCCGGCATGCAGCGGCGAGAGGCCGAGCACGCCCTGCAGGTACTGCGTGATGAAGATGTAGACGCCGAACATCGCCAGGCACGACAGCGCATACGCCGCGATCGCAGCGCTGAACGCCGCCTGGCGGAACAGGCGCATGTCGAGCAGCGGGTAGTCGAGCCGACTCTGTCGGCGCACGAACACCGCGGCCAGCACGAGGCCGCCGATCAACACGGCGGCACTCGGGAGCGCCGGCCCGTGCTCGGCGATCTGCTTGAGCCCATAGACCACGGCAAGCACCGCGGCGAGCGACTGGCCGACGCTGACGAGGTCGATGCGCCCGGCCGCCGGGTCACGGTATTCGGGCAGCAGGCTCGGCCCGACCACGAGCAGCATCAGCATCACCGGGACCGCGAGCAGAAAAACCGAGCCCCACCAGAAGAACTCGAGCATCGCGCCGCCGACCAGCGGGCCGATCGCACCGCCGACCGAATAGCTCGAGATCCAGATGCCGATCGCGAACTGGCGTTGCTGCGGGTCGTGGAACATGTTCCGGATCAACGACAAGGTCGACGGCGCGAGGGTCGCGCCGGCGATGCCGAGCAGCGCGCGCATTGCGATCAGCATCGCGCTGCTGGTCGAGAACGCGGCGATCGCCGAAGCGATGGCGAACGCGGCCGCGCCGATCAGCAGGAGCTTGCGTCGGCCGATGCGGTCGCCTAGCGTGCCCATCGTGATCAGGAAGCCGGCGACGAAAAAGCCGTAGATGTCGATGATCCAGAGCAGCTCTGCGCCGGAAGGCCGGAGTGCGGCGCTGATCGCCGGCAGCGCGAGGTTCAGGACCGTGAGGTCCATCGCGTAGACCGCGCAAGGCAGCGCGATGACGGCGAGGCCGATCCATTCGCGGGAGGTCGCGCGGGCTTGCGTGTCGGAGGGCGTCATCGGATGCAATGGAAGGGGGTTCAGTTCGGCGGCGCATGGATCACGAGCGCCGCGTCACCGACACGACGTTCGAGTGACCGAGCGATCGACAGCCGGGCTTTCACTAGACCGGGACGTGCTGCGATTCATTCCCGGCCGGGGGGACAATCCGCGGCTGTCGCCTGCAACGCCATGAACGCAACGCATCGATTTCTCCAGGCCGGCGCGGTCGCCGGCGCGCTGACATTAGCCTTCTCGGTCGCGCACGCCGAACCGCGCCGCAACTACTACGACGACCCGTTCGTGCAGGTCACGTCGGCGCTGCCCGGTTGTCCGGTGCCCGAAGGACCGCTGATCACGCACGCCGAGATGCAGGCGCAGGCGCACGGCCGGGTCGACCGCGGCACCACGTGCTTTCGATCCGGCCGCTGCCGGCTGCCGAACTCGTACCTGTACGACAAGGAGATCGTGCCGCGCGTGCGCCAGTTCATCGCACAGGACGATCGCTTCGCCGACACCAGCATCTGGATCGTCGGCCAGCGGCGCTGGATTTACCTGCAAGGCTGTGTCGCATCCGAGCCGCAGCGCGAGGCACTCGAGCGCGCGGTGCGCGGCATCGACGACGTCGAGGCGGTGATCGACGAGCTGATGGTCGGCCGCGACAGCACGCCGCGCTACCGCGTCGCCGAGCCGTCGCGCTGAACTCAGTCGGCCGGCGTTGAGGGTCGACCGGTCCGTCAATACGTCGTGGCCTTCAGCGGTGGCGGCGCCGCGCGCATCTGCGACAGCACCTGCTGCGCGCCGGTCGCCATCAGGCGCGCGTCGGAGCTGACGGTGACGAACTGAAAGCCCTTCGCGATGCGGGCCAGTGCCTGCTCGGTTCCGGCGTTGTGGATGCCGGCGACGACGTTGTGGGCCTTCGCGCGCGCCAGGATGTGGTCGATCGCCTCGGCTGCCTTCGGATCGACGTCGTCGAGCACTGGCCGGCAGCCGAGCGAGAGCGACAGGTCGGACGGACCGATGTAGATCGCGTCGAGCCCTTCGACCGACAGGATGTCGTCGAGGCGGTCGAGCGCCGCCGCGGTCTCGATCATCGCGAACGTGACGATCGTGTCGTTGGCGTGCTGCGGGTAGTCGTTGCCGGCATAGATCGTCGCCCGCACCGGCCCGAAGCTGCGCATGCCGCGTGGCGCGTAGTGGGTCCAGGCGACGAGGTTCTGCGCGTCGACGCGGCTGTTGACCATCGGGCAGATGACTGCGTAGGCGCCGGCATCGAGCGCCTTCATCAGGATGCCGGGTTCGAGCCACGGCACCCGCACGATCGGCACCGTCGGCGTCGTCGAGATCGCCTGCAGCATCGGCACCAGCGCGTGGTAGTCGACGACGCCGTGCTGCATGTCGATCGTCAGCGTGTCCCAGCCTTGTGCCGCCATCGTCTCGGCGGCAAAGCTGTTCGGGATCGCGAGCCAGCCGTTAACCACGGGGGTGCCGGCCTTCCACAACGTGCGCAGGCGGTTCTCTCTCATCGGGATGCTCCGGAGGGGTGGGAAGAAGCGTCACGGATCGTGACCTCGGCTTCGATCTCCACCGGGATATCGAAGGGCAGCTCGGCCATGCCGACCGCGCTGCGCGCATGCGCGCCGATCTCGGCGCCGAAGACATCGATGATCAAGTTCGAGAAGCCGTTGATGACGGTCGGCTGCTGGTTGAAGCCCGGCGCGGAATTGACCATGCCGAAGACCCGCCCCCAGGCGACGATGCGGTCGAGGTCGCCGAGCGCGCGTTGCAGGCTGCCGAGGATCGCGAGCCCGGTGCGGCGCGCCGCCTCGTGCGCCTGCTCGACGGTCAGCTCGCGGCCGACCTTGCCGAGCGGGCGGCTCATCGAGCCGTCGGCGTCCTGCGGGCCGTGCCCCGAGATGATCGCGCGCGTGCCGATCACGCGGACGAACTGGAACGGCAGCGACACGCCGGCCGGCACTTTGAGCGGCGGCGGCAGCACGAAGCCGCGCGCGGCCAATCGCTCTTCGATCACGGACATTCGTCTTCTCCGGTGGTTGCAGGCGGATTCGAAGCGGGCGCCGTTGCGTCAGGCGCAGGCGTTCAGGAACGCCAGCGAGCGCTCGCGGGCGAGCTTGGCGCTGGGCGCATCGAACGAGCCGCGCTGGTCACAGTTGAAGCCGTGTCCGGCGGGATAGATGTGGATTTCGACTTCGGGATGCGCCTTGCGCAAGGCCTCGGGCACCGTGAGCGGAATGCTCGCATCGCGCTCGCCGAAGTGCGCGAGCACCGGGCAGCGCGGCGTCAGGTCGATCAGCTCGCCGATGCCGCCGCCGTAGTACGAGACCGCCGCCGAGAGCCCGGGCTGGCGGCAGGCTGCGAGCCAGGCCAGCGTGCCGCCCCAGCAGTAGCCGATCACCGCGACCTTGCCGGCCGAGCGCACCGTGTCGACGGCGGCTGCGATGTCGAGCAGCGCGTGGTCGTTGCTGCAGCCGCCCTTCAATTCGCGTCCGCGTTCGATGTCGGCCGGCGTGTAGCCGAGCTCGATGCCGCGCTCGACACGGTCAAACATTGCCGGCGCGATGGCGAGCCAGCCGTCGGCGGCATAGCCATCGGCGACTGCGCGGATGTGGCTGTTGACGCCGAAGATCTCCTGCACCACGACCAGCGCGCCGCGCGGCTTGCCGGCCGGCACCGCGCGGTAGGCGGCAAGTCGATGGCCGTCGGCGGCCTGTAACGTTTCCTGCATCGTCGTGTCTCCTGCGCGTTCGCTTCGAAACCACGAGCTTAACGGGGCCGTGAACCCGCTGTCATGATGGCCCGGCTCTTGATGCCACCCCGTGCGACCCCAATTGAGGGCGGTCGTCGAATTCGAAGGAAAGTTGCCATGTGGAAACGGATCGCGTTGCTGTGGACCCTGGTGCGGACCGATGCGCGCCGGCTCTGGTTCGCGCTGCGCCATCCAGCCGCGCCGGGCTGGCTCAAGGTCGGCGCTGCGCTGATCGTCGCCTACGTGATCTCGCCGATCGACCTGGTGCCCGACGTGCTGCCGATCATCGGCGTCGTCGACGACTTCGTCCTCGTGCCGCTGGCGATCCGCTGGCTGCTCAACCGGCTGCCGCGGGAGATCGCGAACGCGGCGCCGCCGACCGTGCTCAGTCGTCGAGGAAGCCGCCCTTGAAGAACGACCACGCCGTGCCGTCGTGCAGGTAGAAGCAGCCGTCGGCGCAGAAGTCCTTGCCCGGAAAGAACTCGCGGTAGGCGCGCGGCACGAGGCGCGCCAGCTGCTCATCGCTCAGCTCGTCGAACTGCTCCGGCGTGATCGGCTGGCCGACGCGAAGACGGCGCTCGCTCATCGCTGAACGCTTTCGGTTCGACGCGCCGCGGGCGCGCGCTGCGACGCGATTCGGCTCATGACTTCGGTCCCAGCTTCAGCGGCACGTCGGCGCTGTCCTTCGCGTTGTTCTTCACATGGAGGACGAGTGCACGCGCGGTCTCCGGCACCTCGAACGTGATGTCCGCATCCTTCGCCGCGTTGCCGCCGACCACCTCGTTGAGGCGCGAGTCGGGCTCGAGCGGCTGGCCATCGACCAGCAGCCGGAACCGGTCGTCCCAGAAATTGGCGTCGTAGCGGTCCTGCACCAGCATCCGCATGCGCACGCGCAGGCCGAACACGCCGGGCCGCCGCGCTTCGCTGGCGACCGCGAGGATCGTGTAGATCGCATGCGGCGATGACGTGAAGGCGAGCTCCGCCGGGCCGTCGAGCGTGACGCGGCGCGGGCCCGTCGGCAGGGTCGGTGGTTCGGATGCGCGCGTGCCGCTGACGGCGAGCGGCAGATCGGCGGTCTCGGCGTAGTGATGGATGCGCAACGCGAGCGTCTGCACCGCCCACGGCACGGCGAACACGATGTCGCCTTCCTTGCTCGCGCCTCCTTCGACGATCTCGTTCAGGGTCGACACCGCGGCGCGCGGCACGCCGTCGACGACGAGGCGGAACGCCGAGTCCCAGAAGTTCATGCCGCCGCTCTGCGGCCCGGTCTTCAGACGGACGCGCAGGCGTAGGCGCCACTGCGCGTTCGTGCCGATCTCCGGCGTCAGCGTGAGGACGGAATAGGTCGAGCCGCGCATCGCGGTGAATGTCGCGTCGGCCGGGCCGGCGAGCTTGACCTGGGGCAGGGCGCTGGGCGTGGCTGGCGGCGATGAGGTCTTGCCGGAGGCGATCGGGGTCGACGGCTCTGTCGTTGATGAGCGCGTGTTCGGCGATACGGTCGATGCAGTGCTGGACCCCGACTGTGCAGGCGGTTCCGAAGTGCCGCCTGACCGCAGCGACCAGACGATCGCGCCGCCGACCACCACACCGCCAATCACAAGTGCTGGGATGAGCCAGCTACGGCGCGCATCGGGCGACGTATGAGTGGTCGTTGTCGTGGGCGCAGCCCTACCTGCGAGGCTGTTCGATTCAGCGGGTGCCGTCCGCCGTGAAGCCCCGATCACGGACGAGTCATGCTTCGATGGGCCGGACTCGACCGAGGCAGACGGTCCTGTGGCCGGCGGCGACGCGGTCCCCGATGTCGCGGCCGACGGCACTACGGTCACCGGTGCCGCCGTGACCGTCGCGCCCGGCGCCGCCACCCCAGCCAACCGACGGCCAATGAACGCCTCGAGATGAGCCCGCAGCAGCTGCTGGAACTGGGCCGGCGTCGCGTACTCGTTGACACCGGTGCGCGCGCCGTCGGCATCGCGCAGCGTCTCGAACCAGCGCCGGACTGCGTCGTACTGCGACCGCTTGGCGTCGAAGTCGGCGTCGTCGAGGTCGATGAGCGGCTTCTCCGTGCGCCGGTAGACAAAGACCGGGCGGTCGGCCGCGATCGCGTCTTCGACCTCCCAGACGGTGCCCGACGCGAAGCGCGTGCCGTCGGCCCGCGTCATCGTCGGCGGCAGCGGCGTGCCGAGCCGGCTCCACAGCACGACGATGGTCAGGTCGCAGTCGGCCGGTCGCCCGGACCAGCGGTTGACCGAGCTCTGCGGGGTTTCGCGCGCATCGAGTGGCGAGCCGGCGACCGGGTCGTCCCAAGCCACCACGATCAGGTTGACTCGTTCGCGCAGCAGCGGGCTGTCCTCGAGCGTGCGCACCGTCTCGACCGCAAGGCGCCGTTCCTCGGCGACGTCCCCGGGCGACGACAGGAACACCTTCAGCGTCAGCATGCGCCGGATTGTGCAGGCGACGCTGCGCCGGCACGAGCGACTGGCGGTGCTCCCCGCAGCGTCACGGCTTTACCGATTGACGCGTCGCTTCACCGAGCTTTACGAAACGTTGACGGAGCGTGCGTGATCGAGCGGGCGCCTGCAGCGTTGAATGAAAGTGCGTGCCGCAGCCGAGCGGCCCGCCGATCACAGCAAAGGAGCACAGAGATGAACGCAAAAAAGATCGCCATCGTTGCGGTGGCACTGGCGGGGGTTCTGGGGGCGGGATTCGCGGAAGCGCGTGACCGTTCCGATGTCCAGCTGTCGGTGACGATCGGCGCGCCCGGCTACCTGCCTGCCTACGGACCCGCCGTCGAGGTCTATCGCCCTGCAGTTCGTCCGCACGTCGTGCCGCAGCGTCCGACGCGCTGGGATCGCGACGGCGACGGCATCCCGAACCGCTACGACCGCGTCTACAACCCGCGTTGGGACCGTGACGGCGACGGCGTTCCGAACCGCTACGACCGGCATCCGAACCGGCCCGACAACGGCTGGCAGAACGGCGGCTATGGTCGCGACGGGCGCGGCTACGGTCGCTGATCGGTGACGGTCCGACGTGGCGGCCGAGCCCGCTGTGGATCGGCTGCTGCGTCCTCGTCGGCGGTGGGCGGTCCTGTGGCTGCCCGCCGCCACCATCGCTGACCGCGGCGCGATCGCATGTCGGTTGCGCGTCAGCGGTTGAGCGCCGCCATCATGTTCGGCGGGTAACGCTCGCCCGACGCGATGCCGCGCGGGAACAGATCGGCCAGCTCGGCGATCTGCGCTGCATCGAGCGTGACGTCGAGCGCTTTCACGTTTTCTTCAAGGTACTTCCGCCGCTTCGTGCCGGGGATCGGCACGATGTCGTCGCCCTGCGCCAGCACCCACGCGAGCGCGAGCTGGCCCGGCGTGCAGGCGATGCGCGCCGCGATCTCGTGGACGCTGCGCGCAAGCGCAAGGTTGCGCTCGAAGTTCTCCCCCTGAAAGCGCGGGCTGTGGCGCCGGTAGTCGTCCTCGGCCAGATCTTCCGGCCGTGCGATCGCGCCGGTTAGGAAGCCGCGGCCGAGCGGGCTGTACGGCACGAAGCCGACGCCGAGGCGGCGGCAGGCGGCCAGCACGCCGTCCTCCGGATCGCGCGTCCACAGCGAGTATTCGCTCTGCAGCGCGGCGATCGGATGGACGTTGCAGGCGCGCTCCAACGTGTCGGCCGAGGCCTCCGACAGGCCGAGATAGCGCACCTTGCCGGCGCGCACCAGATCGGCCATCGCGCCGACGGTGTCCTCGATCGGCGTCGCCGGATCGACGCGGTGCTGGTAGTAGAGGTCGATCGTGTCGACACCGAGCCGCCGCAGGCTGCCCTCGACCGCCTGCTTCACGTAAGCGGGGCTGCCGTCCCAACCGCGCGCGAGCGGCCGTTCGGGGTCGCGCACGATGCCGAACTTGGTCGCGAGGAAGACCTCGCTGCGGCGACCTTGGATTGCGCGTCCGACCAGTTCCTCGTTGGTGTGCGGGCCGTAGATGTCGGACGTGTCGAGCAGGTTGATGCCGAGGTCGAGTGCGCGGTGCACCGTCGCGATCGACTCGGCATCGTCTCGGTTCGAATAGAAGTCGCTCATGCCCATGCAGCCGAGGCCGAGCGCCGATACCGTCGGGCCGTTCGCGCCCAGTTTGCGTGTCTTCACCGTGAAAGTTCCTCGAAGATCGTTGGTCGTCCGCGTGGGCGGATGGGTGCCGGGCACGATAGCGCGCACCGCGCAACCCTGCGGGTCGCGGGGCGGCCAGGTCCCATTTGCGCGACGGCGAGCAGCCGCTGCGCCGTGATCACTCGAGCGTGAAGCCGACCTTCATGGTGACCTGCCAGTGCGCGACCGCACCTTTTTCGATGTGGCCACGGGTCTCGGTGACGACGAACCAGTGCATGTTGCGGATCGTCTCGTTCGCCTTCGCGATCGCTTTCTTCACGGCGTCCTCGATGTCGACCGGCGACGAGCCGGTGAGTTCGAGCGTCTTGTAGACGTGGTGCGTCATGGGAGTCTCCTGATGGGCGGACCTTCAATTTACGCCTGCGGCGCGGCGCCGGATAGCGGTGTCGGATCTGGCCCTAGACTCGCCGCCCATGGACGAGCCTCGCTACGGGTGGGTCGTGGTCTGGGGCGCGTTCTTCAGCCTCGCGGCCATCTTCGGGATCTCGTATTCGTTTGCGGCATTCTTCGAGTCGTTCGCGCGCGAGTTCGCGGCGCAGCGCGCCGATGTCGCGCTCGCGTTCGGGGTCTGCGGCCTGATCTATTTCGCGCTTGGTGCGGCGGCCGGCATGCTCGCCGACCGTCACGGGCCGCGCGTCGTCGTCGCCGCCGGGATGCTGTGCATCGCGGGTGGGTTGCTCGCGACCAGCTTCGCGACCTCGATGCTCACTGTGTACCTTGCCTACGGCGTCGCGATCGGGGTCGGCATCGGCCTCGTCTATGCGCCTGCGATCGCCAGCGTGCAGCCGTGGTTCACGCGCCGCCGCGGGCTCGCCGCCGGCATCGCGAGCTCGGGCATCGGCGCCGGCACGCTGGTGATCCCGCTGATCGCGTCGCAAGCGATCGCCGGGCTCGATTGGCGCGACGCGCTGCGCGCGCTCGCGGCCGGCGTGCTCGTGCTGGGTCTGGGCGCGGCCTTCGTGTTGCGGCGCGCGCCGGTCGCAGGTGCCGCGGCTGCACGCGCAGGCGCGACGCTCGGCGAGGCGCTGCGCAGTCCGCGCTTCTGGTGGTTCTACGGCTTCACCTTGCTGTCGGCGCCGACCATGTTCATCCCGTTTGCCCACGTCTCCGCGGCGGCGCGTGACCTCGGCATCGGCGACACGCGCGCGGTCGGACTGGTCGGCCTGATTGGCATCGGCAGCCTGGTCGGCCGCTTCGTGATCGGCGCGCTCGCCGACCGCCTCGGCCGCACGCCCACGCTGACCCTGATGCAGGCCTCGCTCGGCCTGTCGTACGCGCTCTGGCTGGCGGCCGCCGACTACCTGCCGCTCGCCGTGTTCGCGGTCTGGTTCGGCCTCAGCTACGGTGCCATCGTCTCGCTGATGCCGGCGATCTGCATGGACACGTTCGGCGCACGCGCGGTCTCGAGCATCGTCGGCACGCTCTACACCGGTGCCGCGCTCGGCAACCTGCTCGGACCGGTCGTCGCGGGTGCGGTGTTCGATCGGACCGGGCACTACACGCCTGTGCTGTGGGGCTGCGTCGTCCTCGCCGCGCTGGCGACTGCGGCGGCCTCGCGGCTGATCCGGCCGCAAGGCCCGAGCTACTAGCGGCGCTGCGAGGCCTGCGCGGCCGCTGCGGGTAAACGCGACGCCGGGGCTTCGGTAACGATCGTTACCATTTTGGCCGACTGGTGCATGCCCGGTCGTTGCGTCGCAGCGGCGACGCCTGCAAGGAGACGGGTCCGATGAAGCGGCCGGCGAAGGTCGAGGAGGTGGTGGGCGTCGCCTGCATGGTCGTCCTCGTGCTGCTGACGCTCGGCAACGTGCTGACCCGCTACTTCACCGACGCGTCGTTCGCCTGGACTGAGGAGATCTCGATCTTCCTGATCGTCGTGATGACGCTCGCCGGCGCGGCGTCGATCGCGGCCCGCGACGGCCACATCCGCATCGAGTTCCTTTACGACGGCGGCAGCGCACGGCGGCGCCGCATGCTGCGCCTGGTCAGTGCGATCGCGACGACGCTGCTGTTCGCGGTGCTGGCGGGATTGTTCGGCGTGACGCTTGCCGATGAGATCAAGTGGGGCGAGACGTCGATGGGCCTCGGCGTGCCGCGCTGGTGGTTCACCGCGCCGATTCCGCTGTTCTGCGCGGCGATCGCCTGGCGCGCGGGCGTTGCCGGCTGGCACGTCTGGCGCGAACCCGCGAGTCCCGATCCCGTGGTCGCGCTCGACCCATGATCGGCACGCTCCTCTTCGTCGTCTTCATTGCGCTGATGCTGGCGGGCGCACCGATCGGGGTCGCGCTCGGCATCGGCGGCATCGCCGCGATCGCCGCGGCCAACGTCGACGTGCCGTGGTGGGGCCTGTTTGCGGCACCGCAGAACATGCACGCGAGCATCGCGAAGTACCCGCTGCTCGCCTTGCCGATGTTCGTGCTGGTCGGCTCGATCTTCGATCGCTCCGGCGTCGCGCGCCGCATGGTCACGTTCGCCGAGGCTTGCGTCGGCCGCGCGCCCGGCACCTTGCCGATGGTCGCGATCCTCGTCGCGATGGTGCTCGGCGGCATCTCCGGCTCCGGCCCGGCGAATGCGGCGGCGGTCGGCGGCGTGATGATCGCAGCGATGGCGAAGGCCGGCTACCCGGCCGCGTTCTCGGCCAGCGTGGTCGGCGCCGCGGCGGCGACCGACATCCTGATCCCGCCGTCGATCGCGTTCATCGTCTACAGCGTCAACGTGCCGGGTGCGTCGGTGCCGGCGCTGTTCGCCGCCGGCATGGTACCGGGCATCCTCGCCGGCCTCGCGCTGATCGTGCCGGCGGTGCTGATCTCGCGCCGCCACGGCTTCGGCGAATCCGAGCGCAGCCGGGCGCGGCCGCCGTTCTGGCACTCGCTCGGCGCTGCATCGTGGGGGCTCGCCGCGCCGGTGCTGATCCTCGGCGGCATGCGGGTCGGCTGGTTCACGCCGACCGAAGCCGCGGTCGTCGCGGTCGCCTACGGGCTCTTCATCGGGATTGCCATCCACCGCTCGATCGGCTGGCGCGACCTCTATCCGATCTTCCGCGAGGCGACCGAGGTCTCGGCGGTCATCATGCTGGTGCTCGCGCTCGCCGGCATCTTCGCGTACGCGGTCAACACGCTCGGCATTGCCGACCCGGTGGTCGCGGCGGTCAAGAACCTCGGCCTCGGTTCGACCGGCACCTTGATCCTGCTGTTCGTCGTGATGACGGTGCTCGGCATGGTGCTCGACGGCGTCTCGATCTTCCTCGTCTTCCTGCCGCTGCTCTATCCGCTGATGATCGCGTTCGCGTGGGATCCGGTCTGGTTCGGCGTGCTGCTGACGATGAAGATCGCGATCGGCCAGTTCACGCCGCCGATGGCGGTCAACCTGATGGTCGCGTGCCGCTTGGCCCAGGTCCGCATGGAGCAGACCTTGCCGTGGATCGGGTGGATGATCGTCTCGTTCGTCGTCGCGACCCTGCTGGTGCTGTTCATTCCGGAACTGGCGCTGTGGCTGCCGCGGCGGTTGGGATACTGAGTTCTCAAGACAACCAAAGGGGAGACAAGAATGAAGCGTCGTGACCTGTTGAAGACCTTCGGCGGCGGTGCCGCCTCGATCGCGCTGCCGCGTTTCGCGTGGGCGCAGGGTGCCTACAAGGCCGAGTACAAGATGTCGACCGTCGTGCCACCGGCCTTCGCGTGGGGCAAGGGCGGCGAGATCTTCGGCAACCTCGTGCGCGAGCGCACCGCAGGCCGCATCAACATCAAGCAGTACCCGGGGGCCTCGCTCGTGCAGGGCCAGCAGGACCGCGAGTTCTCGGCGATGCGCCAGGGCGTGATCGATGTGCTGTGCGGCGCGCCGGTCAACTGGACCGGCACCGTGCCACAGCTCGGCGTCTTCACGTTGCCGTTCCTGCTGCCGGACCACAAGGCGTGGGACGCAGTGATGGCGAGCGAGGCGGTCACGAAGGACTACTTCGAGCTGGTCCGCAAGGCCGGTGCCGAGCCGCTCTCGATCGGCGAGACCGGCTACCGGCAGATCAGCAACAGCAAGCGGCCGATCACGAAGCCCGACGACCTGAAGGGCATCAAGATCCGTGTCGTCGGCAGCCCGATGTACGGCGAGATCATGACGTCGATGGGCGCGAACCCGACCTTCATGAGCTGGGCCGACGCGCAGCCGGCGCTTGCCTCGGGTGCGGTCGACGGTCAGGAGAACCCGCTCGAGGTCTTTCTCGCGGCGAAGATCAACACGCTCGGCCAGAAGTTCGTGACCAAGTGGAACTACTCGAACGACATCCTGCTGTTCGCGATCGCGGCGCCGGTGTGGGCGAGCTGGAGC
>Ga0207648_10002000_pt1 | contig 22250 bp, 20 predicted proteins | sample KBSMisM32_FD_184310 | JGI IMG/M metagenome (GOLD analysis project Ga0207648, IMG submission 184310) | Miscanthus rhizosphere microbial communities from Kellogg Biological Station, Michigan, USA - KBS Miscanthus M3-2 (SPAdes) (version 2) | ecosystem: Host-associated > Plants > Roots >...
AGGCGTCGAGGCCGTTCGCGGCCGAGGGGTTGAGCGCCATCCCCGCGGGCAAGCTCACCGTCACGTCTTTCGCCGGGCTGGTCGCGCGCGGCAAGGGCGCCTGGGCGACGGCGAAGGCGGGCGGGAAGGTGAAGTCCGGGGGGAGCGCGCTCGGTTGCGGGCTGCTGAGGGCGTTGTTGCTGAAGGCGGCGACGGTGCCGCCGGCGTTGCTCGCGATCACCTCGCACTGCAGGGTGTATGGGGGGGTTAGGGGGGCGGTGAAGGTGGAGGTCGTCTGGCCAGCGACCGGCACGCCGTCCTTCAGCCACTGGTAGGCGAAGCTCGGTTCGCCGCTCCAAACGCCGGGTTCGCATTTGCCTGCGGAGACCTGCGGGTTGCTGGCTATGTTGTGGTCTTTGTTTTTCGCCAGTTCCGGCGGCGCCGTCGCCGGCGCCGGCAAGACCGTGGCGGCGGGGGTGAGCGCGTGGCTGGCGCCGCCCGCGTTGGTGGCGGTGACTTCGCACTGCAGCGCCGTGCCGGCGTCTTCGGCCGCGACGGCGTAGAGCTTGGCGTTGGCGCCGGCGATCGGGGCGCCGTCTCTGAGCCAGCGGTAGGCGAAGGCGCTCGGCTTCCTTTCCCACGAGCCGTCCTGGCAGACCTCGGTCTTGCCCGGTTCGTGCTCGGCTTCGCCCGCTTTCGGTTCGATCGGCGCTTCCTGGGCCTGGTGCAGGTCGAAGTCGAGGCCCGTGGGGGAATCCGCGAGGTTGGTGGTCGGCTGCGAGGAAATCGATGGTTCGAAGTCGAGCTGGTTGCAGCCGTCGAGGCCGACCGGTTCTTCGGCTTCGTCGAGCGACAGCGCCGTGGCGCTGTCGGTACCGCCCTGCACCGATTTGACCCGCAAGGTGGTTTCGAGCGGACCCGCGCAGGAGGCCGGCAGGGTGAGGAAGGGGACCGGCGGAGCGCCCGAGGCGCAGTCGCGGAACTGCGGGAATTCGGGATCTTCGGGGATGCAGAAGCGCAGCGCGTCGTGGGCCCGTGCCATCGGCAGCCCCCAGACGCGGGCGGTCACCGCCTGGACTTCGATCACGGTTGGGATCGTCGTGTCGGCCACCGTCACCCCATAGTCAGAGCCGCTTCGCACCGAGGCGTCTTGGATCGCGTTGTGGATGTCGAGGTGGGTGCCGAGGGTCGCCGCTGAGCCGGAGGTGGGCGTGAGGTTGTAGAGGCCAGCGCCGCTGGTGCCGCCGCCATTGAATTCGAATTCGAGGAGGCCCACCTGGGTGTCCCCCGGGCAGGTGGTCCCCAGGTTGTGGACGAAGTCCGCCCGGCCGCAGCGCGGAGTCGCCAGCGGGTTGCCGAGGAAGCCCGGCGGCAGGTCGATGAACAGTTCGGAGAGCGCACCTTCGACTTTGCGTTCGGAGTCCTGGTTCATTTCGAAGCTGAGCGTGTATTCGAAGGGGTGCGAGCCGGCCAGGGCGTCGACCGTGCCGTCTTCGTTGGTGGCGACCGTGCTGAAGCTCTCGATCCCGAAGTCGGCCTGGGCGCTTGCCGGCAGGGTGAGCAAGAAGGCGCAGAGCGCCAGGGCACAGAGGCAGGCGGTCGACTGCTTTCGGACCCTCATCGGCTTCCTCCTCGCCTGCGGTGGGCGTGCCTGTGGCGCCTGGGGCGTTTCAGGCATTTGCCGTGCCTTCTGACCTTGCCTTTGGCGCAGGGCCTGGGCGGCGGCGGTTCGTCGACCCGTAGGCTGGAGCTGCCCGAGCCGGGCTGTTCGGGGGGGCTTGGGAGAGGCCCCTTGCAGGCTTCGCCTTCGCAGGGGACCGGCAGCGGCGGTTCTTCGAAGCCGCCGCCGACCCGGGCGTCGTAGAGGTCCATGAATTCGTTTTGGTCTGTCGGCAGGAGCTGGGCACGGGTGGTGAAGAAGGCGTCGTCGCCCGTGGCCGAGGCGTTGATGAACTGCGAGTCCAGCGGGTCCTGCCCGGAGGAGATCAGCGACAGGCAGCCCTTGGCCCGTTCGCAGCTGCCGACCCCCTGAGGCTCGAACTCATAGACGTCCTGGATGTGGCCGTTTTTGTCGGCCGGGGTGAGAACGTCGAGGCTTTCGAAGAAGAGTCGCCCTTCGCCTTTCGGAGGCAGGTTGTCGGGCTGGGGGAAGAATTCGCGATCGGTGTTGATCAACGAGAGGTTGGAGCCCCCCAGCGGCCGTTCCCCGCTCGGGTTGCAGGAGGCGCAGCTGAGCTTTCCGCTCAGCGCGTCGTACTCGAAAACCTCGAAGCAGCTCGGCGATCCTTCCTTGCCGAGGACCGTGCAGCCCGCCGCTTTGCGGATCGTGTTGTCATAGCCGGTGAGCGGCGCGGTCGACTCGAAGGCGAGGAAGCGGCCGTCGGCCGTGGCCTGCGCGAGCCGGTTGCCGGCTGCTGGGAGCCAGGTGCCCACGCTCGCGACTCCGCCGGTGTTGCCGTCCAGCGCCGCCAGCCTGCCGATGAAGCTCAGCGCACCTTCTTCAGAGAGGTAGAGATTGAACTTGCCTTTCGTCGCCGCTTCGCCGTTGGCGTTCTCTTCTTCCGGCGGGGTCAGCGCTTCGGTGTCGACGAAGTAGATCCGCGAGAGGTCTTCGCTGGTACCGGCCATCCCTTCGAAGCCGCCCGCGCCATTCGTCAGGTCGGTCAGCGTTTTGGCTTCCAGGTCGTAGACCATGCCGTCGGAGAGCAAAACCTTGGAGCCATCGGCGGCAGCGGTGAGGAACTTGCCGGGGTCGGGGACTTTGGTCGTGGCTGTCCCGCCTTCGCGGATGAAGACCTGGCCGGCGGGCTTGGTCGACCAGAAGACACGGCTGCCGTCGTCGGAGATCGCGTGGTCGAAGTTGAGGTTTTCGTTTTCACTCTGGATCAAGAGCAGCCCCGAGCCGATCACGGCGTTGGCGGCGGCTTTTTCGTTGCCCGGCAGGACGTTTACGAGGTGCAGCTGCCCGCCCGACCACTCGTAGAGGTCGGTTTCGCTCGCTTTCACCGCCGGCGCTTTCGGGGCGATGCCGGAGACCGCTTCGGTCAGCGCGTCGTTTGCCTGCAAGACGACGTGGCTGAATGCCGGCGCCGCTTCGGTGCCCGCGTTGGCGCCGGCGTAGGTGACTTTGAAGGCTTGGGCTTCGCCCCCCCCAGGCGAGCGGGCGGGCGGTTTGGTCGTGATCAGGGTGCTCAGACCTTTGCCTTCTTCGCGCAGGTAGAGGTCGGCGTAGCCGGGCGGCGCCTGGGCGGTGAGCGGCGGTTCGGCCTGCAGCAGGATCGCCTTTGAGAGGTCGGACGAGAAGGCCTTGAAGACCTGGGCTTCGAACTGGGGTTCGCTGAGGCCGGTGGTCTGCCAGCCGCCTTCGGCGCGGCGCGAGAGGTAGGAGTTGGCTTCCGAAGCAAGTCCGGGGAAGAAGGGGTCGCCCTCGTAGGTGACAGAGTTGCCGTCGGGGGAGGCCTGCATCGGAGCTTTTCGGGCGTTCCAGCCCGGGATACAGGCCTTGCAGGTTCCCCCCATGCCGCCGCGCGGCCCCGGTTCGGGCGGCCAGACCTCGCCCATCCGCGGCACCGGGCTGACCAGCTCCCAGGCACGCTGGTCGAGCAGGCCCGTGGGAGGGGCGAAGGTGGCGAAGGTCCTTTCTTTGCCCAGGGTCGTGCCGTCTACGTTGCTCGCCACCAGGCGGAAGCGGTAGGCGGTATCGGGGACAAGGCCCGAGAGCTGCTCGGAGACGGCGAGGAAGGTGGTGCCCGAACCGAGGTCTTCTGGAGGCTCGGGGACGGAGATGGCTTCGTTGAAGCCGCTGGCTTTGAACTGGGCTTCCGTGACGTACTGGACCGCGAAGTCGGTCTGCTGACCTCCAGGGTTCACTTCGCCCGAGATCCTCGCCGCGGTGGTAGTTACTTCGATAGGGGCGCCACCTACCACCTTGGGCTTGCCGAAGGTTTCGAAGAACAGCGGACAGGTAATCGCTTGGCAGAGATGATTGTTGAGATCGTTTTTGATTTCGCCGACGCTGGGACCGTTCGAGTTCTCGCCAACGATGCGGAAGCGATAGGCGGTTTCGTGGGCGAGGCCTTCGACTTTGGCGGCAACCGCACTTGTGCCGCTACCCGTGAAGGGTCCCGCCGGTTCGCAGGGGGCGCTCTGGGCGCCGGCGAAGGCGGCGTCGGCGATTTCGGCTGTGGTCTTCTGTTCGCCTTTTTCGCTCGCTTCTTGGGCGGCTTTGAGCTGCGTTTCGAAGGCGGCGTCGGTCAGGTACTGGAAGTGGCAGGTGGCACTGGGGCCGCTCGCGGCCGAGATCGTGCCGTTGAGGGTCGCCGTGGCCGGACCAATCGCGCTGGCGGCTTCGATGGCGACGTCGGGGACGATCACGGGCGGGCCGTAGACGTCGAGGTGGGAGGAACCTCTGCTACTGATGAGGTAGAGATCGCCGCTGGCGCCGTCGAGCGCGAACGCCCGGGGGGGGCGGGTGACTTCGAACCCACTGCGCGGAAGAGGGGGACTGGCGCCGGAGGCGTCGTATTCGAGGATTTCGCGACTAACGCCGGCGAGGACGTGGCCGCTGGCCGGGTCGACCGCCACCACTTCGACCCTTTTCAGGCTGGTGCTTTCGGTCTGTGCCAGCGCGTACTGCACCGCGCCGGTGGCGGCGTCGAGCTTGAGGACTTCGGGTTCGGCGCTCGCTCCCGTGGCGCCGGAGGAGAAGATGTAGCCGGCGGTCGGGCCGGCGCCCGCCGCGAGCCGGCATGCGGTCGTGTTGAGGGAGCCGGCGGCGAAGTTGGCGACGTTGTCGGCGTTGGTCACCGGATTGGCGGTGGGGTGGTACTTGTGGATCGTCAAGTGCGCTTGGGCGTTGCTGATCGTGTTGGTGCCGAAGTAGACGTTGCCGGCGTCGTCGACGGCGATGCCGCAGGCGGGGTTGAGCGGTTTTGAGGGCCCAGTTGCGGTAAACCCTTCCTTGTATTCGGTCAGCTGCCCCAGGTATTTGCCACTGGGGCCGAAGACGTTCACGACGTGGATCAGGGGGCTGTTGTCTACACGGAAGCTCCCTTCTGTCACGTAGATGTCTCCGTCTGTCGGACCGCCGGAGTTGTCCACCGCCACGCCACCGATCGCCTGGAGGTGGTTGGCGGGGACCTGGTCTTCGCCCGGGCCGACGCCGTCGATCGCGTTGGAGCCCAGCGCCGAGAAGCTCGACGGCGTGCCGTCGGCGTGGAAGCGCTTCAGGGTCGCGGGGACCCCCGCTTCGATCGTCGCCACCGCGCAGCCGCTGCCGCCGCTCAGCGGGGTGCTGCCGTTTTCGCAGCCGAGCTGTTCGACGTCGGTTTCTGCAAGGAGCCGTTCAAAATGGATGACGTAGGGTTTCGAGCCGACGTCGTCGCCGGGGCCGCCTTCGACGGAGACGCCTTCGGAGCCGATCGCGGGGAGGGCGCGCAGCGCGCTCTGCACCGAGCCGGTCCCCGTCGCGGGAGCGTTGAAGGCGATATCGACTGTCGTTTCGCCTTGGAATTTGAGCTTGAATTTGCCTGCGGTGGCGCTGACCGTGACCGACTGCTGCTCGCTTGTGCCGGCCTGGGTCACATAGAGGTCGTGGGTTCCCTGGTCGACGGCGATTCCCGTGGGGAGGCCGAAACTCGGCTGTTCGGCGCTGCCGAAGGTTCCAAGGGGGAGTCGCACTTCCTTGGCCTGGGCGCTTGTGGCCAGCAGCGCCGCACAGAGGGCGAGGGCAAGCAGGAGGACCACTCCCGCCTTCGCCCCTCTCCCCCTCACGTCCCTTTCCCCGCGCTTCGCCTGTCCCATCTCAAACGTGTCCCGTTGTCGTGTGCTTGGCCTCCGCCGCGGGGGCCCCTGGCGCCCCCGCGGCTTTGGCTTGTGTCTTCCTTGGGTTACTCGTGTTGGTTGCCCTTCGCGCTATTCGAGTTCGTCGAAGGTGGCGGTGACTTCCTTGGCTTCTTCCATCGCCACCACGCATTCGCCGGCTTCGGTGACCGAGTCACAACCGCTCCAAGAGACCGCTTTGGAGCCCGGGGCCGAGACTGCTTTGAGGATCACGACCTTGCCCGGTTTGGCTTTCGGTTCTGTGATCGGGCCCTGGTAGAGGACCGAGGTCGAGCTGCAGAGGACTTCGCAGGCAAGGCCGGAGGCCTTGACCGTGCCGAAGCCGCTGCCGGCCTTGTTCAGGGTGAGCAGGGTTTCGCTGGGGATCGCTTTGCCCGGGTCGGAGAAGACCGCTTCGGTCGTTTCGTCGGTGTTCATCGTGACGATGCAGACCGGGTTGGTGGAGCCGTTGCAATCGCCGCCGACCCATTTGACGAAGGTGCCGGTTGAGGGTTTGGCGGTCAGTTCGACTTTCGCCCCTTCGGGCATCTTGGCCACGGCCTGGGTGCAGGCGGTGCCGCACTTGATCCCCTTCGGTTTGGAGGCGACCGAGCCGTTGCCTTTGGCGTAGGCCTTGTTGACGGTCAGCGTTTTGTTCGGCAGGGCGGTGTATTCGGCGCTGACGGTGCGGTCTTCTTCCATCGCGACGACGCATTCGCCCGCTTCGGTGACCGAATCGCATCCCGTCCAACCCGAGAAGGTCGAGCCGAAGGCCGGGGCCTGTTTGAGGATCACGACTTTGCCCGGTTTGGCTTTCGGTTCTGTGATCGGGCCCTGGTAGAGGACCGTTGTGCTCGTGCATTCGGCTTCGCAGCCGAGGCCGGCGGCCTTGACCGTGCCGTAGCCGCTGCCTGACTTTTCGAGGGTCAGCGCCTCGGCGGGGCTGAACGCTTTCGAGACGCCGCCGAAGATCGCTTCCAGCGATTCGTCTTCTGCCATCGGCACCGTGCAGATCGGGTTGGTCGAGCCGTCGCAGGCGCCGCCTTCTTTGGCGTTCTCCCATTTGACGAAGACAGATCCCGTCGCCGGTTTGGCGCTCAGTTCGACCGGGGTGGACTTGTACATGGCTGCGACTGCTTCGTCGCAGGTCGTGCCGCACTTGATCCCCTTCGGCTTGGAGGCGACCGAGCCCTGGCCGGCGCCGGTCGAGGAGGACGGGGACTTGGTGATGGTCAGGGTGCGGCGGTTGGTGGGGCCGGAGGCGATGAAGGTGGCGGTGATTTCGATGTTGCCGGCTTCGCCCGGGCCGCCCTCGAGGCAGAACTTGGGGTTTTCGCCTTCTTCGGTCAGCGGGCCTTCGGGTTCGCAGCCGGCTGCGGCTCCCGCACCTTCTACGATCGTCCAGCCGCCCCATGCCGAGCCGGGGGCGGGGATCGCGTGCAGGGCGATCGATTCGATGCCTTCCAGCGCTTCGGAAGTGACCAGCGCCGTTTCGCAGGTGCCGCTCGCCGGCGGCCCCGAGCACTGGATCGGCGGCGAGCCTTCGAAGGCGTTGCCGAAGCTTTCGAAGAGTTCGTTGAATTCCCCGCCTTCGTTTTCGAAGGCGCCGACGCCGCCAACGCTGGAGACTTCGCCTTTGCCGCTGCCTTCGACGTTGACGATCATTTCTCCCGCGAAGGCCTGGGCGGCCGGAATCAGGAGCAAGGTCCCAATCGCGGCGAGCAAGATGGTAAGTCGTCTCACGTATCTCTCCTTATGCCTGAGCCCCCTGCCGGGCCGCGCTCCCCGCGGACCTGGGCGACTCGCTTTCCCTGTTGAACCTCTTCCGCTCACCTTGCTGGCGAGCCGCCTCCACTCAGAATCGTCTAAGCAGACGCGCGTGTTTCCTATTTGATGAGAGGGTAGACGCCCGTGTTTCTCGTGTCAAGTGCACGAGGGTTCCCCAAGGGCAGAGGGACAGAGAAGCCCGTGAGCAGGCTGCTTTCAGCGCGCTTTGCCGGCGCGTCGCTAGCGCTGGCCGAGTCGCAGGACGTGCGACTCGGTGGCCCCGACGATGCGGAGCTTGAGGCGGCCGGTGCTGGCGATTATGCGCATCGCCCGCTGGCTGAGCTTGACTGCGATCGTCTGCACCGTGCCCGCGGCGAGGCTGAAGGGCGCCGTGCCGACGACCAGGCCCTTCGTCTGGCCGGCGGCGTTCCTGATCTTGAGCAGCAGTTTGAGGGCCCCCTGGCAGGGGCTGGGGCCGTTGCAGGAGATGCGCAGCATCGCCTTGCCGCCCCTGACCCGGGCGGCGCTGGAGACGAAGACTTCGCTAGGCCCGGGCGGCGGGGCGGCGATCTTTTCGAAGGTCGCGGTGACGTTGCGCGCTTCGGTCATCGTCACCCGGCAGGCCGCGGCGCCCGAGCAGCCTTCGCCCGACCAGCCCTTGAAGAGCGAGCCTTTTTCGGCGACCGCCTTGAGCACGACCTTGGTCGGCGCTTCGAACTGGGCGCTGCAGATCGAGCCGCATTCGATTCCCGCCGGTTTGCTGGTGACCGTGCCTTTGCCCGTCCCCCCCTTGGCCACGGCCAGCGTGCGGGGGCCGACGGCGACGAAGTAGGCCCGCACCAGGCTCGAGGAGTTGACCGTCGTCTGACACGACCCGGTATACGCCGCGCAGCCGCCCCCGATCCAGTGGTCGAAGACCGACCCCGGCGCCGGGCTGGGAACCAACGTCAGGCTGGTTTTGTGGAGGTACTTTTCGGTGCAGTCGTTACCGCATTCGATGCCGCCCGGCGCGCTCGCCACGCTGCCCTTGCCGGTGCCCTTCAGCTGCACCGTGACCGTGTGTTCGAGGTACTGGGATTCGAGTTCGAAGTTGGCGACCACGTTCGTCGCCGCGCTTACGACGACCTGGCATTTGGTTTCGCCGATTTTCGTGCAGCCACCCCACTTGACCGGCTTGGAATGGAGGTCGGATTTGCCTTCGAGGGTGACCGTGGTCCCGCTCACGTAGTGGGCGGAGCACGTCGCCCCGCAGGCGATCCCCGTCGGCGAGGAGCTGGTCACGGTGCCGCTGCCGGTGCCGACCTTGGAGATCGTGAGGCCGACGACGAACGTCGCCGTGACTTCCCTGGCGGCGCTCATCGTGACGAGGCAGTGGCTTTCGGCGTCGACCGACCCGCAGCCGGTCCATTCGACCGATTCGGCGTTCGCGCCGGGGACGCCGGTCAGGGTCACGACGGTTCCGTGTTCGAAGCCGGCGCTGCAGGTGCCGCCACAGGCGATTCCCGCCGGCGAGCTGGTCACGCTGCCGCTGCCCACCTTTTTGACCGTCAGCTGCCGCGAGACGAGTTTGAAGGTCGCCGTCACTTCTTTGGCGCCTTTCATCGTCACCAGGCATTTGTTTTCGACGGTCGAGGCGCAGCCGGTCCAGACGACGGCGGTGCTGTTGACGCCCGGCGAACCGGTCAGCGTCACCGTCGATTCTTCGGCAAAGGGCGCCGAGCAGACGCCGCCGCATTCGATTCCCGCGGGGGAGCTGGTCACCGTGCCGGCGCCGGTGCCCGCCTTTTTGACCGTGAGCTGGAAGGCCGGCAGGTCGAAGGTCGCGGTGACGGATTTGGCGGCGCTCATCGTGACGGCGCATTTGCCTTCGGCGATGCTTTCGCAACCTTCCCAGACCACCGGTTCGCTGCCGGGGCCGGGGGTCGCGCTGAGGGTCACGACCGTTCCCTTGACGAAGCTCGCCGAGCATTTGCCGCCGCATTCGATGCCGGTGGGCGAGCTGGTCACGGTGCCGGTGGCGGTGCCGTTCTTCGACACCGTCAGCGGCCGTTCGATCAGGTTGAAGGTGGCGGTGACCGCTTTCGCCGCGCTCATCGTCACGAAACATTCGTTTTCGAGGTTGAGTTTGCCGCAGCCCGACCAGACGACGGCTGCGGTGTTGGCGCCAGGCACGCCGGCGAGGACCACGGTCGAGCCTTCTTCGAACGGCGCCGAGCAGACGCCGCCGCATTCGATTCCGGCGGGCGAGCTGGTCACCGTGCCGGTGCCGGTGCCGGCCTTATTGACGGTCAGCGTCTGCGTCGCCGCCGAGGCGAATGCCGGGGCGGCCAGCATCGGCAGGGCCGCCATTGCGGCCGCAAGCACGGCGAAGCGGACGCGCGAACGCCCATGCCCCCGAACCGCATGCCCGTTCAGTGGTCGCATCTCTCCTCTCCAGCAGCTGCCGCGGGGCCCCCTGGACGGCCCATTCCCCTTTCCCAGCCTGGCACGTTAGGACACGCGCGTACCAGATGTCAACCCTACTAGTACTCATCGTGGCGCCGCACCCACAGCGGCTCCGAGGCGCTCTCGCCGCGACCGTTCGGCGTGCGGTCGAGGAGGCCGTAGTAGGCCATCGCCGGCTCGAGGCCGCGGGCGGTCGAGACGTAGGTGCGGTAGACGGACCCGTCCGCCAGCGCGTACACGCTGAGGCCCGGCCCCTCGGAGACGTAGCCGAGGACGTCGGTGCCGCAAGAGCGCGCGTTGTCCTCGACCGTGGGCGGGATCTCGCCCTCGAGGAACGGCTTCAGCTCCTCCTCTGTGTGGAGGAAGCCGAGGTCGCGGTTGAAATCGCTGCCGTCGCTCGAGACCCAGTCGATGCTCCAGCCCATCCGATCCCGGTAGGAGAGGAGCTTCTCGAGCGGGGCGCGCGAGGCGAGCAGCAGGGTGGCGTCCCTGGCCTTCAGGTGGGGCACCTGAGGAGCGAGCGTGTCGGCGATCGAGGAGCAGACGGGGCAGCCCGCCTCGTAGGGCGGCCCGAACATGAAGTGGAGACGAGCAGCTGGGAGCGCCCGTCGAAGAGATCCGCGAGGCCCTTGGCGCCGTCCTCGGTCTCGAATATGTACTCCTTCTCGACCGGGATCCAGGGCAGTTCGCGCCGTTTCCGCGCCAGCTCGTCGCCGCGGCGGGTGAGTTCCTTCTCCTCCTTCAGCAGCGCCTCGCGCTCCGCCTGCCACTCCTCCTGCGTTCCGATCCTGTGCTTGGTCATCGAAGTGCCTCCTCCATGGTCATCCCCCTGTTCGCCGAGCTTGGCACAGTGAGCCCGGGCACCTGTTCGGGGGCGACCGCCACAGCCAGGCCGAGCGTCACCAGCGCCACCGCGATCGCGCGGCTCGCCGCGGTCCTCCGGGGCGCCAGCTTCTCGATCGCGATCAGCACGGCGACGAACGCCATCCAGCCGATGCTCATCGCGCCCAGCGCGAAGAGGGCCGCCATCAGCGCCCAGCAGCAGCCGACGCAGAGGGCGCCATGCTCGACGCCCATCCGCAGCGAGCCGAGGAGGCCGTCGCGCCAGTGCTCGCGCAGGAAGCCGAGCGGGGAGCGGCATTGCGTCAAGCAGGCGTCCTTGAACGGGGACAGCTGATAGGCGGCCGCGGCCGCGATCACCGCGCCCGCGAGGTAGGGGCCGCCGCGGTCCCAATCGAATGCGCCGAGGTGCAGCGCCCGCCCCAGCTCCAGCAGCGCATAGGCGGCGAGTCCGAAGGCAGTCCAGCAGAGCAGGTAGCCGGCGACGAACGCGGCGGTCTCGCCGGCCCGTCCCCCGCTCCTCCCCCGCCGTTCCTCCATCGTCGCGAAGGCGAGCACCATCGGCGCGATCGAGGGGAGCATCATCGCCGCCATCATCAGGACCCAGGTCGTGAGGTAGAAGGAGACCGTGCCGGGGTCGCTGCCCGGGCCGGCGTCCATCCCGGCCATGCGACCTGCGCTGAGCAGCCAAGCGAGCAGCGCAAGGCCGAGCAGCAGCGGGATCGGCGACAGCGCCGTTCGACTCGGTCCGAGCGTCCGGCTCAGTCCGGGTATTCGTCCTTGCGCCACTATCGCGGCTCCTCCGGTTGCGGCTTCGGCGTCCGCTCGAGCAAGAAGCTGAAGTAGGGCGCGACAAACGGATCCGGCGCTCGCACCGTATAGGTGTGGTAGACGGCGCCGTTCTCGCGCGCGAAGGCGATCCAGGCCGGCGCCTCGCGCAGCCCGTCCTTCAGCTCGGCGCCGATCTGTCCCGCCCACTCCCGCAGCCACTCGGGCGGGCTCTCGACCATCTCCTGCAGCTCGGGGACCGCCTCGGCCTGCTCCTCGCTCAGCGCCAAGCCGAAATCGAACGCGAACTCCGTCTCGTAGGTCGAGACGTAGGGGAACCGCCAGCCCATGCGCCGCTTGTACTCGGCCAACCGGTCGGTCGGCGCCCGCGAGAAGCAGATCAGCGTCACGTCGCGATGCTGAAGGTGGACGAGCGCGCCGTCCAGACCGTCAGCGAGGCTCGTGCAACCCGGACAGGCGCCCAGCGCGTAGTCCGGCCCGAACATGACGTTGTAGGCGAGCAGCTGCGAGCGCCCTTCGAACAGCTCGGCGAGCGACTTCGTGCCCTCCTCCGTTTCGAACTCGTACTCCTTCTCCACCGGCACCCACGGCAGCTCGAGCCGCTTCCTCTTCACTTCTTCGTTGAGCTTGGCCTGCTCCGCCTCGAGCTTCGCCAGCTCGTCGCGCGCAGCCTGCCAGTCCTCCCGCGTGCCGGTCTCGTGCTCGGTCATCTGCCTCTCCTCTCGCACGTGTGCATAGAGGTCTACTTGACGCCGGGCCGGTTGACGAAACGCGAAAGGGCACAGGACGTACAAACCCGAAAGCCTGGGTTACGCGGCCGGGACGCCCGGCAGCCGGGCGACAGCAACCTGACAGAACCCGCGGCCCGCCAGAACGAAGTACCGAAACGCCCAACCGTCGTCGATGCACAGCTCGTGGACGGCGTGGACGACGCCGTAGGGAAGAAGCTCGGTGGGCGAGAAGAAGACGTAGTCGTCGAAGATGAGCAGTCCGTCCCGCTTCACCTTGCGCTTTGCCTCTTCGAGGTCGCGCTTGACGCCCGCGTAGGAGTGGTCGGCGTCGATGTAGATCCAGTCGAAGTGCTCGTCGGGGAAGGCTCCGAGAGTGGATGCGGAATCACCTTCGTGGAGCCGGACGACGTCGTCGCGGAGGGAGTCGCGTCGGAGCTTCGAGAAATCTCGGTCGATCAGGTGCAGCTCGCGTGGCTCCGCGTCCTGCAGGATCGTGCGGGCGCTGTCGCCATGGAAGCTGCCGAGCTCGGCGACGACGGCGCCCTTTGGCAGTTCGCCGACCATCGTCTCGAAGTCGGGAAGCACCACGCATCCGTCCAGGTGCCGGCGCTTAAGCGCGGGCGCCGATGCCAAACCCGATCCTTTTGCGTGGGCCGGCAGCAGGCGCTTCGCGAAACGTGTTCTGTCGCGGTCAAGCCGGCGGCTCAGCCGATCGAGCATGGGCGCACCCTAGACGAAGTCGCGCTCATCGGCGGTGGATCGGGCTGGAATCCGTGGGGCGCGTTGCCCCATTTCTTGCCTCGGCAAGGCCACCTGGTATACCTGGGTATACTGACCTCATGGCAAAGGTCATGGTCTCCCTCCCAGACGATCTCCTAGCCGAGGTCGATGCCGAGGCGCGACGTGGTGGCACGACCCGCAGCGCTGTCATGCGGGATTTCGCCGACGCGGCGCTGCGGCGGCGCCGCGAGGGCCGGGCGGCAGCGATGCGATCGCTGCTCGACGAGGCCTCGCCCCATGGCGGTCGGGCCGCGGAGCAGGTCAAGGCAACGCGGCCCGGTCCGTGACGACGCTGCTTCTCGACGCGAGCGTCCTGCTCGCCGCCTTCGATCCGGAGGACGAACACCACGAATCTGCGCGAGGTTTGCTGGAAAGCGAGGAGACGACCCTCGCCACGCTCGACCTGGCCCGCTATGAGATCGCCAACGTCGCGGTGCGAGCGTGGCGCTCGCCGGACGCCGTGGCGCCGCTGCTCGCCGCGGTCGAGAGGCTCGCCGACGATGGAGGCGTCCTCGCATCCACGGCCACCCTTCTGGCGAGAGCGGCCGAGGTCGCCGAGCGCCACACGATTTCGGCCTACGACGCCGCCTACGCAGCCGCCGCCGACGAAGGCGGCCATCGCCTCGTCAGCTGCGACGAACGCGGCCTGGTTTCGAAGGGCCTTGCGGTGCTTCCCGCGAGCGATCGGCACCAACCGGACTGATTTACCGACCATCCGGGGATTCTGCTGCTACGGTGAGGAAGTCGGGTTTGGCCGATGCGCCGCCCGAGAGGTTCCGTTTCCTCCGTGTGCCCGCTTGGCGCCTTGGGGTCGCAGGATCTCCCTAAGACGTTTCAAGTCAGGAGTTCACAACATCACTACCTTTGCCGATCTCGGCACTTCCAAGCCGGTGGTCGACGCCCTCAGCGCGCGCTCGATCACCCAGCCGTTCCCCGTTCAAGAGATGGTCGTCCGCGATGCGCTCGCCGGTCGCGACCTCCTCGTCCAATCGCCCACCGGGTCGGGCAAGACGCTCGCCTTCGGCGTCCCCATGGTCGACCTGATCCGACCCGAGGGCGGCGGGCCGCGCGCCCTGGTCCTGGCCCCCACCCGGGAGCTGGCGAGCCAGATCGTCGCCGAGCTCGAGGCGCTTGCCAGGGCACGCCGCCTGAAGATCGCCGCCGTCTACGGCGGCGTCGGATTCGGGCCGCAGATCGCCGCCGCGCGGCGCGCCGACATCCTCGTCGCCACCCCGGGTCGTCTCGAGGACCTGATCGGGCGCGGCGCCGTCTCGCTCGGGAAGGTCCGCGTCCTCGTCCTCGACGAGGCCGACCGGATGCTCGACATGGGTTTCCGGCCCGCGGTCGACCGGATCGTCGCCCAGACCCCGACCGACCGCCAGACGCTGTTCTTCTCGGCGACCCTCGCGGGCGCCGCCGGCAAGGTCGCGTCCGCCTACACCCGCGAGGCCCGCTCCCACACCCACGCCGAGCCCGAGCGCGAGGAGGCCAGCATCGAGCACCGCTTCCTGCCGGTCGACTCGCAGGGCGCCAAGCTCGAACACCTCGTCTCGCACCTCTCGGCGGCGGACGCCGGCCGCTCGCTCGTCTTCGTCCGCACCAAGCGCGGCGCCGACCGGCTGGTCAAGCGGCTGCGCGGTCGCCGGGTCGACGCCGTCGCCATGCACGGCGACAAGAGCCAGCGCGAGCGCGAGCGGGCGCTGGCTCGCTTCGAGCGCGGCGAGGTGATGACCCTGGTCGCGACCGACGTCGCCGCCCGGGGGATCGACATTCCCGACGTCGCCCACGTGATCAACTACGACGCTCCCGCCGACCGCGAGGCCTACGTGCACCGGGTCGGGCGCACCGGCCGCGCCGGGCAAACCGGCACCGGCATCAGCTTCGTCCTCGCCGACCAGGCCGAGGAGATGCGCCGGATCACCGCCAGCCTCGGACTGGATGGCGGCCTCCACAGGCCGGAGCGGGCGGCCGGGTCGCCGCCGCGCCGGCGTCGCAACCGGCGCCGCCGCAGCAGGGCCGCGGCCTGAGCCGATGGGCGCCGACGCTGTCAGGTGGAGCTGCACCCGCTGTGAGGTCTCGGTCGGCCGGATCGACGGCGAGCCGACGATGCTGCCGGCGAGCTGGTCCCGAGCGGACGGTTGTGTCCTCTGCCTGGCGTGCAGCCGGGCGCAGGCCGGAGAGGCGGCGATGGACTCGGCCCCGCTCGCGAGCTCGCGCGAGGACCGGGTCCGGCTCCGGCGCACCGCCCTGATCGAGTTCGAGATCGGGCGCGTCCCGGAGGCGCCGAACCGCGCCATCGCGCTGGCCTGCCGTACGTCGAGCGCCGCGGTCGCGGCTGTCCGCGACGAGCTGGAGCGATCCACGGCGACCGCGCCTCCCGACCTCGACGCCTACCGCGTCGCCTAGACAGGCTCGGCATGGAGATCGGGATCGGCCTCGCCGCGGCCGTCGCGCTGATGACCAACCTCGCCTCGCTGCTCAAGCACCGAGGCTGCCAGGACGCGCAGCCCGTCTCGCTGGGCCGGCCGCTCGCGAGCCTGCGCGGCCTCGCCGCCTCCCGATGGTTCGCCGCCGGCTGGGGACTTGCCGCTCTGGCCTGGCTGACCCACGTAGCCGCGCTCTCGCTGGCCCCGATCTCGCTCGTGCAGACGGTGCTCGCCGGCGGCGCGGTCACCGTCGCGGTGCTCTCGCAGCGCCTCTTCGGCGAGCGGGTCGAGCGACGGCAGTGGCTGGCGCTGGCGCTCGGCGGCGGGGGGCTCGCCCTCCTCGCGGCGACGCTTCCGCACTTCCAGGGCGCCCACTCGGGCTTCTCTGTAGCGGCGATCGTCAGCTTCGAGGGCGGCCTGGTCCTGCTGGCGGCCGGGGTCGCGCTGGGTCACCGGGCCCCGCGCCTTGCCGAGCGCCGCGGGGTTCTGCTCGCGATCCTCGCCGGCCTTCTCTTCGCGCTGGCCGGGATCGCGATCAAGGCGCTCACCGCCGGCGCCGGCGGCTGGCCGCTGATCGCATCCCTGCTGGGGCTGACCGTCGCCTGCGGCGCCCTCGCTCAGTACGCGGCGGTCGCCGCCCTGCAAACCGGCGGGGCGATCGAGACGATCGGCCTGATGGGGATCGTCGCCAACGCCACCCAGATCCTCGGCGGGATCCTCGTCTTCGGCGACCCCCTCTCCCCCAGCCCTCTCGGGATCGCCCTCCAGGTCATCGCCCTGGCGATGGTCTGCCTGTCCGCACTCCTGCTTCCATCTTCGATCGGCGTCCGACGATTGGAGCCGGCATGAAGGAGCTGGCGGGAGATCGCGGGATCGGTGCGGCGCGAGCGGCATCAGTAGAGCTGCCTCGGGGAGAAAGCAGCTGACTCGAGCGGCCTTGCTTGTCACGCTCGGGGGATCTTTCGCGGTCGGTGCTACCCTCGATAGACGGTCAATAGGTAAGGGCCCGCTTTGGGCCAGCTCGTTTGACCGGAGGAAGGGATCTCATCACTCCACGCGTTCCCCGGCGCCGGCGCTCCGCGCATCTGGAAGCCGATCAGTCTGCTTCCGATCGAGACCAGACTGCCTCCGACGCCGATCAGACGGCCTCCGACGCCGATCAGACCATGGCCGACCGCGACCAGGCGGCCTCGGAAGCCGACCAGCGCGTCTCTGACCGAGACCAGGATCTCGCCGACCGCGAGCTGGAGGCTTCGCCCGCCGATACGACCTTGCTGCACGCCCATGAGCACGCCAAGACCGGCCGGGGCGAGGGGACGATGGCGCGGATGGCGACCACCGCGGTCCGCGCCCAGGTCGCCGCCGAACGCCACGACCAGGCCTGGCGCCGCGACGAGATGGCTCGCCACCGCGACGAGGTGGCGGCCAACCGCGACCGCGAGGCCGAGGAAATAGACGAATCCGCCGAGAGGATGGCGGGCGAGTTCGGGATGGACAGCCCTGCCGCCAAGGTGGCCGTCGTCGCGAGGGCTTCGGCCGCCGCCGCCAGAGCACGCGCCGCTGAGGACCGCGAACGCGCCGCGCGCGACCGCGAGGAGGCCGCGCGCGACCGCAAGCTGCTGATGGCCGAGATCGAGCGCTCTCATATGGACGAGCAGACCGGCGCCTACGGGCGGCAGATCGGGGAGGTGCTCTTGCGCCACGAGATCGAGCGCACTCACGGGACGGGCACTATGCTCGCGCTCGGCGTCGTCACGATCGAGGAGACCGCCCGAGCCGCGGAAGGCAACGGGAACCCCGCGCGCGACGCTCTGGCTCGGGATCTCTTCTTCGCCCTCCGGGCGAAGATCCGTCCCTACGACCCGATCGTTCGCTGGGACGAGAACGAATTCGCCTGCGCCGTCAGCGCGATCACCGAGGAGGAAGCGAGCAGCTCGCTTGGCGATGCGTGCTCCGGCGTCGCCGCGCGCCACGTCGGCGCCCTGGCGCGCATCGGCGTGACGGTGCTCCAGGAGGACGACACCCTCGACAGCCTGATCGAGCGCGCCAGGGCCGCTCTGTAGCGGCTCCAGCCGACCGAAGCGAGTTTCCCCCGGCCCGCGAGTTCGGCTGGGATACGTGGAGCGCGCTGTAGAGGGGCTCCTGCGAGATCCGAACTACGTGGGAATCGGCTGGAATCTGTGGGGCTTCTTGCCCCATTTCTTGCCCCAGCGCCTAACCAAGCCCACCCGCAAGCGAGACGCCGGGGAGCTCGGCAAAGCCACTTCGGTCGAAGCTCACGACCTGCCGCTCTTGGGCTCGTGCCGTCGCAGCGATGATGAGGTCATGGGCGCGGCGAGGGGTGCCTACTCGCCGAACGTGCGCCAACAGGACAGCGTGGGCCTCGGCTACCTCCAGGTCATAGGGCTCGATCGGGACGGCGTCAAGAATCGCGGCAACGAAGCGCTCGCGCTTGTCCTGCCGGCGCCCCTTCGCCAGCTGAACGCCAACCTTCAACTCCGCCACGGTGATCGCCGCTACCGCGACATCGTCACCGTCGTCGATCGCTTCGCCCAGCGAATCGCCCCCGCGCTCGGCGTCGACCAAGACCGTCGTGTCGAGGATCAGTCGTGCCAGAGGTCCGTCACAGGCTCCATGCCCTCGCGAAGCTCACGCAACTCGCCCGCCCAGGCATCGTCAGGCCGATTGATGCGAAGCACTTCCTTGAGCGCTTTCCCAGTCCCGCCGCTCGCGGGACCGATGGTCGCCACGGCCCGGCCGTGACGGACCACGACGTAGGACTCCCCGCCCCGCTCTACATCGTCCAAGACCTCTGAGAACCGACGAGACGCATCGGTGGCGCTCAGCTGCTTCATGAAATCAGATTATCAGAGTAGGACCTCTCGCCTTCACGGTCGCACTCGATGGTTGGGGTCGTGCCGGCAGCGCTACTGGGTCCATGACGTCGAAGACGCTGGGCCAAATGCTCAAAGTTTTTATTGGCATCTGATTTAGTCTTCCCGATGGACGACGACCGACCGTCCAACCGGGCTCAGAAGCCGATGCGGCGGCGCGAGATGGTGGCGCTGTCGGCAGGGGCGCTGGCGAGCGCAGTCCTCTACGCCTGCGGCGCCGACCGCAACAGGGTGGCCGGATCCGCAGTACAAGGACGGCCGAAAGGGAGCGCGACTCCGCCGAGCTGCGTGTTGACGCCAGCACAGGAAGAGGGACCCTTCTACATCGACCTGGCACGGGTTCGGCGGGACATCGCCGAGAACCGTCCGGGTGTGCCGCTCGCGCTCGCGCTGACCGTGGTCGACTCGAAAACCTGCGAACCGATCCGCGATGCCGCGGTTGACGTCTGGCACTGCGACGCGCTCGGCGTCTACTCGGGCGAGCCATCGGAGCACAGCCAGGGCGAGACCTACCTGCGTGGAATCCAGTTGACCGACGGGAACGGCCTGGCGGAGTTCGCGACCATCTACCCGGGTCAGTATCCGGGGCGGACGACGCACATCCACATCAAGGTCCACATCGGCGGGCGGCGAAGAGACGGCGCCTACGCCGGCGGCCACGTCTCGCACACCGGCCAGCTGTTCACCTCCGATCGGAGCGACGCGGAGGTCTTCGCGCTCGCGCCCTACGACCGCAATACGGCCGAGCTCACCCCCCGCGACGAGGATTTCGTCTTTCGCGACCAGCACGGCTCAAGCTCGGTGCTCACCCTTACACGAGCCGGCAACAGCCTCGCAGGGGGCGGCTTTACGGCGAGGGCGACCCTGGGCGTGGATCCCAGGCTCAGGAGCGCAGCATCTCCGTGACCAACTTCTCGAATTCGCCCCGCCCGATGGAGCGGTGGCCTCCGATCCCCCGCTGCAGACTCGATCGCGAAGACGGGCTGGAACGGCTGGGTGGTCGCCCGCGCCGACTGGATCCTGTCCACCCGGTAGCAGCGGATCTCTCTGCTGTCGGCCCGGACCCCGTAAAGCAGTAGGTTGCCGGCGCTGCTGCGCCGCAGCGAATAGGGCTCGATCAAACGCGTGCTTCCCCCATAGCCGAGCTCCACCAAGAGATGGTTGACGCCGGCGAATCGCACCACCTCCAACGAGGCTCGGCCCCAGGTTTCCAAGGTCGGTGGCGGAGACCAGGTCTGATCCTCGCTGGTCATCGCGCCAATTGACTGCACGGGTTCCTCGACGGCGTCGCCTTCGAGCCACTGGAAGAGAACCTCCGCCTCCTCCCAGAACTGCTCGAAGGGAGGCAGCACTGGCAGCTGGTGGCCGAGCATGCTCGCCCACTCGGATTCGAGCTCGGCCCGCAACGGAGAGGAGCTGATGTCGGCGTGGGTCGGCATCACGATCCCCTTGCTCTCGCACTTGCGCTCGATCGGATCAGCTCCTGCTCGAGCCGTAGGTCCTCGCGGCGAAAGAGGTTGACGATGTCGTAGAGATCGCGCGGGCGCGAACGCTCCCCCATCGCTCGGATCTTCTCGGCAAGAGCTCCTCGAAGCCGTAGCAGCGAACCTCGGCCGGCGCCGGGAGCTCGTCGGGGTAAGCGTGGGCGATGGGCCGCAATACCGGCGGCCGGGCGAGGATCTCATCGGCACTCAGGTCGAGCTTGATCGCGCCGGCTGGGGAGCGCCACGAGGACCGCGGTAGTAGACCCTGCCTTCCGCGGTGCGTCCGCCGGGTCGCAGCTTCAGCCGCGGCTCCTCCACCGAGAAGTCGATGCCCGACGCTTCGTTGACGTCGTTCAGCACCTCGCCGATCAGCGGCAAGACATCTTCAGGGTCGATTGGCCCGTCGGGCAGAACAGTGAAGTCGAGGTCCTCGGAGAAACGGTAGGTCTCGATGTAGCACTTCTTGAGACAGGTCCCGCCCTTGAATATCCAGGAATCGCCCAGCGACTTGTTCGCTCCTATTCCCCACAGCAGCCAGCCGAGGACATAGTCCTTCTCGACAACGTCGTCTCGCAGGCCCCACTCGCGCACACGCTCATCGAGCACCGCACGAGTGATCACGCGGCCGCCCGATCTATCCGTGCGTTGACGCGCAGGTTCCAGTCGGCGTTGCGAGCACCCGACGCCCCGATGCCTGGGTCGAGCGAAACGATGCCGCTCGACATCCGCTCCCGGCAGCGCTCGATCAGTCCGGGCTCGTCGAGGCCGAGCGCCTCGAGCAGATAGCCGAGTCGCTTGTAGACGCTGCGGTTGCCGAAGCGCTCGCAGTAGTCGAGCAGGAGTTCTTCATCCCGATGAGGTCCCGCGAAGTACTCCTCGAGCACCTCCGTCACATGGCGAATCCCGCCACCCATCGAGGGATCATCGAGCAAGTCGACGATCGTGCGCGAAGGGTCCGAGACCTCAACACGCTCCGATCCCCGCCAGACACCAACGGTGCCGAACATCCTCTGAGAGTCGACGACCTTGATCCTCACCGGCGTCCCCTGAATGTCGTCGCTGCGAAAGCCGATCCGCCGGGTGCTCACGACCCGCTTCGTAGCAGAGAGTGCTACAGTCGTGCACATGGCCCGAGCAGTTTCGATCCGAGAGCTAAGGAATTCCACCTCAGCCGTGGTCTCCGAGTTGGAAGCCGGTGAACGACTGACGCTGACGGTCAACCGTCGCCCAGTCGCCGACATCCTTCCCCACGTCGAGGATCGCGATCCCTGGGTCCCGGCCAGCGAGTTGCGCCGCATTGTGACTGAGGCGCCCGCCGACGCCGGCCTGCTGGACGATCTCGCCGATGTCCGCGGTGCCGAGCTCGACGATTGAATCGGGCAATCGCCGACACCTCGATCTTCATCGCCCAAGAGACCGGTCGCGAGCTTGGCGAGCTTCCCGAGCAGATCGCCGTCTCGGTGATCACCGCAGCCGAGCTGGAGTTGGGAGTGTTGCGCGCCACCAGCCCAGATGCCCGAGCCATTCGGCTCTCTACGCTCTCGCGCGTACAGGCCACGTATCCCCTGCTCCCAATTGACGCAGAGACCGCGAGTTGCTTTGCGCGCATCGCATCGGCCGAGCGGTCCCGCGGCCGACGCCTCCGCCGCCACGACACCTGGATCGCTGCGACCGCAGTGCGGCACGGCGCAGCCATCGTCACTCAGGACGCTGATTTCTCTTCCTTCGATGAAGTTCCAGTTCTCCGCGTCTGACACACGCCGACATCACCCCGGATCGCCTCCAACACGTCCGCCAGGTCCCGGAGGGCGTGGCGAAGGTAAACTGCTACTCGCGCCTGACCCGCTCGAGGCCCTGGTGCAGCGCACTGGGGCCGAAGACAGCGCCAATCGTCGCGATCACGATCGTGGCGTCAATTGTGACACCGAGGATCCGCAATAGGACCCACATCGAGCCGACCAGACCGACATTGAGGACCGTGTCGCCACGGGCCCGTCGCGCTTGGTCGCGATCGCGGCGCACCTCAGAAGGGGATGTCGTCGTCTCCTGAGTCTTCGGGCGGTTTTCGGCGGGCGGCGGGCGGGGGGTCAACGTCAGGGTCCTGGGCGACAACCATGCCGTCCTCGTCGTAGTGGTCAATCTTGGGAATTGCCCAGATGCCGCGGGGGCCATCGCCGGCGGGGGTGCCGACGGCGCCGATGAGGTTGAAGCGGCCGAGCCAGTCCTCGACGACGATCGCCTCGAAGGGGCGGGGGCCGTCGCCGACGACCGCACGGTTGACATAGCGCCATGGCC
>Ga0207648_10002001_pt1 | contig 22245 bp, 22 predicted proteins | sample KBSMisM32_FD_184310 | JGI IMG/M metagenome (GOLD analysis project Ga0207648, IMG submission 184310) | Miscanthus rhizosphere microbial communities from Kellogg Biological Station, Michigan, USA - KBS Miscanthus M3-2 (SPAdes) (version 2) | ecosystem: Host-associated > Plants > Roots >...
CGCGAGGGACTCGATCAAGCCGATGCCCACGGTGCCCGGGAGCACGGCCTGGAATTCGTCGCCACCGAGCCGTCCGACTTGGCCGTGGTTGCCCATGACCGACTTCAGGCGCTCGGCTACCTGGCGCAGCAGCGCGTCGCCGATCGGATGGCCCAGGGTGTCGTTGACGTTCTTGAAGCGGTCGAGGTCGATCAGGAACATGCTGCAGCCGCGCTGGCGGTGCGTGGAGTTGCGCAGCGCCTCGTCCAGCGTCTGACGCATCATGGCGCGGTTCGGCAGGCTGGTCAGCGAGTCGAAGCGGGCGAGGCGCGAGATTTCCTGCTCGGAACGGCGTTGCTCGGTGAGGTCGGTCCCGATGCCGCGGAAGCCGAGGAACCGGCCCCGCTCGTCGAAGATCGGGTTGCCTGACAGCGACCAGTGCACGTCCTGGTCGCTCGCGGGGCGGACCACCACGTCCGAAAACGGGAAGCGCGCCGACAGGTGGAAGCCGAGCGTCTTGCGCTCCTCGAGTGCCTCAGACCCATGCGTTTCAACCGACAGCAGCGTCGTGAACTGTCGGCCGAGCAGCTCCTCCGGCTCACACTGGAAGTCGTCGGCGAGCTGCTGCGAAACGTAGGACAGGGTGCCGAGCGAATCCGTTTCCCAGAACCAGCCCCGGCCGCTGTTTTCGAACTCGTCGACGAACCGAAGCGCCTTGCGAGCGGCGGCGTCGAGCCGGAGGCGCGCCCGGCCCGTCACGAGAATCTTCTTCGTCCCGGCGATGCTGTAGGCGACCAGCACGATGCCCATGATCTCGACGCCGATCGAAACGATCGCCGAGCGGGCAAGGACAATCGCTGCAATCGACGAGACCCCGCCGTTCACCAACGCGAGCGGCGGTGAGCTGATCGAGACGATCGCGCCAATGGCGATGCCGGCGCAGAGCACGATCTGCGATGCCGCAATCTGGATCAGGAACAGGTCGTCCGCCACCGACTGGCCGAACCACACCCACAACAGCCCGCTGACGGCGAGATAGCCGCAAAGCCCGCGGACCACCGTGTGGGCGGACAGGTTGAACTTGTGCCGCTTGACCAGCGCGACGGCGGCAACGGCGTCGAGGCCGAGCGCCAGCAGCGACGGGATCAGCGGGTTGTCGGAACAGGCGCACAGCGGGATCTTCGTCGACAGGAAGACATAGCCGGCGATGACCAGCAAATGGGTGAAGCCGAGCAGCAGCGCGATCTGGTCGAGGCCCGCCACCCGCCAGTCGGCCAACGACACTTCGTCCGGGCTTTCCGGTGCGTGCAGGTCGAACCAGAATGCTTCACGGACCGACGCCCGCTCGTCGGCGGGTTCGGCCGTTTCGATTGCACTGGTAAACCGCGACCTTCGCATTTGACCCCACGTCCGGCCCCATCGCGATTGCCGCGAACGGGTGATGCCCACGCGCGCAAGTTAACGGAGACCGATTAACGGGGCGGCCAAAAGACGCGGTTACCGAGCCGTTAGGCAGTTTATTCCGGCAGGAAGTCCGGGACCGACAGGTAACGTTCGCCAGTGTCGTAATTGAAGCACAGCACACGCGCCCCATCACCGAGCTCGGGGAGCTTCTGGGCAACACCCGCAAGAGCCGCTCCGGACGAGATTCCAATCAGCAATCCCTCTTCGCGCGCTGCGCGGCGAGCCATTTCCTTGGCGTCGTTGGCATCGACATCGATGACTCCGTCCAGTGCGCCCGTGTTGAGGATGCTCGGGATGAAATTGGCGCCGAGCCCTTGGATCGGGTGCGGCCCCGGCTTGCCGCCATTCAGGATCGGCGACAGGGCCGGCTCGACGGCGAAGACCTTAAGGTTCGGCCACACGGGTTTCAGGACCTCAGCGCACGCGGTGATATGGCCGCCGGTGCCGACGCCGGTGATGATGGCGTCGAGCGGCTCGTCGCCGAAGTCGCGCAGGATCTCCTGAGCGGTGGTCAGGCGATGAACCTCGACGTTGGCCGGATTGTCGAACTGCTGCGGCATCCAGCTGCCCGGCGTCTGCTCCACCAGCTCCTTGGCGCGGGCGACCGCCCCGGACATTCCGCCCTCCTTGGGCGTCAGGTCAAAGGTCGCGCCGTAAGCAAGCATCAGGCGGCGGCGCTCGATGCTCATGCTTTCGGGCATGACGAGGATCAGCTTGTAGCCCTTGACCGCGGCGACCATCGCTAGGCCGATGCCCGTGTTGCCGGAGGTCGGTTCGATGATCGTCCCGCCGGGCTTGAGCTTGCCGCTTCGCTCGGCATCCTCGATCATCGCCAAGCCGATACGGTCCTTGATCGAGCCCCCCGGGTTGGCGCGCTCCGACTTCATCCACACCTGGGCTTTGTCGCCAAAAAGTCGGTTGATCCGGATGTGCGGGGTGTTGCCGATCGTTTCGAGGATATTCGCGGCCTTCATTCCAGGCTCTCCTCCAGGGGGGCTTTCGGGGCTTTGTCTCGCGCCAAATCGGGCGCGTCGAAGCTTTTTGCAAGGCGTAGTTCGGGGAACCACCAACTCCACAGCGCGACCACCAGGACTGCGCCGACGCCCCCGGCGATGACGGCCGTCACCGGCCCGATGAGCGCGCCGAGGAAGCCCGACTCCGCTTCACCGAGCTCGTTCGACGCCGAAATGAAGAGCGAGGAGACCGCGCCGACCCGGCCGCGCATCTCGTCCGGCGTGTACAGCTGGATCAGCGATTGGCGCACGTACACCGAGAACATGTCCGCTGCGCCAAGCAGCGCGAGGCAGGCCAGCGACAGTGGCATCCAGCGCGAAAAGCCGAAGACGATCGTCGCAAGCCCGAAGACCCCGACCGCAGTCAGCATTTTCACTCCAACATTGTGCTTGAGCGGCCGGATCGAAAAGAATGCGGCGGTCAGGGTCGCTCCGACGGCCGGTGCCGCTCGAAGGTGGCCGAGTCCTTCCGGGCCGGCATGGAGCACGTCGCGGGCAAACACCGGCAGCATCGCCGTTGCCCCGCCGAGCAGCACCGCGAACAGGTCGAGGCTGATCGCGCCGAGCACCAGCCGGTTGTGTCGGACGTAGCGCAGGCCGTCGACCATCTGCTTCCACGGGTTTCGCCCGCGGTCGATCTCGGTCCGCGCGACGGGGCCGATGCACATCAGGCAGACAGACGCGATTGCGAACAGGATCGCGCTCGCGACATAGGGCGCATGGGGCGCGAGAGCGTAGAGATAACCGCCGAGCGCCGGACCTGCGATGGCGCCGCTCTGCCAGGAGATCGACGACAGCGCGATCGCCCGTGGCAGGATCTCGCGCGGCACCAGGTTGGGCGCGAGCGCCTGTAGCGCAGGTCCCGCGAACGCCCGCGCCACGCCGAGCAGTGCAGCAACAACGTAGAGATGGAGCAACGTCGTGGTGTGAGTCCACGCGAATCCCGCCAGTGCGACGGCACAGCCAAGCTCGAGCGCCAGCGCGCCCCTTGCAATCCACCTTCGGTCGAGCCGATCGGCCGTCCACCCCGTGACCAACGTCAGCAGGAACAATGGCACGAATTGCACGATGCCGATGATCCCAAGACGAAGCGCGGCTTCTTTCAGGCCCATCGTCTCGCGGGCGATGTCGTAAACCTGCCAGCCGATGACGATGACCATCGCCATCTGCCCGATCGTGGTCGTGAGCCGGGCGAGCCAATAGAAGCGGAACGCAGGGATTCTGAGCGGTTCGGGAAGGAAACTCACACCGGCGCGCCTAGCGGGCAGCCTCCGCACCGGCAACCGCCTGTCGGTTCGCCGAGCGTCTATTGCCGTTGCGGAACTGCAGTCCTACCCCGCTCCCTTCGAGAGGAGAGAGGGATGCGAGCTTTTCTGTTGGCGTCGGCAATGACCGCCGCTCTGGCCCTGGGCGGCTGCAAGGTTTCGAATGCGCCGAACAACAATTCGGCCGCCGCGCCGGCGACTGCAGAGGCAGGCGACTGGCCCAGCTTCGTCAACAACTTCATCGAAGCGACCTTCAAGGCGAACCCGGGCTTCGCCGTCTCGCAGGGTCGCCACGAATTCGACGGCCAGGTTTCCGATCTCTCCGAAGCCGGCATCACTGCCGAAGTCGCTCGCCTGAAAAAGGCGATCTCCGATGCGCAGGCTTTCACCGACGACAAGCTCAACGATCAGCAGCGTTACCAGCGCGACTATCTCATCGCGGTCGCCAAGGGGCAGCTATTTTGGATCGATCCGACCGGCGCCGACCAGCTCCACAACAACCCCGCGTCATACCTCGGCGCATTCGATCCCTCGGTCTACGTGACCGTACCTTATGCTCCCAAGGAGCAGCGGCTGAAGGCGTACATCAAATTCCTCCAGACCATCCCGACCACCGCGGAGCGGATGCGCGCCAACATCAAGACGCCGATGGCGACGAGCTTCGTCGACTACGGCAAGTCAGCGTTCGGCGGCTTTGTCACTTATTATCCGGGCGACGGCATGGCGGCATGGAAGGGCGTCGGCACGCCCGAGGACCAGCAAGCGCTGAAGACCGCGACCGACGCCGCTGTCGCTGCGATGAAGCAAACCGCGGACTGGGTCGAAAGCCAACGCGCCGCGTCCAAGCCCAACTTCGCGCTCGGCAAGGACAAGTTCCAGCGGATGCTCGCCGAAACCGAGATGGTGACGACCCCCGTCGACCAGCTCGAACAGATCGGCCGCGCCGACCTTGCGTCCAACCAGAAGCTGCTGACCGACGCCTGCTCGCGCTACGCGCCTGGCCAGACGCTCACCGCCTGCATGGAGAAGATGTCCGCCGACAAGCCGGAGGGCGGCGCGGTAGCCGGCGCCCGCGCCCAGCTCGCGGGCCTGAAGCAGTTCATCCAGCAGCACGACATCGTCACGATCCCCGGGCCGGAAGAAGCCAAGGTCGAAGAAGCCCCGCCCTACAACCGGCAGAACTTCGCCTACATCAACATCCCCGGGCCGTACGAAAAAGGCCTGCCCTCGGTCTATTACATCGCGCCGGCCGACCCGAGCTGGCCCAAGGCCGAGCAGGACGCGTTCGTCCCGGGGCAGGCCGACCTGCTGTTCACTTCAGTGCATGAGGTGTGGCCGGGCCACTTCCTCAACTTCCTCCACGCCAACCGCTCGAAGGACCTCTTCGGCCGGATCTTCGTGGGCTACGCCTTCGCCGAAGGCTGGGCGCATTACACCGAAGAGATGATGCGCGTGAAAGGCGTTGGCGGGGGCACCGACGAGACACTGATCGGCCAGCTGTCGAACGCCCTGCTGCGCGACTGCCGCTTCCTGTCCGCAATCGGCATGCACACCGGATCGATGACGCAGGCCCAGAGCTACGACCTGTTTGTGAACCAGTGCTACCAGGATTCCGGCAACGCCAAGCAACAGTCGGCGCGCGGCACTTACGACCCGGCCTATCTCAACTACACGATGGGCAAGCTGATGATCCGCAAGCTGCGCGACGACTGGTCGGCAAGCCGGGGCGGCGAAAAGGCGTGGAAAGCCTTCCACGACCAGTTCCTCAGCTACGGTGGACCCCCAATCCCGCTGGTCCGGCAGCAGATGATGGGCGGCAAGGCGGAGGCGGTGTTTTAGCGCTTCACGTTCGCCATTTGTTCGCGTAGGCTGACAGGGATGGCGAAGGTCAAAGCACGCTACGTTTGTCAGGCTTGCGGCTCGATCTCGCACCGCTGGCAGGGGCAGTGCGGCGACTGCGCCGAGTGGAACACGCTCGTCCAGGAAGCGGCCGATGTTTCGAGCATCTTCGCCGCCAAGCACAATCTCCACGGCGGCGGTCGGGTCATCCCGCTGGTCGGCCTCGAAACGCCCGCAGCCCTGCCGGAGCGGCTCCCGAGCGGTCTTGCCGAATTCGACCGCGCGATCGGCGGTGGCATTGTTGCCGGTTCGGCAATGCTGGTCGGCGGCGATCCGGGCATCGGCAAGTCGACCTTGCTGCTCCAGGTCGGGGCGCGCCTCGCGACCGACGGGCGCAAGGTCGTCTATGTGTCTGGCGAGGAATCGGCCGAGCAGGTGCGCCTCCGAGCGGTCCGGCTCGGCCTCGGCGGCGCGCCGGTGCGGCTCGCTGCGGCAACATCGGTCCGCGACATCCTGACGACGGTCGGAACGGAAGCGCCCGCGCTCCTCATCATCGACTCCATCCAGACCATGCATTCGGATCTGATCGAAGGCGCTCCGGGCACCGTAAGCCAGGTCCGCGCCAGCGCGCAGGAGCTCGTCCGCTTCGCCAAGGAAAATGGGACTGCGGTCGTTCTCGTCGGCCACGTCACCAAGGACGGCACCATCGCCGGTCCGCGCGTGCTCGAACATATGGTCGACACTGTGCTGAGCTTCGAAGGCGAGCGCAGCCACCAGTACCGCATCCTCCGAGCAATGAAGAACCGCTTCGGCGGCACCGACGAAATCGGCGTGTTCGCGATGGAGGGCGCCGGCTTGACCGAGGTGCCGAACCCGTCGGCGCTGTTCCTGACGCATCGGGGCGAGCCCGTCAGCGGCACCAGCGTCTTCCCGGCGATCGAAGGCTCGCGGCCGGTGCTGATCGAGATCCAGGCGTTGGTTGTCCGGCTGGCAACCGGAGCGACGCCGCGGCGCGCGGCGGTCGGCTGGGACAGCGGCCGGCTCGCAATGATCCTCGCGGTGCTGGAGGCGCGTTGCGGCCTCAGCTTCGCGACGGCGGAGGTCTATCTGAACGTCGCGGGTGGATACCGGCTGAGCGATCCGGCGGCCGACCTGGCGGTGGCGGCAGCGTTGGTCTCCGCTCTGTCCGAAAGACCGATACCGTCCGAAGCGGTGGTTCTTGGCGAAATTGCGCTGTCGGGCGAAATTCGCCCGGTCGCTCATGCCGGCCTACGGCTCAAGGAAGCAGCCAAGCTCGGCTTCGAGGCTGGCTGGGTGCCGAAAGGGGTAAAGGGTGCCGACGGCCTCCGCGTTGCCGAGTTCACCAACCTGCGCGGCTTGGTCGACCAGGTCCTGGGGCGCTAGTCAGACTGCATCGGCGACGATCCGCCGAAGAGCCCAGCGGAGCTGCGGGCGACCATCGACGTCACTGAACCCGATTTCCCGTCCCATCGCTGCTGCGACTTCTTCCACGCTGAGCTTCGGCATCCAGAACAACTGGCGGCAGAACGCTCCGGCATCATCCCGGCTTTCGAACTGCCACGGCATCTCCACCAGCTCGTCGCCGGCGATCTCGAAGCCTGCCTCCTCGATCAATCCAGCGGTGCGCTGGTCGAGGAAGTGGCCGTCGTGCCCCATCGGATTGTTGGCGGCGACGAAGCCGTTGAGGAACTTCGCGACGGGCGTGCCGACGGCTCCGTCGCAGATCACGGCGCGCCCATCGGCCTGCAGGATGCGGCGCATCTCGCTGAACACCGCGGGGAGGTCGGGTTCGTGGTGAAGCGCGGCGAGGCTTACGACGGCGTCGGCCTCTCCGGTCGCCAGGGGTACGCTGGTAATGCCCGCCTGCACGCACTCGACGCCCACCGGGCAGGCGCGGACAAAGTCGTCCGACGGATCGACGCCAAGATACCGCCAGCCGACCGGCAAATAGCTGGCGAGATACCCGCCGCCCGACGGCATGTCGCACAGCAGCCCGGACCGGCCCTGCAGCGGTTCGAGCGCCGCCCGGAACTCCGCGCCCCGAGCGTTCGGGCATTCCGCCATCGCCCGGTGATAGGCCGCTCCCCGCTCGGCGAAGATCTCGGAGTACGTGTCGAACATCAGGCCGACTGCCACTGGACCTGCGCCAGAGGCGACGCCTGTGGCGGCAGGCCCAGCAGTTCACGCAACGCAGCCTGAGCGGGCCTGAAGCATCGCTTGAGGTAAGCAAACTGAGGGTCTGGGGAAAAAGGGAAGAAGCTCATGGTGGCATTCGCTTCGAACAGCACCACCTCGCCGCTCTGCGTCACGCCATAATCCATTCCGAAGAAGTCGAGCGGCATCCGGTCGCGGACCTGCTCGAGCACCTCCCGAACGCCCGGCGCGAAGGGGTCGTCGCTCTCGATCAGCTCCTGCTCTTCGGCGACCGTCTCGGGACGCTCCGCCATGAACCGCGATCGGTCCTTGGCGTGCACGTTCCAATCGTCCGACACCAGCATGTGGCGAAGCAGGATCCGCTCGCCGATGAAGAAGGCCCTGTACTTCCGGTAGAGGCCGTCGGCGCCGGCGAAATCGACGAACTGGGTCGCCACATGATCGCCCGGCGTCAGCGCGGCGACGCCTTCATCGACATCGTCGAACAACCCGACAATCTTGCCGCTGTGCGTGCCCACCTCCCGAAGGATGAAGGGCGTCGCGAGGCCAGCCCTGGCGATCGCGGCGGCCGCGAGCGCCGGCTTGGCTCCATTCAACCGCACCGTCTGCGGCACGATCAGCCCCGGGATCCCCTTCAGCAGCCGCGCCACTTCGTCGCGGGTCGAGCGCAGCACCGCCTCCGGCCGGTTGATCACTCGCCCCCGCACACCGCGCAGCAATTTGCGCAGCGTCTCCAGTACCTTGGCATTGCCCTCGGGCTCGGTGATGAGGTTGAGCAGCACCTTGTATCCGGTCAGGTCCGCCTGCCGCGACTGGCGGATGTAGTTGCGGCTGACGTGAAGCCGGTGATGCGGTTCGGGCGGGACCAGTAGCTTGGTCAGGTCAGACGTGCCGGTGACGATCAGCTTCGACCCGCTGTGCGTGATCCGGTCGGCGTCGTCGCCGCTGCCGATGATGAAAAGAAGCGAGGCATCCGCTGCCCCAAGCCCGCCTGACATAAGCTGTGAATGGCTGATAGGGCGGGCGCGGGCAAGCGGGACTGGCGCACCGCAAATCCGTCCGCTAGCCGAGCCGTAATGACCGCGCTCGACGTCTTCGTGTTCCTGCTGTTGATCGGCGGTGCTGCCGTCGGCTTCGTGCGCGGCTTCGTTCACGAGGTCATCTCGCTGCTCGCCTGGGTCGTTGCAATCGTGGTGCTGAAGCTGTTTCACAGCCAGGTCTGGGGAGGGATAGAGAACAGCTTTCACATCAGCACGGCCGCGGCGGCGGTCCTCGCTTTCGCCTTCCTGTTCGTGCCGAGCTTCCTCATCGTGAAGCTGGTCGCGCGCCAGCTCGGCGGCCGCATGCGCCGGTCGCCCGTGCTCGGTCCGTTCGACCGGGTGCTCGGCGGCGGCTTCGGCCTGGTGAAGGGCCTGCTCGCGGCAACGCTCTTCTTCCTCCTCGCCAACCTCGCTACCGACATGGCCTATGGCCCGAAGGCCGACCGCCCCGACTGGATGCGCAAGTCGAGCACTTACCCGCTGCTGTTCGCCAGCGGACGCGCGATCGTCGATTGGGTCGAGGCACGGCGCCATCCTCCCCGAAACGGGGAGGGGAATCATCCGCAGGATGGTGGAGGGGCGGTCGCGAATGTCTCCTAGGCCCCTCCGTCAGCGCTTCGCGCTGCCACCTCCCCGTTCCGGGGAGGAGCTATGATCACCCTCCATGACACCCTCGCCCGCGAGAAGCGAGAGTTCGTTCCCGCCGACCCGAAGCGGATCACGATGTATGTTTGTGGCCCCACGGTCTACGGCCGCGCCCACATCGGCAATGCCCGCCCGGCAGTCGTGTTCGACACGCTTCGGCGTGTCTTGGAATACGAATATCCTGAGGCAGAAGTCGCCTATGCTCGCAATGTCACAGACGTCGATGACAAGATCATCGCCGCAGCAGAAGCTGAAGGGGTCGGCTACCGAGCAATCACGGAGCGATACTATCGGCACTATATGGAGGACATGGGCGCGTTAGGAGTACGCCCTCCAACCTTCGAGCCTCGGGCGACGGGGTTCATTCCCCAAATGGTTGCAATGATCGAGCGCTTGATCGAGCTTGGTCATGCCTACGAGGCCGAAGGCCATGTTCTATTTTCGGTCCCCAGCGATCCCGAATACGGGGCCCTGAGCAGGCGGGATCGCGATGCGATACTTGCCGGAGCTCGAGTGGAGGTGGCTCCCTACAAGCGCGACCCGGCCGATTTCGTGCTTTGGAAACCAGCTGGCCAAAGCGCGCAGAGCGTCGCACTGAGTTTTGAGTCACCTTGGGGACTTGGTCGTCCGGGATGGCATATTGAGTGCTCGGCGATGATCGAAGCTTTCGGAACCCGGACTGATGCCGGTAAGGTCGAAACGATCGACATCCACGGCGGCGGGCTCGACCTTATCTTCCCGCACCATGAGAACGAGATCGCGCAAAGCCGCTGCGCCCATTCCGGAGCGCCGCTTGCGCGCCACTGGGTGCACAACGGCTTCGTCGACATGGGCTCGGAGAAGATGTCGAAGAGCCTCGGCAACATCGTCACGCCGGCGGAGCTGCTTGCCGCGGGGCACCGCGGCGAGACGCTGCGGCTGGCCCTGCTGTCAGCGCACTACCGACAGCCATTGGCGTGGACCGATGAAGTGGTCGCGCAGGCCAAGACGAACCTCGATCGGCTCTATCGCTTTGCTTTTGACGAGGGCGAGGGTGAGATCGACGAAGGCGTCGTCGATGCTCTCAGGGACGACCTGAACACTCCTCTTGCCGTTTCTCGGCTTATGGCCATCGAGGACCCGAAGAGTCTTCGAGCTTCGGCCAAACTTCTGGGGCTGATGGGCGAGAGCTCGGATACCTGGTTCAGGACATTCATGGGAATGACGGAGACCGCTGCAGCTTCGATCGAAGCCCGCATCGCCGAACGCACCGAGGCCAAGAAGAACCGCGACTTCGCGACGTCCGATCGCATCCGTGACGAGCTCAAGGCTGAAGGCATCGTCTTGGAAGACGGACCCGGCGGCACCACGTGGCGACGCGAATGAACGCGCCGCTCTACACTATCGAAATCCTGCGGCTGGCGGCGTCGCTCAGCGACCCACGCGACCTCGACGATGCCGATGGCCGCGCCGAGCTTCGCTCCCCAACCTGTGGCAGTCGGATCGCAACTAGCGTGAAGCTGGATGAGCAGGGCAGGGTCGCCGTCCTCGGGCAGCAGGTTCACGCCTGCGCCTTCGGTCAGGCGTCGGCTGCGCTCCTTGAACAGGGTGCAGCGGGACGGTCGCGCGATGAGGTCGGCCATGCGCTTTCCACGCTGACGGACTGGCTCGACGGGGCAGATGCCGAACCCGCCTGGGGCCTCGCCGCGCTCGCTCCCGCTCGCTCACGCAAGTCGCGCCACGGCGCGATCCTGCTTCCGTTCCGCGCCCTGCTCGCCGCGATTGAGGACGCCGGATGACGACGACTCCGGCACAAGCCGCGGAAGCGACCACCGCGATCCTTGAAAGCGGCGCAATCATGCTCGGCGCCGCGCTCGTCTTCGTCACTTTGTTCAGGCGGCTGAAGCTCGGCGCTACCCTCGGCTACATTGTCGCCGGCGCCCTCATCGGCCCGCAGGTCCTGCGCCTGATCCCCGACCCGACCAAGCTCACCAGCGTCACTGAAATCGGCATTGCGCTGCTGCTGTTCATCGTCGGGCTCGAACTCCAGCCGAGCCGCTTGTGGCGCCTGCGCAAGGACATCTTCGGCCTCGGCCTCGCCCAGGTCGTGCTCTGCGGCCTCGCGCTGAGCGGAATGATTTACCTCGTCGCCGGCTTCTCGATGAAAGCGGCCCTCGCCATCGGCTTGCCGTTGGCGCTGTCCTCGACTGCGCAGGTCCTGCCGATGCTCCGGTCTAACAATGAGCTTAATACGCCGCAAGGTGAGCGCGCTTTCTCGATTCTGCTGTTCCAGGACCTCGCGATCGTCCCCTTGATCACGATCGTTGCCGCTATGGCGCCCGTTACGCCGGACCCGGACGCTCCCGTGGGATGGAACCTGGCGCTCTACACAGTGCTTGCGGTGGTCGCGCTCGTCGTCGTCGGACGGCTGCTGCTCAATCCGCTGTTCCGCCTGGTCGGCCGCCTGCGAGAGCGTGAACTCTTCGTCGTGGCGGGGCTATTCACCGTCATCGGGTCCGCGGCCATAATGCACACGCTGCACCTGTCGGTGCCTCTCGGCGCGTTCGTCGCCGGCGTCATGCTCGCGGAATCGCCGTATCGGCATGAACTCGAAAGCGACGTCGAACCGTTCCGCTCCATCCTGCTCGGACTATTCTTCCTCTCGGTCGGGATGCTGTTGAACCTGCACTTGATCGCGACTCGGCCCTTGTTCGTCATCGGGATCGCCGCCGGGGTCATCCTGACCAAGGCAGTCCTCATCGGCGGCCTCGCCAAGATGTTCGGCAACAGCTGGCCACGCAGCGTCCGCCTCGGCTTGCTGCTCAGCCAGGCCGGTGAATTCGGCTTCGTGCTTTTCTCGCAAGCAACCGCCGCGCAGCTGATTGCACCCGAAGCGGCGTCGCTGTTCAGCGCCGTTGTCACGCTGTCGATGGCCGCGACGCCGTTCCTGATGCGGCTGACTGACTGGCTCGAGAAGCGGGAGGAACGCAGTGCAGACGGCCTCGACGGGCCCGACAAGTCGCCGGAGACCAGCGCCATCGTCGTCGGCTTCGGCCGGTTCGGCCAGACCGTTGCGCAGATGCTGTTTGCCAAGGGCATCGGCGTCACCACGATCGACAAGAGCCCGAACCAGATCGAGCGCGTCGGAGAGTTCGGATACAAGGTCTATTACGGGGACGGGACGCGCATCGACCTGCTGCGGACTGCCGGTGCCGATACTGCGCGGATCATCGCGTTCTGCAACGACAATAAGGACGGTGAGATGACGCGGGACGCGCTCGCCGCCGTCCTGAAGGCCTTCCCGCAGGCATCGGTCATGGTTCGAGTCTTCGACCGCCTGGACCTCATCGAGCTCGATGGCCTGAACCTGGCCTTCGCCGAACGTGAGCTGTTCGAAAGCGCGATCCAGATGGGCCGCGCGGCGCTCAGGCTCAGCGGCATCGAACCGCAGGAAATCGACCGGGTCGAGCGGGAATATCGCGGGCGCGATTGCGAACGGCTCGAGCGGCAAACGGCTACGGGTGACCTCGCGGCTGGCCAGGAACGGTCATTCTCGCCCGAGCGGGCGCTGCCCGACGCCGACAGCCAGCCGGCCTAGCTGGCCTGCTTCCTCAGATAATCTTCGAGCGACTGGACGATCGCTTCGACCACATCGCGGTGCGCGCCATTGCCGCTTTTGATGTGGATGTGCGCTTCTTCGTAGGCGGGCCGCCTTTGCTCTGACAGTCGCGTGAGGGTGGCCTTGGGGTCGCCATTACGAAGCTGGGCGCGGGTGTCGCGGCGAGACGTTCGCTCGGTCAGGACATCGACAGGCGCGTCAAGCCAGATGGTGATCGCGCGATCGTTGAGTAACTCACGCGTCCGCGGGTCAACATACGCTCCGCCGCCCGTGGCGATAACGCGGACCTCGCCTTCGATCAGGCGGGCGACCAGGCGTCGCTCTCCGTCCCGGAAATCGGCTTCTCCAAACTTCTCGAAGACTTCCGCGGCCGTAAATCCCGATGCGTCCGCGATGGCCGAATCGCTATCGACGAACGGAAGGCCCAACCGCTTGGCGAGCCTTCGTCCGACCGTCGACTTTCCAACTCCCATCAGCCCCACCAGCACGACCGGCCGGTCGAGGCGCCTGATTAAATCCTGCACATGAAGGGCTATACAGCGCCTGCCTGCCTCGGCAAAAGCGCCTCCATGCCCAGACTTGTCGTTTTGATCGTCGTTATCCTCCTCATCCTCGGCGGCTTGTTCTTCCTGTCGACCCTGCCCAAGCAGAAGCCGACCACGACCATCGAGGTCCCGGTTCAGCAGGGTAATGCGCACTAGATCGATCCTGATTGCCGGCGCTGCGCTGATTGCGGTCGCCATCCCGGCGGTCGCCCAGCAGGCGCTGCAAACTGGGCAGCCGCCAGCGGCTACGCCCACGCCAACGACGACGCCAACGACGACGCCTCAGCCGGTCTCGAATAGCGTTTCGACGACACCGACGACGGATTTGTCGAGCGCCTCGGAAGGCGATTCTAGCGTAACCGAGCTCAATCTCGACAACCTGCCCCCGCCGACGCCGCCGGTCGAATATCCGGCGCAGGCACGCCGCGACCCGTTCGTCGTCGGACGTCTCGATCCGCTGAAGCTTGGCTTCGGCGATAATCCGTGGGGCGGGACCAGCGGCACGTTCCTGTCCAGCCTGATGCGGCGGATGGATGCCCCGATCGCCTCGAGGTGGGGGCATATCGCGCTGAGGGACGCCCTCCTGGCAAAAACCCGCGCGCCGCGCTCCGTCAATCCGGTCGACTGGGTCGCGGAGCGATCATGGCTGCTGCTGCGCCTGGGCGAGGCCGATGCGGCCCGGATGCTCGTTGCGGACGTCGATGCCGATCGCTTCACGCCGAAGATGGTCCAGGTCGGCGTTCAGAGTGCGCTCGCCAATGCGGACCCGCCGGCGCTCTGCCCGCTCGAGCCTGGCATCCGGAAATATGAGCTTGGCATCCGCGCGCTCGTCAGCGCGATGTGCTCGTCACTTTCCGGGGAGCCCGAAAGCGCTGCGGCGCAGATCGACGATGCTCGCCGCCGCGGCAGGGTTGGTGGGATCGACCTCCTGCTCGCCCAGAAAGTCGTTGGCGCTGCCGGGACCGGCCGCGCCGCGACAATCGAGTGGGACCCTGTGGATAACCTGACCGCGTGGCGTTTCGGGCTCGCAACGTCCACGGGCATGGTTCCGCCCGACCGGCTGATCAAGCCGGCTTCGGTCCAGCTCCGTGCTTTCCAGGCGCGGGCGCCGATGCTGGCGCCCGACCAGCGGCTCGATTCTGCGCAGATTGCCGCGGGTTTGGGCGTGTTTTCCTCGCAATCGATGATCGATTTGTACTCGGCGATCTACGATTCGACCGACAACAGCGATCTTCCGACGACCGATGCGTGGCAGGTTCGCCAGGCCTTCGTCGGCAAGGACCGCGACACGAAATTGGCTGCTTTCCGCAAATTATTGGACGGTGCGAAGAACCCGCTGCCGCATGAAGCCATGCGCGCCATGCTGGGCCGCGCGGCAACGCTCATCGAACCCGACGCGAAGCTCGAATCCGATGCGCCGGAGCTGATTGCGTCAATGTTTGCAGCAGGTTACGACCGCGCCGCAGCCCGCTGGGCCCGCGCCGTCGGCCGCATGAGTGACTCTTCCGGCGACCGTTGCTGGGCCATGCTGGCACTCGGCGCCCCAAACGCTGCCGGCATCGATTTTTCAAACTCCCGCATCAACGCCTTCATCAGCCGCGACCAGAGCAAGGATAAGACTCGCAGCGCGTTGCTCGTCGGCGCGCTGGTCGGATTAGGCCGCATCTCCCCGGCGACGGCGGATTCGCTGAGCCGCCGCTATGGTCTTGGCGTCGGTCGGCAGTCCGAATGGACGCGCACGATCGACGGCGCGGCGGCACGCGGGCAGGCGGGGACGGTGCTGGTGCTGGCCGGGACCGGTATGCAGACTGCGGATTGGCTGCAGGTGCCCGGATCGCATCTTTTCCACATCGTCGCGGGCCTCGCTCGGACGCGACAGGACTATTTCGCGCGGATGATCGCCGCCGAGGCGCTTGCCCGGACGTGAGCGCTGACGACCGAGCGCTGGTCGACCGGTTCCTCGACATGATGGCTGCGGAGGCGGGGGCGTCGCCCAACACCCTTGCCGCTTATCGCAATGACCTCGATCGATCAGCTGAAGCGATGGGCGGTCGATTGGGAAGCGCAGATTCCCAGGTGGTGAGCACCCTCGGCGAACTATGGCGCGACCTCGCGCCCTCGACGGTGGCCCGCCGTTCGGCGGCGCTCAGACGCTTCTACGGCTTTCTGGTCGATGAAGGTTATCGCAAGGACGACCCATCGTCGTCGTTGCCGCGGCCGCGCTTCGAGCGTCCACTGCCGCGGATCCTCGATTCGGACGAAGTCTCCCGGATGTTCACCGAAGCCGAGGACCGCGCGGCAAGCGGTTCGCCCATACCGGTGCGAAACCTCGCGCTTCTGGAATTGCTCTACGGGTCAGGCCTGCGAGCGAGCGAGCTGGTGACGCTTCCCCGCAATGCCCTGCGCAAGGGCCAACCGTTCTTGATCCTGCGCGGGAAGGGATCGAAGGAGCGGCTCGTCCCGATCTCATCGCGCGCGGAGGGGGCGGTGGACAGTTGGCTGGAGCATGTGGAGACTAAGAGCCTGTGGCTGTTCCCGAGCGGGAAGTCGCACCTCAGCCGCGTTCGCTTGTTTCAGATCGTTCGGCAGATGGCCGGTGATGCGGGCATTTCGCCGGAGCGCGTCAGCCCCCACGTGCTCCGCCACGCGTTCGCGACACATTTGCTCTCAGGCGGTGCCGACCTGCGCGTTCTCCAGTCGCTTCTCGGCCACGCCGACATCGCGACGACCCAGATTTACACGCACGTCGACAGCGCTCGGCTGGTCGAATTGGTCAACACGCGTCATCCGCTCGCGACGCGTTCTCGTTGACCTTTCCTATGGCTTCAGCCTACCCGCCCGAGCGAAAATGCTGACCTATCTCGAATTCGAAAAGCCGATCGCCGAGCTGGAGACCCGCGTTGCGGAACTCCGCGAGACCGCCAACAGCTCCGAGGACATCGACATCGATGCCGAGGTCGCGCGGCTCGAGAGCAAGGCGAACAAGCTCCTTCGCGACACCTATGCCAAGCTGACGCCCTGGCAGAAGACGCTTGTCGCTCGCCATGCCGAGCGGCCGCACTTCAAGGACTATGTCGCCGGCATTGCCGACGATTTCCTGCCGCTAGCCGGCGATCGCGCCTTTGCGGACGATCCTGCGATCATTGGCGGTTTCGCGCGCATCGATGGCCGGCGCGTGATGCTGATGGGTCACGAAAAGGGCGACGACACCGCGTCGCGCCTCAAGCATAATTTCGGGATGGCCAAGCCCGAGGGCTACCGGAAGGCGATCCGGCTGATGCAGCTGGCCGACCAGTTCGGAGTCCCCGTTGTCTCGCTCGTCGATACGCCGGGCGCGTTCCCAGGAGTCCAGGCGGAGGAGCGCGGCCAGGCCGAAGCGATCGCCCGATCGACTGAGCAATGCCTTGCTCTCAAGGTGCCGATGATCTCCGTCATCGTTGGCGAGGGCGGATCGGGGGGCGCCGTTGCGATCGCCACCGCAAACCGCGTGATGATGTTCGAGCACGCAATCTATTCGGTCATCTCGCCTGAGGGATGCGCGTCGATCCTGTGGCGAACTGGCGACAAGGCTGCCGAAGCTGCCGAGGCGATGAAGATCACCGCGTCGGACCTTCATTCGCTGGGCGTGGTCGACCGGATCATCACGGAACCGCTCGGCGGCGCTCACCGTGACCCGGAGGCTGCCATCGGTGCGCTGAAGGGCGCGATCATCGAAGAGCTGGACGGCTGCTCCACGATCGGAGCCGACGAGCTCAGGGCACAACGCCGGGCCAAGTACCTCGCCATCGGCTGACGGCCCAGCCCGGAACCCGCGCCAGTCATCTGCCGTTCAAAAGCCTCGCTGATACTCAGGGGCAAAATGGCAGAGGTTCCGAATGCGTAAGCTCGTCTTCATGCTCAGCGCCGCGGCAATGGCGCTCGCTCCCGCCGCCGCGCAGGGCCCCCGATATCTCAATCCGCAGGATGTCGCCGAAGCTCAACGACAGCATGCGGCGTTGGTCCAGGAGTTTGGCGGAGCCGAGACCGGTCCGACCGCCTCCTATGTTGAATCGGTCGGCCGGCGCGTCGGCGCCTTCTCGGGCGTCGCCAATCCGGGCCAGGCACTTCGTTTCACCACCCTCAATGCAGCGGTCCCGAACGCGATGTCGGTGCCTGGCGGATACGTCTACGTCACCCGCCAGCTGCTGACATTGATGGACGATGAGTCGCAGCTAGCCTTCGCCCTGGGTCACGAGGTCGGTCACATCGCCGCCAATCACGCTCACGTTCGCGAGCAATATGAACGTCAGAATTCGTGGGGCGTATTCGGCCAAATCATCGGCGCGATCTTCGGCGGACCGATCGGCAACATGATCGAGCAGCGCGCTGCGCTTCAGACGCTGAGCTTCTCGCGGGACCAGGAATATCAAGCCGACACGCTCAGCCTGAGATATATGATTGCGGCAGGTTACGATCCCGCCGGCGGGCCAGGAATCCTCGGCGCGCTCGCCAGATCGAGTGCACTCGAATCGCGCCTCCAAGGACGCACCAACCGTCAGACGCCGGAATGGGCGAGCACCCATCCCCTTAGCGAGAACCGAATGCAGCGCGCCCTTGCGGAGGCTCAGGCCTCGGGGCGTCTGGGGCAGGGCATCAGGAACCGCGACACCTACCTGAACGAGATCGAAGGGATGTTCGTCGACGACGATCCGGCCCAGGGCATCATCGATGGTCCGACCTTCACCCATCCGGACCTGAAGATTCAATTCCAGGTCCCGCCGGGTTATCTCATGCAGAACGGTACCGATGTGGTGAGCATTTCCGGATCGGCTGGGAAAGCGGAGTTCCGGCAGGGCCCGCCCAACCTCGACCAGGCAATCCTCTATGCATACCGCAAGCTGACGGGTGGGCAGGTGCAGCTCGCGATACCGCCTGCCCAGCGCACCACCATTAACGGTGTGCCCGCAGCTTTTACTACCGCGCATGTGCAGACCGACTCCGGCTGGGTCGATGCCAGCGTCGTCGCGTATCAATGGGATGCGCAGCGGGTCTATTATTTCGTCACGCTGACCCGCGGCAGTGCAGGCCTTCAGCCATTCTCGTTCATGGTGAACTCGCTGCGGAAGATCAGCCCGCAGGAAGCGGCCGCCATTAGGCCGAGGATCATCCATGTAGAGACCGTGAGACCAGGCGACACCTTGCAGTCGCTGGCAGACCGGATGGCCTATCGTAATTTCAAGCTCGACAGATTCTTGTCGCTGAACGGACTCGCGGCGAATAGCCGGCTCGTTCCCGGCCAGAGGGTGAAGCTAGTAGTCTACGGCCAACGGCGCGCGTGAGCGCGCCGAGGATCACATACTGGTCTGAACAGTATTGTTGATCTTCGTCCACATGCCGCCAGCACCGCCGCCTAGAGCGGACAGTCCACCCATCATCGCAACGACGATGAGTGCGGCAATCAGGCCGTATTCAATAGCAGTTGCACCGCGATTATCGCGGCTCAGCCTGCGAAAAGTCGTTCGGATAGCGTCCACGCCACCCTCCTCTGGTCCACGTCCACGCGGCGGGTCTACTCTGTGGGAGGTTAACAACTCTTCCTTCGGACAAAGTTAACGCCGGCTCATCCGTGATGCAGAGTCCATGCGGCGAAGTGCAGGATCTCGAACGTCTCCGTCGTGTGGCCGTCGTCACTTGCCGCGGCGAAGGCATGTTCAGCCGACCGGAGCGCTCCTCTCGAAAGAGGCCTTCGCGAACGGCTCGTCATGACATTCGTGGCGCCCATTGCACGCAAGTCGCCGATCAATCGCGAAATGGAACGGTAGCGGACCGCGACCCGGTCGAGGTCGACCACGGGGTTTGCGAACCCTGCCGCGGAAAGCAGCGCCGTCACCATCGATGGCTCGACCCGTGGATGGACGTGGGGAACGGCGGCGCCGTCGTGCTCGTCGGCCGCCCGCATCGCTGCGCGAAGCTGCGGGAGGGTGTCGCCGCCCGAAAATGCGCCGAGAAACAGGCTGTCCGGAGCAAGCGCTGCGCGAACGCGCAAAAGGGCTTGTGGAAGGTCGTTGACGGAGTCGAACGTGCCGATGGCGACGCAGAGGTCATAATGCTGGGGGACCGGGTGGAATCGGTCCTCCAGGATTTGGGCTCCGCGCGCCGCCTGGGCGAATTCATGTCCCGGGTCGAACGCATCGACGTGCGGCGCAAACTGGCGCAAGCGATCGGGCCAGTTCGGGTCAGGGCAGCCGATCAGTAGCGCCGACTGGAAAGTGCGCTGAACGAGCCCTAGCCGGTCGAGACAGTCTTCAAAGGCTCGCTCGTAGAGGAAGAGTTCGGGCCCGACCCGGAACGCGCGGTCGCGGCGCGCGGCGCGGAGATCCATGTCGAAAAGGTCGGCTGCCATCGCGGCGGCTTGTGCGCTGGCGCGATGCAGGCGACAAGCGCTCCATGGTCTTGGGTGTCTTTCGGACCTGCGTTCGCTGGGTGCTGGATTTCGCGTTGCCGCCGCGCTGCGCGGGTTGCGGGACCATCGTTACCGAAGTGCATAGCTTCTGTCCCGACTGCTGGAAGCAGGTGGAGTTCCTCGGTGATGGCGGCTGCCAGACCTGCGGAATCCCACTGGCCGCGACCGAAGCCGACACTTGCGGCGTCTGCCTCGCCAAGCCCCCACGGATTGCCCGGACGCGCGCTGCCGTGGCTTATGGCGACCTCTCGCGAGGGCTTGCGATCAAGCTGAAGTACGGCCGCAAAGTGGCTGTGGCGAAAACGATAGCGCGCTACATGCAGTCACTCGTCCAGCAGGACGGCGATCGCGTCATCATTCCTGTTCCGCTGCATCGATCGCGTCTGTGGTCACGCGGCTTCAATCAATCGGCCCTGATGGCGAGCGAGCTGTCGCGGCGCCTCGGCATTCCAGCCGACGCCTTGGCGTTGCAGCGCACGCGCCGTACGCCGGCGCTCAAAGGCATGGGCATGCTCCAGCGCCGCAGGACCGTAGCGGGCGCGTTCAAGGTTCGCGACAAGGGTGCCGTGACCGGCCGGACCATCGTCCTGATTGACGACGTGCTGACGACGGGCAGCACGGCGGAAGCGTGCGCCCGTGCGCTGAAGAAGGCCGGCGCTGCCCGTGTCGAGCTTGTCACCTGGGCCCGGGTGGTGAAACCTTCGCAGTTGATGCGTTGACGTCAGTGCCTAAGTATCGGCGTGGAAAGGATGGTTCGTGCCGGCAGTCGAGATCTACACCAAAGGCTTTTGTCCCTATTGCTGGCGCGCGAAGCACCTCCTCGACGAGAAGGGCGTTGAATATACCGAGATCGCGGTCGATTACGGTGGCGAGGTGCGGCAACAGATGATCCAGCGTGCCAACGGACGGACGACGGTCCCGCAAATCTTCATTGGCGGCCGCCACGTCGGTGGATGCGACGACCTGATGGCCCTGGAACGGGACGGAAAGCTCGACGAATTGATCGCGGCATGACCAAGATCGCGCTCCTTCAGTCGAACACCGGCATCGATCCAGCCGCCAGCGCGAAGGTACTCGCCGAAGCGATCGCGGAGGCTGCTCGGGGCGGCGCGGCGATGCTGTTCACTCCTGAGATGTCGGGCCTGCTCGATCGCGATACACAGCGCGCGGCGGCCAACCTGCGCAGCGAAGACGATGATCTCGTGCTGGCGGCGTGCCGGGAAGCGGCACGCGACAACGAGATTTGGGTGCACGTTGGATCGCTCGCGATCCTCGACGACGGCAAGGTCGCCAACCGCGGCTTCGTGATCGACCGCGCGGGCAAGATCCAGGCGCGCTACGACAAGATGCATCTGTTCGACGTCGATCTTCCAACCGGCGAAAGCTGGCGCGAGTCCAACACCTACCGCGCGGGTGACCATCCGGTGGTCGTCAATGGGACGCCCATCGGCAAGCTGGGTCTTACCATCTGCTATGACCTCCGTTTCCCGATGCTGTTCGCACGGATTGCTGAGGCGGACGCGGACGTCATCGCGGTGCCGGCGGCGTTCACCGTTCCTACGGGCAAAGCGCATTGGCATACTTTGCTCCGCGCGCGAGCGATCGAGGCGGGTCTCTACGTCGTCGCCGCGGCCCAGGTCGGCCGCCATGAGGATGGGCGGAGCACGTTCGGCCATTCGCTCGTGATCGATCCTTGGGGCGATATCCTGCTCGACATGGGCGAAGAACAAGGTCTCGGCTTCGCCGATATTGAGCTTTCGAAAATCTCCGAGGTGCGGTCGCGGATACCGGCGCTTAACCACCGTCGGACGATACCCGACGTGGTAAGCCAATGATCGTATTCGACCTTCAGTGCCTCGACGCAGGCGAGACCTTCGAAGCGTGGTTCCGATCGAGCGCCGATTATGACGAGCAGCTTGCGGCAGGCCTGGTCCAATGCCCATTCTGCCAGTCCGCCAACATCGCAAAGGCGCCCATGGCGCCGCGATTGCCCGCCAAGTCACCCAATCCGCTGGCGAGACTTGCCGCGATGCAGGCCGAGGCGCTCAAGGATTCGCGCTGGGTGGGCGAGCAATTCGCCGAGACCGCAAGGGCGATGCACAGTGGCGAAATCGAGCCGGCGCTGGTGCATGGCCAAGCGACGATCGCGGAGGCCAAATCGCTGGTCGAGGAAGGTGTCCCGGTCGCCCCGCTGCCGCTGCCTGTGGTGCCGCCGACGCAGGTCAATTGATTGCGGCGTG
>Ga0207648_10002005_pt1 | contig 22222 bp, 23 predicted proteins | sample KBSMisM32_FD_184310 | JGI IMG/M metagenome (GOLD analysis project Ga0207648, IMG submission 184310) | Miscanthus rhizosphere microbial communities from Kellogg Biological Station, Michigan, USA - KBS Miscanthus M3-2 (SPAdes) (version 2) | ecosystem: Host-associated > Plants > Roots >...
CGTCGCGCGGGATCACGCGGACGCCGTCGCCGACGTGCAGCTGGGCACCGGCGGCGGCGCCCGACCCGGGCCGGCCGCGATGGTTCAGATGCTCGAGCAGCGTCCGTTCACGAAGGCCTTCGCGGTGCAGCTCGCCCAGAGACTGCGCGAGCAGGATCCCGCGGTCACGCCGGCGCTCGACTGGCTCGACCGCCGGCTCGCCCGCGAGGGCACCACGACCGACGAGATCGTCCACACGGAGCACCAGGCCCAGGTGGCCACCCATGCCACGGTCCGGAACGTGATCACCAGCATGCGGCTCTTGTCCTCCGTCAATTGGGCGGACTTCTTCGAGAGCGTCAGCCTCGTTCACGCGACGCTCTGCGAAGGCACGCGCGTCGCCGAGATGGACTTCGCGACGCGCGACCGGTACCGGCACGCCGTCGAGGAGCTCTCGCGGGGATGCACGCACGACGAGGTCGAGGTCGCGCGCCGGGCCGTCCGCATGGCGCTCGACGCGAAGGCCTCGTCCCCCGACGCGCCGTCCTCCGAGCCGCGCCTGGCCGACCCGGGGTACTACCTCATCTCGCAGGGACGGCCGCGTCTCGAAGCGGCGCTGGAATACCGGCTTCCCGCGCGCCAGTGGCTGCGGCGGGCGTGGTTCCGCGCGGCGGTTCCGTTGTACCTGTCTTCCATCGGGCTCTGGACCGCCGCGATCCTCGCCGTGCCGGTCACCGTGGCCGCGGCCTCGGGGGCGCCCTGGCTCGTCCTCCTTCCGCTCTCGCTCCTCGCCCTCGTCCCGGCGTCGGACCTGGCCACCAGCCTCGTCCAGCGGTTCGTCACGGAGCTCGTCGGTCCCCGCCGCCTTCCCAAGCTCGAGCTGGCCGGCGGGGTCCCGGAGGATTCGCGCACCCTGGTCGCCGTCCCGATGCTCCTGACCGACGAGTCCGAAATTCGCGAGGTCGTCCAGCGGCTGGAGGTGCACTTCCTGGCCAATCCGGATCCGGGTCTCCGGTTCGCGCTGCTGTCGGACTGGTCCGATGCGCCCTCGGAGAGTTTGCCCGAGGACCAGGCGCTCCTCGACGTCGCGCGCGCCGCGATCCGAGAGCTCAACCAGGAGCACGGCAGCGCCGCGGGAGACGGCGATCGCTTCTGGATCTTCCATCGCCGGCGCCTCTGGAATCCGAGCGAGGGCGCGTGGATGGGTTGGGAGCGCAAGCGCGGAAAGCTCCGCGAGCTGAACCGGCTCCTTCGCGGCGCGACGGACACGTCTTTTCTTCCTCAGGAACCCGGCGCGGCCCCGCCCTCCGGAGTCCGCTACGTCGTGACGCTCGACGCGGACACGCGCCTGCCGCGAGAGGCCGTCCGCCGGATGGTGGGCACCATCTCCCATCCGCTGAACCTTCCGATCTTCGACGCCGCGGCGGGACGGGTCGTCGACGGGCACGCGATCCTGCAGCCGCGCGTGACTCCGACGCTCGCCGAGACCGGGTGGGGAACGCTGTTCCAGCTCGTCTTCTCGGGACCGCGCGGCATCGATCCCTACGCCTTTGCGGTGTCGGACGTCTACCAGGACCTGTTCGGAGAAGGCATCTACACCGGCAAGGGAATCTACGACGTGGACGTCTTCGAGCGAGCGCTCGACGAGCGCGTGCCCGAGAACACGCAGCTCTCCCATGACCTCTTCGAGGGCCTCTTCACCCGGGCCGGATTCGTCTCCGACGTCGAGCTCTTCGAGGGATTTCCGGGTCACTACGAGGTGGCCGCATCGCGTCAGCACCGGTGGGTGCGGGGGGACTGGCAGCTGCTGCCGTGGATCGTGGGACGCGGCCCCAGGGGAGCCGGAGCGGCCGGCTCCATTCCGATCATGGGGCGGTGGAAGATGCTCGACAACCTCCGCCGCAGCCTCTCGGCGCCCGCGACGCTCGCGACGCTCCTGGCCGGTTGGTGCCTGCCGAACGCCGGCCCGAGGCCCTGGACGATCCTGGTGCTCGCGGTTCTCACGCTTCCGACGCTCCTCTCCTTCCTCACGAGCCTCTTTCCGGATCACCGGGGAATCGCCAAGCGGAGCTTCGTGCGCGGCGTCGTCGCGGATCTTGCCGTCGGCCTCGCGCAGTCGGCCCTCCGGATCGTCTTCCTCGCGCACACGGCCTGGCTCCGTCTGGATGCGATCGCGCGGACGCTGTGGAGGGTGACCGTCACGCGGCGCCGGATGCTGGAGTGGGTCCCGGCGGCCCAGGCGCTGCGCGCCTTCGACCTGACGCTTTCCGGCTTCTATCGCCGCATGGGCCCGGCCCTCGGAGTCGCCGCGGTGGGAGCCTTCCTGGTCGGCGCGTCCGGAAGGGCCTCCTGGCCGTGGGCCGCTCCCTTCCTCGTCTGCTGGGTCGTCTCGCCGCTGGTGGCCTGGTGGGTCAGCCTGCCTCCGCAGGAAGTCGACGGCCCCCGGATCTCCGAGGCCCAGGCTCGGAAGCTGCGCCTCATCGCGCGCCGCACCTGGCGTTATTTCGAGCGGTTCGCGGGGCCCGAGTCCCACGGCCTCCCGGCCGACAACTTCCAGGAGGTTCCGCAGCCGGAGGTCGCGGCGCGCACGTCGCCGACCAACATAGGGCTCGGACTCCTGTCGACGGTCGCCGCCAACGACTTCGGCTGGATCGGTACCGGCGAGATGGTGCAGCGGCTCGAGGCGACCTTCGCGACCCTCGCGAAGCTCGAGCGGTATCGAGGGCACTTCTTCAACTGGTACGACACCGAGAGCTACCTGCCGCTGGAGCCCCGCTACGTGTCCACCGTCGACAGCGGGAACCTGGCCGCGCACCTGGTCGCTCTGCGAAGGGCGTGCCTGGAGCGGCTGCAGGAGCCTGCCTCCGTCGAGTGGGCGCTCGCCGGAATCGGGGATGCGCTCGAGATCCTGCGCGAGACCGCGGCCGCGGTCTCCGAGCGGATTCGAGGCCGGGTCGTGACCGCCCGCCAGCTGGACGAGGCCGTGCGCGAAACCGCCGCGCTCCTCTCCCCTGTGCCCGCGTCGCCGGACGAATGGGCGCAGCGACTGGAAGCGCTCTCGTCCCGCGCCGAGGTCCTGGTCGACATCGGCGTCGCGCTCGTGCAGGAGGCGGAGGCGGGCGGAACCGGCGCCGACGCCGTGCTCGAGTGGGCGAAATCCGTCCGCGATTGCGTCGCGAGCCACGCGCGGGACTCGGAGGCGGCGCAGCGCGCGGCCGAAGGCGAGGACGCCTTCGCGGGGGAGCTCTTCTCCATCGCCGCCGCCGCGGGCCGCATCGCACAGGAGATGGACTTCGCGTTTCTCTATGACCCTTCGCGAGAGCTCTTCTCGATCGGCTACCGCATGGCCGACGGGACGCTGGACCAGAGCCACTACGACCTGCTCGCGTCGGAGGCGCGCCTCGCGAGCTTCGTCGCGATCGCGTTCGGCGACGTGCCCGTCGAGCACTGGTTTCATCTCAGCCGGCCGCTGACGCCGGTCGGGCGCGGCTCGGCGCTCATGTCGTGGTCGGGATCGATGTTCGAGTACCTGATGCCGGATCTGGTGCTCGAGGCTCCCCCCGGGAGCCTGCTCGAGCAGACGAATCGGCTGGCCGTGCGGCGGCAGATCCGCTACGGCGAGGAGCGGGGCGTTCCGTGGGGAACCTCCGAGGCCGCCTACAACGCGCGCGACGTCCACTTCACCTACCAGTACTCCAACTTCGGCGTCAGCGGACTGGGCCTGAAGCGGGGCCTGTCGGAGGATCTCGTCGTCTCCCCGTACGCCACCGCGCTGGCGGCCATGGTCGAGCCCGTCGCGGCGCTGGAGAATTTCGAGCGTCTGGCCTCCCTCGGCGCGCTCGGTCCCTACGGGTACTACGAGTCGATCGACTACACGCCGACGCGCGTTCCGGAGGGCGCTCCCTTCGCGATCGTCCGGGCGTTCATGGCCCACCACCAGGGAATGACGATCGTGGCGCTGGCCAACGTGCTGCTGGGATCCGTGATGCGACGGCGATTCGGGGAGGAGCCGGCCGTCCGGGCCACCGAGCTTCTCCTCCAGGAGCGCACGCCCCGCACCGTGGCCGTCGCGCGCCCCGTGAGCGAGGGCGAGCCGCGGCTCCACGTGCGCGACGAGATCCCTCCGGTCCTGCGGCGCTTCCGCTCGCCGCACGATCCCACGCCGCGCACCCACCTGCTCTGCAACGGCGGGTATTCCGTGATGATGACCGCCGCGGGCTCCGGGTACAGCCGCTGGCGCGGGCTCGACGTGACGCGCTGGCGCGAGGACACGACACGCGATCAGTGGGGAACCTTCGTGTTCGTCAGCGACGGGGAGTCGGGCAAGACCTGGTCGGCGGGATATCAGCCCGCGGGAGTCGAGCCCGACCGGTACGACGCCATCTATTCGGAAGACCGCGTCGAGATCCACCGGCGGGACGGGGCCATCGCGACGAGCCTGCGGGTCGTCGTCTCGACGGAGGATGACGCCGAGATGCGACAGATTTCGCTGACGAACTTCGGCGTGCGCACGCGCGAGATCGACATCACCTCCTACGCCGAGATCGTCCTCGCGCCCCCGGCGGCCGATGCCGCCCATCCCGCGTTCTCGAACCTCTTCGTGCAGACCCAGTTCGTCCCCTCGGTCGAGGCCCTGCTGGCCAGCCGCCGCCCACGCGATCGCGAGAACCCGGTCTGGGCGGCCCACGTGATGACGGTGCACGGCGAGCTCGTCGGCCTGCTGCAGTACGACACGGATCGCGCGCGCTTCCTGGGGCGGGGCCGCACGATTCGGAATCCGAGCGCGATCGAGGACCGCCGTCCGCTGTCGAACACGGTGGGCACGGTCCTGGATCCGATCTTCAGCATTCGGCGCCGCCTCCGTCTCCACCCGGGAGCCACGGCGCGCGTCCAGCTCGCGCTGATGGCCGCCGACACGCGCGAGCACGCGCTCGCCCTCGCCGACAAGTACCGGAACCCCGCGACCTTCGAGCGCGTCTCCGACCTCGCGTGGACGCAGGCTCAGGTCCAGCTGCGCCACCTCGGCATCACGAGCGACGAGGCGCATCTGTTCCAGCGGGTCGCGACGCGCATCCTCTACTCCGATCCGACGCTCCGCGCACCCGTGGAGACCCTGCTCCGAAACGCCAGGGGGCCGTCGGCCCTCTGGAGGCACGGGATCTCGGGCGACCTGCCGATCGTGCTCGTCCGGATCGACCAGGTCGACGACCAGGGAATCGTGCGCCAGCTGCTGCGCGCCCACTCCTACTGGAGGCTCAAGGGGCTGGCCGTGGATCTCGTCATCATCGACGAGTCGGCCGCCTCCTACTCCCCCGAGCTCGGCGACGCCCTGGACTCCCTGGTTCGCGCCGGCGCCCGGAGCTCCGCCGGGGTGGTGGAGTACCCGGCGGGCGAGGTCTTCGTGCTGCGCGGGGACCAGCTGTCGGGCGAGGAACGCGACGCCCTCTCCGCGGCCGCCCGCGTCGTCCTTCTGTCACGGCATGGCACGCTGGCGGAGCAGGTCCTGCGCCTGCTGCGGCGCGCTCCCGCGGTGCGCGCTCCCGAGGCGCGGATCGCCCGCCCGCCCGACGCGGACGTGCCTCCCCCACGACTCCCGCTGGAGTTCTTCAACGGGCTCGGCGGGTTCTCCGAGGACGGCAGCGAGTACGTCACGATCCTCGGAGAGCGCCAGTGGACGCCCGCCCCCTGGATCAACGTCCTCGCGAACGACTCGTTCGGCTGCCTCACGTCGGAATCGGGATCCGGCTACACGTGGGCCGTCAACAGCCGCGAGAACCAGCTCACCCAGTGGTCCAACGACCCCGTCGCGGACCCGCCCGGCGAGGCCCTCTTCGTCCGCGACGAGGACACCGGCGAGGTCTGGTGTCCCACGCCTCTCCCGATCCGAAACGAGGGCTCCTACCTGATCCGCCACGGACAGGGCTACAGCCGCTTCACGCACGAGCACAACGGGATCGCCACGGACCTGCTCGTCTTCGTTCCGCGCGAGGACCCCGTGAAGGTCTCGCGCCTCTTCCTCGAGAACCGAACGGGGCGGGCGCACACGCTCACCGTCACCGGTTACACGGAGTGGGTGCTCGGAACGCAACGGGGCGCCTCGGCGCCGTTCATGGTGACGGAGCTCGACGAGACGGGAGCGCTCTTCGCGCGCAACTCGTGGAACGAAGCCTATGCGGGCCGCGTCGCCTTCATGGATGCCGCGGGGCAGCAGTCGGCGTGGACGGCGGATCGCACCGAGTTCCTGGGACGCAACGGCGGGTTGGACGCGCCGGCGGGGCTCGCGCCGGGCGTCATCCTCTCGCAACGCGCCGGGGCCGGCCTCGATCCCTGCGCCGCGCTCCAGGTTCGGCTGCGACTGGAGCCCGGACGGCGCCTGGCCCTCGTGTTCCTGCTGGGTCAGGGAGCCGATGCAACGGATGCGCGGCGGCTGGTCCTCCGCTATCGGTCGCTCGACCTGGATTCCGCGCTCCGGGACGTGCAGCAGGAGTGGGAGGACACGCTCACCGCGCTCCAGGTGCACACGCCGGACCGCTCGATGAACCTCATGCTCAACCGCTGGCTCCTCTATCAGGCCCTCGCCTCGCGCTATCGGGCGCGCTCCGCGTTCTACCAGGCCGGAGGCGCCTGGGGCTTCCGCGACCAGCTGCAGGACATCATGTCGTTCACGGTCGCTCGCCGCGAGTTGGCGCGCGCACACCTCCTCCGCGCGGCCTCGAGGCAATTCGAGGACGGCGACGTGCAGCACTGGTGGCACGAGCCCGAAGGCAAGGGCGTTCGCACGCGAATCTCGGACGATCTGCTGTGGCTGCCGTACGTGACGCGCCATTACGTCGAGGTGACCGGAGATCCGACCGTCCTCGACGAGAAGGCGCCGTTCCTGTCGGCTCCGCCCCTGGGGCCCGAGGAGATGGACCGCTACTTCCAGCCTCAGGTGTCGAAACAGGAGGCGTCGCTGTACGAGCATTGCGCCCGCGCGCTCGACCACTCCCTGGCGGTGGGCCGACACGGCCTGCCGCTGATGGGCACCGGGGACTGGAACGACGGGATGAACCGCGTCGGCGCCGGCGGACAGGGCGAGAGCGTGTGGCTCGGCTGGTTCCTCCTGGCCAACCTCGAGCCCTTCGCGGCGATCGCGGACGAGAGACACGACCGGGAACGCGCCCGCGTCTGGCGGGAGCACGCCGCGGCGCTCCGGAAGGCGCTCGAGAAAGAGGGCTGGGACGGCGACTGGTATCGCCGCGCCTTCTTCGACGATGGAACGCCGCTCGGATCCGCCTCCAACGACGAATGCCGCATCGACTCGATCGCCCAGTCGTGGGGGGTGATCTCCGGCGCCGCGGATCCCGAGCGGGCCCGGCGAGCGATGGCCGCCGTCGACGAGCACCTGATTCGCCGCGGCGACGGCCTGGTCCTTCTGTTCACGCCCCCCTTCGACCGCACGGCGCTCGAACCGGGGTACATCAAGGGTTACGCGCCCGGAGTCCGGGAGAACGGCGGCCAGTACACGCACGCGGCCGTCTGGGCCACGATCGCCTTCGCCGCTCTGGGCGACGGGGACAAGGCGGCCGAGCTCTTCTCCGTCCTGAACCCGATCAACCACGCCAGCACGCGTGCGGGCCTCTACCGATATAAGGTGGAGCCCTACGTCATGGCCGGGGACGTCTATTCCGAGTCGCCTCACACCGGCCGCGGAGGCTGGACCTGGTACACGGGAGCGGCCGGCTGGATGTACCGGGCCGGAGTCGAATGGATCCTGGGATTCCGGCTTCGCGGAACGGTGCTCCACGTGGATCCCTGCATCCCGCGCGCGTGGCCGCGCTTCGACGTCGTCTTTCGCTATCACTCGGCCCGCTACCACCTCGCGGTCGAAAACCCGAACGGCGTGACGCGCGGCGTGGCGCGCATCGCGCTGGACGATCGGCCCATCGAAGGAGGAGGGAACGAGATCCCTCTCGCAGACGATGCCCGCGCGCACGTGATCTCCGTGACCCTGGGATGAGAGGGCGCCTCCTCAGCGCCGCCTATACCGCGGGTAAATTCGGGTCGCCGACCCGGCCGCTATGCTGGCGCCCGATGGCCCATGACGACGCCGAACGCGGTTGCGCGACGACGGCGGGCGGCGCATTCGCGACGGCCGCCTCGACGCGGAATCCCATCCGGCGCCTCATCGCGATCGGCTGCATCGCCTTCGTCTTCGGCCTTCCCCCGGCGGCGCAGGCCGAGTCGCCCGACGGCGTCCGCGCCGTTCCGCCCGACGTCGCCGACCTTTCCACCGCCGAGAACGCCGCCGGCACGGCCGGAGACTCCGGGACGCCGCCGGCCGCCGACGAATCCGCTCCCCCGCCGGACGGAAAGACCACCCTGAAGCAGCTGCCGGGCATGGCGCTCGACGACGCCATTTGCGTCCTCGGCTCGCCGGTCCGCTGGAGCGGCGAGCAGTGGGTGATCGCCGGCGGAGCGGTCGCGGGCATCGTGCTCGTCGGGGCGTTCGCCGACGTCACGGTTCGCGATCACATGCTGAGTCATCGGAGCGGCACGCTCGATGACCTCACGAAGGCCGTCGAGCCGTTCGGCCAGGAATACTCGCTCTACGTCCTGGGCGCCTACGGGCTCGTCGGCCTGGTGTTTCACGACGGCGAGGCGCGCGACACGGCGATCGACGGAGTCATCGCCAGCATCCTCGCGAGCGGCATGATCACTCCCAGCATCAAGTTCGTTCTCGGCCGTGTTCGCCCCAACGAGACCGACGATCCGCTCAAGTTCCAGCCCTTCAACGGCGGCAACGACACGGCCATGCCGTCCGGCCACGCGACGCAGGCCTTCGCCGTGGCGTCCGTGATCAGCGCGCACTCCGACCGCTTCTGGGTGTCGGCCTCCGCATACGGATTGGCGAGCCTGGTCGCGTTCTCGCGCCTCTACCACAATGCGCACTGGACCTCGGACGTCGTCGCCGGCGCGCTCATCGGCACGCTCGTCGGCCGCACCGTCGTCGCGGTCAACAAACGCATCCGCGCCGGCGATCGCTCCGTGCAGGTCTCCTTCGCACCGATCCTCGGGAAGGACGAGAAGGGCGCGGGCCTCACGATCGTGTTTTGATCAGGCGGGCTCAGCGCCTCGCATTCCCGTTGTCCATGTCCGACACGATGAGCCACTTCCCGTCGCCGCCGCGCCGCAGCGTGAGCGTGAACTTGCCCACGTCCGGCTGCCCTTCCCTTCGAGAAAACCCGCCCACGACGTAGCCGAGCGGGCCCTCCGCCGCGAAGGCGAAGGCGTGCAGGACGAGGTCGCCGCCGGCGTTCGCGTAGGCCTTCGCGATCGCGGCCCGCCCCCGGACCGGAGGCGCTCCGTTGGCGAGCACGAAGCCGTCCTCGGCGAAGAGCGCGACGAGGGCCGCCGCGTCGTGGGCACGCCAGGCCTTCTCGTAATCGGTCAGCACCCGCGCGAGCTCGGGCGGGAGCGTGACGGTCGAAAGCTGCGTCGCGTCGGGTGGCGGCGTCTGGGCGAGCGCGACGGCGGCAAGACCCGTTCCGAGGACCACGCACCGAATGATCCGCTTCATTCGCCACTCCTCTCGACACCGATCGCCGGCCCACCCGCCGGAGCCGCTTCCCCGATTTTCTTTCAGGCGCGCTTGAAGTACTGGACGGCGCGCTCGTGCTTCTGAGCGGCCGCGCGCGTGCCGAAGGTCCCGAGGTTCTTCCGCTTCCCCGTCTTCGGATCCTTCTTGCGCGAATAGAGCCGATACTTTCCGGACGTGAGCTTTCGGATCATGGGTCGTACCTCCCCAGGAAATGCCGATCCATCTCGGGACGGACGCGCTCGTACACGGCGAGCCGCTGGCCGCCCGGGTCTTCCAGCACGAGGCATGGCCCCTGCGGCAGCTCGAACGGTTCTCCCGCGAGCGCCCATCCCTTCGCGAGCAGCCGTGCCCGAGTCTCCTCGAGGCTCTTGACGCGATAGACGAGCAGGCCCCGGCCGGGCTCCAGATGGTTCGCGAGCAGCATCGGCGGTCCGGACTCCGTCAGGCGCACGGCCGCGACCCACGTCTCCCCGTCCCGCACGCGCCAGAGCAGCTCCCCGCCGAGCGCGCCGGTGTAGAACGCGAGCGAGGACTCGAAATCCGGCGCCGCCCAGTAGACGTAGTCGAGCGACTCGAAGGCCGAATTCGCCGTCAACGGGATGGACTCCGGCCAAGGATCACCCTCGCGCGGGCTGACCCACGGGCACCGACAGGGCCCTCGGCCCGATCGCGAGACGCCGCTCCTCGACCGAGGCGAACTGCGACTCGGCGCCGCGGACCAGCGCGTCGTAGTCGAGGCCGGCGAGCCGCGGGTCCTCGGGGGCGGCCGCCGCCAGCGCCTTCCAGAGCGCGCGCTTCCCCAGGATGCCGAGCGAAAGCGTCTCGAGCGCCTGGAACGTTCCCAGATCTCCCTTGGAAACCCGGCCGAGCTTCGCGCGGCTCACCTTCTCCGCGAGCCACGCCGCGGCCTCCTTGCCGACGTGGGGTCCGTGCTCCACGCGGTCGATGAGTTGGAGGAGGGTCTTCCGGTCGTCGGTGATCGCGTCGAGCCATTGGGCCGCCAGGGGCCCGAGGGGCTCGCTCGCGTGCTGGTCGCGAAGCGACTCGAGCAGATCGATCGCGGCCGAGGCGCCGGCGAGGTGATCCTCGAGATAGGTCGCGAGCGGATCGCTCATCCGACTTCATCCGATGCAACCGGGCTGCCAACGCCTACCTCGCGGATCCTCGCGCGGGAGAGAGGTCCTTGCGGAAACAGACGACCGTGCCCGCGTCGGCGAAGCCGAGCGCGCGGTGCGCCGCGAGGCTGACCCGATTGTCGGGCAGCGCGTCGGACGCGAACTCGAGGCACCGGCGCCTCCGCGCCCAGCCCTCCGCGGCCTCGACGAGCTTGCGGCCCACGCCGCGGCGGCGCTCTCCGGGAGCGACCCACCAGCCTTCGAGGAACCCGACCCGGTCCGTCCGGCAGTCCTCGGCGTAGGCGCGGATCGAGACCTCCGCGAAGCCGACGGGCCGGCCCCGGTCGGTCTCGGCGATCAGGATGGCGAGCGGCTCGGACTTCTCGCCGCGCCCGCGAAAGAACCGCACGAGCTCCGAACGGTGCTCGGCGGCGGATCCCTCCGGCCAGAGGGCGCGGCGCATGCGGACGAGAGCCGCGGTGTCGCGCGGCAACGCCGGCCGGACGCGGACGGTCTTCCTCGAGCTCGTCATGACCCCTCGACTCGAGGGACGCCGTCCCCGGTGAGAGGCCCCGTCCCGGCGCGGAGGGTCACGGTTTCTCCCTGGCGGCCGCCTCGAGCGCCGCCGGCAATCGCTGCTTCCAGAACTCCGGCGCGTGCTGGCCGTCCGGGACTTCGAAATAGGTCACGCGGTAGCCCTTCCTCGCCAGCGCGTCGTGGAGGCGGCGGTTGGCCTCGAGGATCGAGGGGGCGGCGCCGCCCAGCGCCCCGCGGGTCTCCTTCGCGCCGACCTCGAGGAAGAGGCGGACGTTTTTCCTCGGCGCGGCCGCGTACTGGGCCGTCAGCCACTCGTAGGGCGGATCGTTGGACGCCTCGGCGCCGCGCCAGAACGCTCCGCTCTGCGAGACGACGACGCCGAAGAGCTCCGGATGCCGGAACGCCGCGAAGGCCGCGGCGAGGCCCCCTGCGCTCGAGCCGGTGACGACGGTGCGCAGCGGATCGTGCGTCACGTTCCAGCCCCTTCGAACGAACGGCAGCACTTCCTCGGCGAGGGAGTCGGCGAAGGACGCACGGTTCCCGAGGTCCGCGATTCGCTGCGCGCCGCTTCCGTTGTCGATCAGCACGGCGACGAAGGGCGGCGCCTTCTTCGCGGCCAGCAGGCCGTCGAGGATCTTCGGCAGCGGGATGTCCTCCAGGTATTCCTCGCCGTCGAAGGCCAGCATCAGGTCGTAGGGCGTCGTCGCCGCCGCGTCGTATCCGGGCGGCGTGTAGATCCAGAGCCTGCGGCTCCCGAGAGTCTGCGGCTCGACCTTTCCGGCGGGGGCCGGAGCCGCGGGCAACGCCACCGACGAGAGCAGAAGCGCCGCCGGAAGGATGAGACGGGCCAGGCTCTTCATCGATGCACCTCTTCCCTTGTCACGAAAAGACGGCCCGTTTGTTTCGGAAAAGCCTCCGCGCGCGTCCGCGGACTCTTCCGGTTCCCGCGCGTCAGCGGGCTCTTCCGGTTCTCGCGCGTCAGCGCGCGGGCGCCGGGCCGCGCACGAACCGGCGCAAGTTCGCCGCGATCCCGACTGCCGCGATGAGCGCTCCGAAGGCCCGGATCGCCGCGGCGAAGGCCGGATCGATCGGGAACTGCCACCGCCACGACGGAGGCGCGACGAACACGAGAGCGAGGAAGACGAGCACCAGGAGACAAAGGACGGCCGCCGTGGCGCGGCTTCCCGGATCCCGCTTCCACTGGAGCGGCATCGTGAGGACGAGGGGCGCGACGCCGAGCAGAAGGACGACCCCCCACGAATCGAGGCCCTCCGGACGGAGGAAGAAGAGAGCCCAGCCGGTCCCCCAGACGAGCATCCAGACGACCAGCCTCGGGAGGGTCACCCGGTCTCCGCCTCCGTTCGTCCCCGGCTTCGCCCGGACACGCCTCGATTGTGACTCCGGCAGGCCCGGAACACCAGCGCAACGACGCCGGCGGTGCAAAGCCCGCCGAGGACGCCGACGAGCGCGCCCTGCTCGCCCCAGACGACGGGCGCGAGCCCGCCGGTCACCGTCAGCGCGGCACCCCACGCGAGAAGGAGCGGGAGCACCCAGCGCCGCGACACCGCCGAGGCGACGAGCGACGCGGCGGCGAGGCCGCCGTAGAGGATCTGGATCGCCGCGCCGACGCGCTCCAGCGGCTCGACGGCGGAGGCGGAGCGGAAAGCGTCGAGCCCGTCGGCGATCCCGGTGTAGGCCGTCAGGAGGAGGAGCGCGACGACGGCCGCGAGACTCACGACACGTCCGACGCGCTTCACGTTTCCACTCTGCGCCGCGAGGCCTGCAGCGACACCGCCAGGAACATCGCAGCGGCGATCAGGAGCGGCGCGGTGTAGAGGCCCGGGCGGTAGGAGCCCGCCGAGAGCGCCCAGGCGACGTGCACCGTGCCGTTCGCCGCCTCGAGGATGACCCACGCCCACGCGAGCCCTCTCGCCGCCGGACGGCCACGGCGGATCGGGACGAGCCAGCACCAGAGGCCGAAGGCCACCAGCGCGGCGTTGAAGATCACGAACCCGACTCGGCGATCCGGAGAGATCAGACCGCTCACCGCCCGGGCCGGCGCGAGGACCTCGTACAGGCGGTTCCGATACTCCTCGACGGAGTGGACCGCCTGCACGCAGACCAGCGCCAGGAACGCGGCGCTCGCCCTCGGGCTCAGCGCGGATCCCATGGGCGCAGCCGCGGGAAGATCCGCGGCACCTTGCGGCAGTACTCCCGGTAGGGCTCCCCGAACCGATCCTCGAGCACGGGCTCCTCGAGGAGCGGGATGTAGATCAGGTTCGCGAGGAGGAACGCGGCCGCCCAGCCGGCGTGGGGAGTCGACCGCAGGGCGAGCGCCTCGCCGAAGAGGACGAACACGACGCCGGAGATCATCGGGTTGCGCACGAACCGGTACGGTCCGCGCACGACGAGCGCGCGCGGCGGATCCCAGGGCGCGAGCGTTCCCTTCCCCTCCGATGCGAACCGGCGGAGCGACTGCACGAACAGCAGAAGACCGACGGCGAAAAGCGAGACTCCCCCGAGCTGGATCAGGACGGCGCCGGGCGAATCGCCCACGGCGAGCGTCGTCGCGTTGCGGCGGGCGATCAGGACCGGAATGAGGATCGCCGCGGTAAACGGCAGCACCGCGATCGCGAAGAGATGACGGAGCCACATCGTGCGGCACAGCGTACAACGCGCGCCACGCGATCCGGCTTAACGAACTCTTGAGAGTCGCGTCACGACGCCGCGTGTGACGCGACTCTTAGCGCGGGGTTAAACGGGATGACGCGCCTCTCGCCGAACGTTGCCCATCCGGATTCCAAGAGATTCACCGCGGCGATTGGAGGTAGGCCATGAAGATTCGGAATTCTCGCGTCTGGTCTCTCGCGCTCCTCGCTCTCCTGTGTGTCGGCGGTCACGCGCTCGCGCTCGACGATCCGAACCGCATCACGCTGCCGACGGCGGCGTCGATCGTCGGCGTCGCGCCCTTCTTCTCGGACGTTCGCGTGTTCAACACGTCCTACGACTCGACCATCTCGATCGAGGCCACGTACCGCTGCTTCATCGGGCCGTGTCCCGGGGTGGACCGCGGGTTGCAGATCGTGGTCGCGCCGCGCGAGACCAAGTCCTTCAACGACATCGTGGGCGTCGCCTTCTCGGAGCCGAACACTGCGGGCGGCATCGAGTTCCAGGTGACGGCGGGCGGAAGCGCCGCGGACATCGGAGTCACGAGCCGGCTCTACTCGACCTCGCCGGTGCCGACGGTCGGCATGTTCATCCCGGGCGTCCCCACCTCGGCGGCGCAGCCGGTGACCTTCCTCGGGCAGATCGCCAACGGCGGCGCGGGCCTCGGGTTCCGGACGAACGCGGGCGCCTTCAACCCGACCGACGGCGCGGTGTCCGCTCGGTTCGACGTGTTCAACGCCGAGGGCCAGCTTCTCGGGAGCCAGACGCGGTCCATCGACGCGCACTCGGGCGTCCAGATCAACAACATCTTCGGCGCGATCGGCCGCCCCTCGGAGTCGGTCAACGACGCGGTGATCGTCGTGACCGCGACCGCGGAGGTCTTCAGCTTCGCGGCGGTGATCGACAACCAGACCACGGATCCCTTCCTCGTCATCGGATCCGAGGACGTCCCGGCGCCTCCGGGCCACGTTCCCCCGCCGGCGCCCACGCAGACGCCGACCGCGCAGAGCACTCCGCGGCCGACACCGACGAGGACGCCGACGCCGGTCGCCCAGGGTCAGACTTTCGTCGTCAACGTCGGACAGAACGGGCTCAACTTCGTCGATCAGACGAGCGGGAGCAACATGACGCGGATCCACGTCGGCGACACCGTCCGCTGGGTCTGGGTCGGCGGCTCCCACTCGACGACGTCGGGCGGCTGCTCGGGCGGCTGCCGCCCGGACGGTCTCTGGGACTCCGGCACGGGCTCGGGCAAGACGTTCGAGCGGAAGTTCACGCAGGCGGGAACCTTCGCGTACCACTGCATCCCGCACGGCGCCGCGATGACCGGAACCGTCGTCGTCCAGTAATCCCGAAACCAAGGATCCCGAACCGCGTTCTCTCCCGGTTCGGTTCGCCGGCCGCCTGGCTTCCTCTCCGGGCGGCCGGTTTTTTTACAGCCTTCGAGGGCCGGGACGCGGCCGCTCGAGATCCTCGAGCTCCTCCGGAGGCGGAAGCGGGGTCGCGAAGAAGCGGTAGAGCGCCGCCGACACGATCGTGAGGACCACGATCGTGAAAGCCAGGTTCCTCCCGTACCAGAGCCCGGCGAACCAGTCGCGGAACTCCGCCGCCAGGACGTTGGCCTTGCCGCCGTAGACCTCGAGATCGTGGAGGTACTTCTTCGAGGTCAGCTGCTCGTTGAGGGGATCCTCGGGCCTCGCGCTCGCGGCCACGTAGACGCCGACCGCGGCGGCGAAGCCGATCGCCAGGATCGCGCGGGTGATCAGCCGGACGCGGCGCGTCGCCGCGACGGCGGGATCATCCACGAGCCGGGGTCTCATGGGATGGTCTTGGGGGAGGCGCCGGCGAGGGGGACATCGGTATTGAATACGTCGAGAAGCACCTTCCACGTTCCATCGGACTGCTTCTTCCACACGGTCACGTACTTGCCATGGTCGGACGCCGCCTTTCCGGACGGGTCGGTGAACTTCATCGGACAGGCGCCGGTCATGTATCGTCCCTCGCCCTTCGTCCCTCGATCCCTTCGCGCGTCGAAGGGTGCGTCAGTCTGCCACGGCGTACTCGCTCTGGACCAGCCCGCTGGCGTACGTCCGCGTCGCGACGTGGCGCAGCGGCACGTCGGCATCGACCACGCCGAAGAGCGGGATGCCGGTGCCGATCAGCACCGGCACGCGGGTGATGATCAGCCGCTGGATGAGCCCGGCCCTCAGGAACCGCTGGATCGTGATGCCGCCGTCGATGTAGGCGTGCCGCACGCCCTGCGCCTCGAGGCGCGCCGCGATCTCGCCCGGATCGCCGGACATCTGCTCCACCCGAGCGCCTTCGCGGCGCACGCCCGAGAAGTCGAGCGGCTTGCTGCTCAGGACGACGACGCGCTTGTCCCCGTAGGGCCATTCCTCGAACTTGAGCACCGTATCGAAGGTGCCGCGGCCGATGACGAGCGCGTCCACGGAGGCCATGAACTCCCGGTAGCCGTGCTCTTCCCCGCCGCCCGCCGGCAGGAAATCGAACTCCCCGTTGAGGCGCGCGATGAACCCGTCCACGCTGGTGCCGACGAATGTGGAGGCGAGCATGAGTCCTCCGCTGCGGTTTTTAGTCCCTCCGGTTCTCCGTGGGTCTTCGTTTCGGACTCGCGCCCTACACCGCAACCGCCTCCACGACGCTGACCGGACTCTGCGTCGGCACCACGCGCTCGAGGCGGAACTTCGCCTTGGCGAGCAGGTCCGCGTACTCCTCGGGGGTCCGCTCCTGTCCTCCCGGCAGGAGCAGCATCGTGATGTCGAGCAGCTTTCCGGGATGCGGCGCGTCGCCGGGGGGCAGCACCATCTCGACGATCAGGAGCTTCCCGCCCGGAGCGATGGCCTTGCGCACGTGGCCCAGTATCGTGAGGCACTGCGCCTCGGACCAGTCGTGGATGATGTGCGAAAGGATGTACGCGTCGCCGCCCTGCGGCACCGTCTCGAAGAAGCTGCCGGACTCGATCGTGACGCGGTCGGCGACGCCCGCTCTGCCGAGGAGCGGCGGCGCCTCGCGCACGACGTGCGGCAGGTCGAAGAGGATTCCGCGCGGGCCCGGATGGCGGCCCAGGACCGCGGCGAGCATGTTGCCCGTGGCCCCTCCGACGTCGACCACGGTCTTGAACTTCGAGAAGTCGTAGGCGGCGGCGACCGCCGGCGTCTCCGGTCCGTGGAGGCCGACCATCGTCTCGCTGAAGAGCGACGCCTCGTCGGGATGCTTCGCGAGGTAGTCGAAGGCCGGCATCCCGAACACCTTCTCGAACGACGTCTTCCCGGTCTGGAACGAATAGAGGATCTCGTCCCACGCGCGGTAGAAGGTCGGGCCCGCGAGCGTCAGGACGGTCGCGAGCGCCGAGCCCGGAGCGCCGGACCGGAGGGTCTCGCCCAGAGGCGTCAGGGCGAAGCGCTTCCCGTCGCGCTCCGTCAGGATGCCGAGGGAGGCGAGGGTGCGCAGGAGACGGTGGAGCGACGGCGCGTGCGTGCCGGTCTCCCCCGCGAGCTCCGCCGCGCTGCGCGGTCCCTTCGCGAGCTTGTCCGCGAGGCCGAGCTTCGCGGCCATCCACACGATCCGGGAAACCCAGTAGCCCATGGCCATCTGGATCACCTGCATGTGCGGAGGCGGCGGGGGTTCCGGGGTCGTCGGCGTGGATGCGCTCATGGAATCTCCTCCTTCGGCCCGGCGGAAGCGGCCGCGGCGTCGCGATGGCGGTCGGGAGCATATCGATTGGCGAGGAGTCCCGTCGCCCGGGCAGTGTCGATCTCCTGTGCCAGCACACCCTCCTCTCCATACGGCAGGAACGCCTGGCAGCGGCCGCCGGGATCGATCAGGCTCGTCGCCGACTCCGGGAAGCGCAGCGCGTAGTTGACGCTGGCGAAATAGATCGTGTTCTCGAGGCCCCGGCACATCATGGCCCTCTCGTAGTACGGGGCGGCAGGCGATCCCCACTCGCTGAGCCGGGTTCCCGGTGACGGCGAACGCTCGTTACCGGTGTGCTGCGGATGGAACACGACGTGCGCGCCGCGCACCGCCGCCCAGCGCACCGTCTCCGGGTAACGCCAACCCTCGTGGCAGATCGCGATGCCGAAGCGCACGCCGCCGGTCTCGAACACCCGCCGCGTCGTTCCGGGGACGTAGTGGCGGTCCTCGCTCGGGTCGAGCTGGTTCTTGGTCTGGAATCCGAGGAGGTTCCCGGCGGCGTCGAACACGAACGCGGCGACCTGGCGGCCCTCGTCCGTGATTCGCTCCATACCGAGGATCACGGCGATTGCGTGGCGCCGCGCCCAGCCGGCCGCCGCCTCGAGCGCGCGCTCCTGGTCCGCGCGCTCGAACCGCGGGACCTCGAAGTCCTGGCCGCGCAGCCCCGGGAGGTACGCCTCGGGGAAGCAGACGATCGCGGCACGCCGCGCGGACGCCTCGGCGACCAAACGCTCGACGCGCGCGAGGCCGTCGTCGAGGCTCGTGGCAGGGCGCGGCGACGCGAGCGCGATGATCACGGCCGGAGGCGCACGGGATTCGCGCGGCCGCTCAGTCCGCCCTCGCCAGGAGATAGCCGCGGCGGCTCGGAAACTCGACGCCCTCGTAGGGCTCGCGCTCGACGTGCTCGATGACGGTGAGGCGCGCTTTCGCGAGCTCCCTCACGGTCGCCGCGGGATCGTGGAAGCGGAAGTCGAGGGAGACCGGCGCGCCGAACAGCTCGTCGCGGTGGACGACCTGGTCCCCCACGTGGAACCCGAAGAGCGCAAGCCCGCCGGGCGCGAGCACTCGCCGCGCCTCGGCGAAGACCGGGCCGAGCGCGGACGCCTCGACGTGCACGATCGCGTAGAACGCGACGAGTCCGGCGAGGCTCCCGCCGGCGAGGTCGAGCCGCGTCATGTCGCCGACGCGGTACTCGATGCCGGGATGGAGCGCGGACGCCACGCGGATCATCTCCGGAGAGAGATCGATCCCGACGATCGCAACGCCCTGCTCGCTCAGGTACCGCGCGACGTGACCGGGTCCGCAGCCGAGCTCGGCCACGAGACCCCGGCCGCGCGTCGCCTCGGCGAAGCGGTTCAGCAGGGCGCGGTCCAGCGGCTTGTGCGCGAGCTCCGACGCGACGTGCTCGGCGTACGCGCGCGCGCAGGAGTCGTAGCTGTCGCGGACGTCCATCGGGCGTCTACGATACTTGGTCTCGCTCGCCGCGACGAGAGAGGCGCGAGGCGGGCCCGACCGATTCATAATCCATGTCTAGAAGGGACCATCGGCACCGTGGCACGCGCAGTCTCCCCGCGGCTCAAGGCCGTCGGCCGGATCCGGTCGACCGTGCGGGCGCTCACCGACGCCCCGCGCCAGGGCTCGGAGGGAGCTCCCGACGCGTGGCTCGAGGTGGACCCCGCCTTCGCCCGCGCGCTGCGCGGAGTCGAAGAGGGCGACGCGCTGATCGTCGTGACGTGGCTCGACCGCGCCGACCGCACGGTCCTCCAGGTGCACTCGCGCGGGGACCCGAAGGCGCCGCTCGCCGGCGTCTTCGCCACGCGGTCGCCCCACCGGCCCAATCCGCTCGGGCTTCACCGCGTGACGGTCCGCTCGATCTCCGGGACACGCCTGCGCATCGGGCCGATCGAGGCCCTCGACGGGACGCCCGTCGTGGACATCAAGCCCGCGCTCGACGCGCGCGACGGCTAGGGCGCGGGGAGCGTTCCTCTCAGCGTCCCAGGGCCTTCCGGATGCGGAACAGATGATGCCAGGCGTGCCGCATCGCGTGGTCCTCGATGACGAACTGCGCCGTCATCGGCGCGCCGTAGCTCAACGCGAACGGCGCCGCCGTGTCCAGCTGCTCGTCGGTGAAGCCGCGGACCGCGGCGGCCGCGTCGCGGCTGTTCTTCCGCAGGCGCTCGATCGCGGCCGGCTTCGTGACGCCCGCCTTCTCGGCGGCGTGCTGCGCGTTCACCCCCGCGACCGCGTCCCAGCCGACCTCGAACGCCTTGCCGCTCGCGACGACGCGCGCGGCGTCGACTTCGATCGGGTACATGTTGGCGACGTGATCCACGATCACGCCGACCGTCCGTCGGTCCGTCTTGCTCACCGGTCGGGTCCACTCCTCCGCCGTGATCTGCTCGGCGAAGGCGGCCAGCGCGGTGGCGCCCTCCTCGATGCGGTCGGCCAGCTTCCCGGCGCGGCTCTTGGCGGATGCGTCGTCTCTGGACATGATGTGGGAACCTCCCTTTTACGAAATACACGCGACCTTGCCCCTCGGTTGCGTGCGAACCCCGGTCCTTAACCGGGCCCTTAGACTCAAGGATCCTTCAAAAACCGGACTCGACGCCAGCCCCGTCAGTCCCGCGGGCGGTCCGTGAGAACCGGCAGGAACGCGATCCACGGCCCCACGGCGTCGCGGTACTGCTTGGCCATGACGCGCGCGATCTGCGCGAGGTGGCCGAGGTCGTGCGCCACCCAGGTCGCCAGGAGCTGCCCGAGGGTGACCGTGCCGAAGTCCGGATGCTCGCCCGTCAGGCGCAGCTCCCTCGGGCCAAGACGCATGGACGCGAGCTCGTCGAGGTTCCCTCTCCGCAGAGCCGCGAAGCGCTCCAGGCGCTCGGCGAGCGTCTGCTCTTCCTTCGCGGCCAGGTGCGCGAACCGGTCGAACGGCGGGAACCGCCGATCGTCGCCCTGCGCCACGATCAGGCGCGCGCGGGGAATCCAGTCGGTCTCCTCCCCGTCGATGAGGTGGCCGACGACGTCGAACGCGCTCCAGCTCTTCGGGCCCTCGTTCGGACGCGTCCAGGGATCCGGCAGACCCTCGAGGAGCGAGCGCAGGACGGCGGGTGTGCGCTCGAGGATCGCCGTGCCGTCTTGAAGATCGAAGTCCAGATCGAAGTCTCCGGCGAGTGATCCTATCCCCTGGGCCGCGGCGGGGACGACGCGCTCTCGTGCACCTGCGGGACGAAGCCGGCCCGGATGGCTCCGACGATCGACCGGGGCGTCAGCACGACGACTCGGGCCCGCGCGTGCTCGTCCTCGGGCGCGTCGGCGGGACGGCCGTACCCCTCGAAGCTCCACGGGAGAAGCCTCCCGCCCCACTTCAAGTGCGGGCGGTCACGGTACTCGACGAGCACTCCCTCGGGCAGCGCGGAAAGGCGCTCCTCGTACGTCCCCTTCTCTCCCCCGCGCCGGACCCGCTCCTCGTGCAGAACCCGATCCATGGCGTCGGCGCCCGGAAGCGGCTCCCCCGCCGCGATGCCCCGGCCGGCCGCCCACGCACGCCGGAACTCCACGTATCGCTCGCGGCGGCACTCCGCGCACGGCCGGTGTCCCGCGGCCAGCGAGGTCGCCTCGTCCAGGAAGAACAGCTCGCTGTAGCGCCGCGGCGCGAAGACCTCGCGACGCCTCCCCCGGAACGCGAGCACGCAGGCGATCCACCGGCGCAGACGCCAGTTCGCGACGACGCGCTTCTCCGGATCGTGGAGGATGCCCCGGTTCCCCATGAGGGAGCCGCGGGCCGCGACGGCGTGGAGGCGGCCGTACGGGTCCACGCGGTTCTGGAGCGGCATCGCCGGGGCGCCGTCGGGCCGTCAGCCCTGGGTCGGGGCGATCATCGCGGCGGCGCGATCGCGCACGTCGGAGGGGAAGGCGCGCGCCCGGCGCGTCGCGGTGTCGAGGTGGACCGCGACGATCACCATCCGCGCGGCCAGCTCGCCCGTCTCGTCGTTCTTCATCTGATGCTCGAAGCGGATCGACTTGTCCCGGATCTCGAGGATCCGCGAGGTGACCGAGACGACGTCGCCCGCGTAGAGCTCGCGCTTGTATTCGATGTGCTGCTCGACGCCCGCCATCCCGATCTTCTCGGCCCGCAGGCGCGAGGGCGTGAGGCGGATCGCATTCAGGAGCTGCCAGGTGGCCTCGTCGAACTTCGCCACGTAGAACGCGACGTTCAGGTGCCCCATCTGGTCGCACTGCGACGGGTAGACCGACCCGCGGTAGGTCAGCAGGGGTTCGCTCACGGGCGCCTCACGGAGATCATCGTTAGGGAACTACGTGGCGGCGCCGCGTCCGGTTTCGGGCGGAAGGGCGAGGCTCTCACGGACCCCGGATCCAGCGCACCAGCAGGTAGATCCCGCGCGCGACGAGGCTCAGGGACGGGAGCGCACAGAGGCCGAAGACCGTCCAGACGAGCCTCGGATGCCCTCGCGCGGCGCCGAGCCAGAGGAGCGCGGCGAGCCCCAGGAGGAAGAGAGTCACCATCGTGAGGAACCCGACCGCCATCCCGCGCTGCGGGTCGCCGCCCGACGGCGACGCCCAGGCCCAGACGCAGACTCCGAGGTAACCGACGAGGAGCACCGCCGTGATC
>Ga0207648_10002008_pt1 | contig 22201 bp, 23 predicted proteins | sample KBSMisM32_FD_184310 | JGI IMG/M metagenome (GOLD analysis project Ga0207648, IMG submission 184310) | Miscanthus rhizosphere microbial communities from Kellogg Biological Station, Michigan, USA - KBS Miscanthus M3-2 (SPAdes) (version 2) | ecosystem: Host-associated > Plants > Roots >...
TCTACCTCGACGCAGGCGATCTGGTGCCGTCCGAGTTGACGAACAAGCTGGTAGAAGACCGGATCCAAGATGAGGACGCGGCCGCCGGGTTTATCCTCGACGGCTACCCCCGCTCGGTGGAGCAGGCCAAGGCGCTCGACGAGATGCTGAAGAACCACGACACGAAACTCGACGCCGTGCTGGAGTTCGCCGTCTCCGAGGAGGAACTGCTCGAGCGGCTCAAGGCGCGCGGCCGCGCCGACGACACCGAAGAGGTCATCCACAACCGGATGCAGGTGTACCGCGACGAGACCGAGCCGCTGTTGGAGTACTACAGCCACAACAACCTGCAGAGGGTCAACGCCGCGGGCGCGCTGGATGAGGTGTTCGCCCGGGCCCTGCGGGCGCTCGGTAAATAGCGCACGAGGAGCACAAACGGATGCCGCGATGATCGGCCTTCCTGGGCTGCGCAACCGCAAGGTCGTCGCGCAGCGCAGCGCCGGTGAACTCGACGCGATGGCAGCTGCCGGGTCGCTGGTCGCCTCCGCCCTACTGGCCGTCCGGCAGGCGGCCGCACCGGGGATGTCGACGCTGGCGCTCGACGAGATCGCCGAATCCGTCATCCGCGATGGGGGCGGCATCCCGTCGTTCCTCGGGTATCACGGCTTCCCTGCCAGCATCTGCGCATCGGTGAATGACCGTGTGGTGCACGGGATTCCGTCGGCAGCCGAGACGCTGGCGCCAGGTGATCTGGTGTCGATCGACTGCGGTGCGATCCTCGAGGGCTGGCACGGCGACTCCGCGGTCACTTTTGGCGTCGGGACGCTGATCCCTGTGGACGAAGCGCTCTCGCAGGCCACCCGCGACGCAATGGAAGCCGGGATCGCCGCGATGCTGCCCGGCAACCGGCTGACCGACGTCTCGCACGCGATCGAGGTCGAGACCCACGCCGCCGAGGCGCGCTACGACCGCAAGTTCGGCATCGTTGCTGGTTACGGCGGGCACGGCATCGGCAGGCAAATGCACATGGATCCCTTCCTGCCCAATGAGGGCGCCCCCGGCCGCGGTCCCTACCTGGCGCCGGGGTCGGTGCTGGCCATCGAACCGATGCTGACCCTCGGCACCCCGAAGACGGTTGTGCTCGAGGACGAATGGACCGTCGTGACCGCCGACGGTGCCCGCGCCGCGCACTGGGAGCACACCGTGGCCGTCACCGAGGGCGGGCCGCGAATCCTCACCGTGTAGTACGGACTTCAGCCAATCGGCCGCGCGCAGGTCACAGGCCGCGTATTAATGAACCGGATCACCACCAACGTCGTATCTAAGACGGAGGTTGGTAGTGGACGATCCAGAGGCCGCCATGATGCGGGTGCTCTATAACGAGCACGCCGCGGCACTGTGGCGTTATGCCCTCCGGCTAACTGGGGACCAAGCGCGTGCGGAGGATGTAGTGCAGGAGACGTTGCTACGGGCCTGGCGCCATCCCGAGGTGACCGACGAAGTCGAACGGTCAGCCCGGGCGTGGCTGTTCACTGTGGCGCGTAACCTGATCATCGACGAACGTCGCAGCGCACGGTACCGGAACGAAGCCGGTACGCCCGACATCGAGCAGGTCGCCGACCGCGCCGCACCCGACGAGGTGGACTCCGCTTTGGATCGATTGCTGCTGAGTACGGCCCTGAGTCAGCTGTCCGAGGAACACCGTGCGGTGGTTCGCCGGTCCTATTACCAGGGGATGACTACCACACAAATCGCCAACGATCTCCAGATCGCGGAAGGCACGGTGAAATCCCGGCTTCATTACGCGGTTCGGGCGTTGCGGCTCAATCTGCAGGAAATGGGGGTGACACGGTGACACAATTCGGTTTTCCCCTAGGCGGTGATCTGTTGGACGGCGATCGCTACGTGACTTGGGACGCGGCCTATGTCCTGGGTTCACTGACGAGCAACGAACGCCGCGAGTACGAGGCTCACCTGGAAACCTGTGAGCGGTGCCGAGCGGCGGTCGGCGAGATAAGCGGCATCCCGGCGCTGCTGGCGATGCTGGACCTCGAAGATGTGCGTGCGCTGGACGAGGAAGCGCCGGAAACCCCGCCGCTACGACCCGAGGTGCTCGACTCGGTCCTCGACAAGGTCCGGTGGCGCCGCAGGCGGTCCCGCTGGATGATGTCGGCCGCGGTCGGAGTCGCCGCCGCGCTCCTGGCGGTCGGCGTGGTGATCGCGATTCGTCCCGAGATCGTGGGCCTGGAGAACCTCAGTCCGCCGCCAACCACGCAGGCGTTGGACATGACCAAGGTCTCCCAAACGCCGATCAACGCGTCGATCTCAATGACCGGTTACGGGTGGGGCACGCGCATCGACATGGCCTGCTCCTACGGCGACTGGGGCCAGAGCGGCAATACCCCTCCGCAGAATCTGGGAATGGTCGTGGTGGGCCGAGATGGCAGCCACACTCAGGTGGCGACGTGGCTCGGGTTGTCCGGTGCTACTGCGCTGCCGAGCGCCACAACCCCGATGCAGAAGGACGAAATCGCTGCGGTGCAACTGGTTTCGTCGGATAACGGGAAGGTCCTTCTCGAAAAGAACCTGTGATCCACGCCACGCCGTGAACCGAACTCCCCCGAGAGTCGTGTCAAGGTTAGGGCGGGGAGAAGCGGGTGATATATGGCCAGAAGGCATCGTGTTGTCGATTACATCGTCGGGTATCTCGAGGCGAGCGGCGTCAGCTACATCTTCGGTGTGGACGGCGCCAACATCGAGGACCTCTATGACGCCGCGTTCTTTCGTGACGACATCACCGCAGTCCTGGCCAAGCACGAGTTCTCCGCCGCCACGATGGCCGACGGGTATAGCCGCAGCGGCGCCGGGCTTGGCGTGGTGGCCGCGACCTCGGGCGGCGGTTGCCTGAACACCGTGCCGGGGCTCGGCGAGGCGTTCGCGAGCCGGGTACCGGTGCTGGCGCTGATCGGCCAACCACCCACCACGCTCGACGGCAGGGGTGCCTTCCAGGACACCAGCGGCCGCAATGGCGCACTGGACGCAGAGGCGCTGTTCTCCGCAGTGTCGGTGTATTGCCGGCGTGTGGTGCGGCCCGCTGACATCATCACGGCGCTGCCAGAGGCGATATCCGCCGCGCGCACGGGCGGTCCCGCAGTGTTGTTGCTGCCCAAGGACATTCAGCAATCAGACGTCGGTCTCAACGGTCGCGGATTCGAGCCGAACGCCACCCAACTGGGCGATCCCGGGGCGATCGCGAACGCGTTGCGGCGCGCCGACGGGCCGATCACGATCATCGCCGGTGAGCAGGTCGCCCGCGACGACGCACGTGTCGAACTCGAACAACTGCGCGCGATGTTGCGCGCCAGGATCGCCACGGTGCCCGACGCCAAGGACGTCGCAGGCACGCCGGGCCTTGGCTCGTCGTCTGCGCTGGGTGTTACCGGTGTGATGGGCCATCCGGGTGTCGCGGGGGCCATTGCCGGCAGCGCGTTGTGCCTGCTGGTGGGCACTCGCATGAGCGTGACGTCGCGTGCCGGGCTGGACGCCGTGCTGGCGTCGGCTCCCGTGGTGTCGATCGGATCGGCGTCGCCATACGTCGAATGCGCGCACGTGCATACCGACGACCTGCGCGGCTCGCTGTCGCTGTTGATCGCGGACCTGACGCGGAACGGCAGGCCGCGCAGCGTGCGGGTGCCCGACGTGGTGCCCCACTCCGAGCTGCGGCCGCCGCGGTTCAGTGGTCCGGGGATCCGCTACCGCGATGCCATGACGGTGCTGGACGCGGCGCTACCCGACGGGACAGACGTCGTCGTCGACGCGGGAAACATTGGCGCGTCGGCGATTCACTACCTGCCGGTGAGGCGCGACGCACGGTTCATCGTCGCCCTCGGCATGGGCGGGATGGGATACAGTTTTGGAGCCGGCGTCGGCGTGGCATTCGGGCGAGCGAGCGCCCGCGCCAACGGCGATCAGCTTAGGCGGCGAACGGTCGTCATCGCCGGCGACGGCTCCTTCCTCATGCACGGCATGGAGATTCACACGGCGCTGCAGTACCGGCTCCCGGTGACCTTCCTGCTGTTCGACAACCATGCACACGCGATGTGCGTGACGCGCGAGCAGCTGTTCTACGACGACCTCTACAGCTACAACCGGTTTGGGCCAAGCTGTTTCGGCCGCGGGCTGGCTGCCATGTTCCCCGGCCTGCCGTCGGTCGATGTCGACGACATCGACCGGTTGCCCGGCGCCGTGCGCGCGGCGCTGGACACCGATGGCCCGTCCGTCGTCAGCATCGAATGTTCGGCCGACGAAATCCCGCCGTTTGCAAACTTTCTCGGCTCCGCCGCGAGACAACTGTTCATCACAAAGGAGAACCACTCGAATGTCACTGCCTGCGCTTGACGACATCACCGCTCATCGTGGCACCGCCGATCCGATCGACGACGTCGTCCGGATCGAGACTTCACCTCGGGAGAAGGCCACCCCGATCATCATGGAGATGATGCGGTCGGTGTATCCGCACGACGAGGTGTTCGGTGAGTTCTGCACCGTCAACAGTTACATCGACTGTCCGCCCGACGAGCTTTTCGACTACATGGCGGACACCCGCTGTCTGGAGGAGTGGACGTACAGCCTGCGCGGGTTCACGCCGACCGAGGAGCCCGGTCTGTGGCTCGCCTATGACCGATTGGGTTCGGAGACAAGGATTTTCACCCGCACCGTGGCCAACAGGGAAGCCATGACGGTCGACTACCGCTGCGCGTGGGACCAGGGCAAGCACCTCTGGATGATCTACCTGATGCGGATCGTCGACGCGCAGACGGTGTTTGACAAGCCGGGCTCAGTCGTCCTGTGGACCAACTGCCATCACCCGTTCTACGACCACAACCCGTATCCGGAGGCCGCGCCGCCCGAGCGGCCGGTGTGGGTTGGCGACTTCTGGGACATGTTCGGCGCGGGCCATCTGCTCGAGCTGAAGAACCTGAAGGCAATCGCGGAATACCGCCGCCAAAACGGCCTGCCGATCACCCCGGCATGGATGAGATGAGGAATGTCATGAACGAACAGAGGCCAGTCAGTCTTCTTGACCTCTCGACTTATCTGCCCGGGGAGCCGATCGGCGCCGACTATTACGCCCAGTACGCCGAATCCGACGACATGCGCGACAACCTGATGTTCCGCGCGCCCAAGTTCCGCCGTCACCTGGCCGAGGATGAAACCGCGATCGACATGGTGGAGCGGGCCACCCAGGGATTGATCGAACGGCACGGCCACGACGTCATCGAAGGCGCGGACGTGTTGATCACCCACACCCAGGCACCCGACCTGCCGTTTTATGGCGCCGGCGGGGGCATCGCTCACCGGCTGGGCATGCGGCCGTCCTGGGTGCTCGACCTGCACAACGGTGGCTGCGCCGCTTTCGTGTTGGCGCTCAACGTTGCTCGTCAGCTGTTGGCCTCCGGTTCAGGGCACACCGCGTTGATCGCCATCGCGCAAAATTGCGCAGGCCAAGTGTTCGATCAGCCGGGAGTTCGGCGCAAGGCGCAGGCGGCGGTCCCCGGCGATGGCGCCGCGGTGGGCCTGGTCACCTTGTCCGACCAGTCGCCCATTCTCGATATCGAGTGCCGCACCTATGGTGAATACGCCGGTGAAATGACGCTCGCTCCGGACCCGCCCCGGAAGTGGTGGCAGCCCGGGACCGGCGAACTCTGCATCGGATTCACCGAAAGCAAGATCACCAAAGTGCTGGCGCGGGGCAACCGTCAGGTGCCTGAGGTCACGTACGCGGTTTGCGATCGAATAGGTGTGCAGCCCAAGGATCTTGACCTGCTCGTCACGAACCAGCCGAACCGGGTGTTCTTGAGGAACTGGCGCGAGGCGCTGGAACTGCCGAAGGAACGCCACGTCGACACGTTCGACGAGTGCGGCAACCTGTTCGCCGCAGGTATCCCGATAAACCTCGACCGTGCCATCTCCGACGGCACGCTCGAGACGGGTGACGTGCTGATGATGGCCGCCTTCGCGCACGCCGGTGACTTCGCGGGGGCTGCCGCGATCAGGTGGGGCGGTCGGAGCCGCAACGGCGGCGACATCGGGCAGGGCAACTGATGGCCATGCTCAACAAGCGCGAGGTGACCGATGCCATCGCCGCACTACCCAGCGCGGTCAACCCATTGGCGTTGTCGCTCAACGAGAATCCGTTCCCGCCGTTACCAGCGGTGCGATCCGCGCTGATCGAGTCCATCGACGCGGCCAACCGGTATCCGGAGTACCTCCCGGAGCGGTTGCGCTCGTTGATCGCTGGGCGCGTCGGGGTGCGCGACGAGCAGGTGGTGATCGGCGCCGGGGCGACGGGTGTGATCCTGCAGGTGCTGTTTGCCGTCACGGACCCGGGCGAGAAGATCGTGATGTCGTCGCCGACGTTTGACGGCTACCCGATCTTCGCGCAGATGGCGCGACTCGAGTTGGTCACGGTGGCGCTGGATGCGCACGGCCACCATGACCTCGACGCCATGGCAGACGCGGCGGCGGACGCTAGGGTGGTCGTGGTGTGCAGGCCGCACAACCCGACAGGAACCTTCGAGCCGGCCGCCGACATAGAGCGCTTCCTGCGGCGGGTCCCGTCGGACACAGTGGTGCTGCTTGACGAGGCCTATGTGGAATTCCTGTCGCCCGAGTACCGGATCGACGCGCCCGCGCTCGTCGAGCGGTACCCGAATGTCGTGGTGCTGCGCACCTTCTCGAAGGCATACGGGCTGGCAGGCCTGCGGATCGGCTACGGCTTCTGCGCACCGGGCCTGGCCCGCCAGCTGTGGAGCATGCAGCCGCCGTTCGGAGTCGGCCTCACCAGCATGGTAGCGGTTGCGGCCTCCTACGACGCGGAAAGCCAGCTGCGGCAACGCATTCGGATGATCGCTTCCGAGCGGCGCTATCTGCGGATGCGGCTGCGCTCGATGGGTGTCTACAGCACCGACGCCCATGCCAACTTCGTCTATTTACCGCCGGTGGGCCAGCCGTGGCGGGAGGTGTTCGACGGTACGGGATTGCAGGTTCGCAACTACGCCAACGGCAGTGTGCGCATCACTGTCGGCAACCGGCAGTCCACCCGCGCGGTGCTCGCTGCGGTGGCGCCGGTCGCGATGCGTTGAGAATCTGCCCGGGTGTCGGCCGCTCCATGCGGTATGAAGAGGCGTGGCCTCGCAACGGGACGATGGCGATCCGATCGCGCTGGCGCGCGCCAATTGGCAGCGATCCGGCTGGGGTGACGTCGCGGACGGCATGGTCGCAGTGACGTCGGTGATGCGGGCCCACCAGATCCTGCTGGCCCGCGTAGAAACCGCGCTGCGGCCCTACGACCTCAGCTTTTCGCGCTACGAGTTGCTGCGGCTGTTGGCGTTCAGCCGTACCGGCGCGTTGCCGATCACAAAGGCGTCCGACCGGCTGCAGGTGCACGTCACCAGCGTCACGCACGCGATCCGCCGCCTCGAGGCCGACGGCCTGGTGGAACGCGTCCCACATCCGACCGACGGCCGCACCACGCTGGTGCAGATCACCGACCTCGGCCGCTCGATCGTCGAGGACGCGACCGTCACGCTGAACAACGAGGTCTTCGCCGACATCGGGATGTCCGACGACGAGTCGCGAGCGCTGGCGGACTCCATCGAGACGCTGCGTCGCAACTCGGGCGACTTCTGAGCGTGGGCAGGGGAGATCACCCGAGGGTGATCTCGCTCTTGTGCACCGCCAACCAGTCACCGAACGACTGCAGTTCTGGGTTCAGCTGCCGCACAAACCTCAGGTCCCGCGCCGCCGTGAACCGGGCCGAATCCTCGGCGTAGTACTGGAACATGTTGCCCATCTCGACTGCACCCGGAAACCCCAACGCGCGGTAATCGTCCCAGTTGAGCGGCCGGTAGACCACGGTCTCGCCGACAGCGTCGGACAGCGCAGCGGCGAACTCGTCACCGGTCAGATGGTCGCCCGCGATGCTGATCGTCTTGCCGATGAATTCCGTGCCCCGCTTGAAAATCCCCAGCGCGGTCTTGCCGATGTCCTCAACCGCGATGCCCGACAGGGGTTGGTCGGCCATAGGCAGCGTCAAAACAGGCTCGCCGGTCGAATCCCGCACCGGACCCAGTCCACTCGTCATGCCCTCGAAGTAGAGGGTGGTGCGCAGGAACGTCGTCGGTATGCCGTACTTGACGAACAGTTCGTCGGCCTCACCCTTGGCATCGAAGTGCGGAACCTTGTACGGCCCATCGATATTCGGCACACGGTCGTCGTCGCCGAAATGCTGTCTGGTGTCTTCCAGCGTGGACCAGATCACGTGCGAGACGCCGGCTGCCTTGGCCGCCCACGCCGCGATCTCGGCCTGCTGCAGTTCCATTTCGGCGCGGGTCTGCGCTGCCTCTTCCTCCGGTGTCCGCGCCACCCAGTAGTTCGTCACGATGTATGCGCCATAGGCGCCCCTGAATGCGCGCACCATGCTGTCCTGGTCGTTGAGGTCCGCCTCGACAACCTCCGCACCGGCCGCGGCGAGTTCCTGCGCCTTGGCTGAGCGCGCATCGCGCGCCAACGCACGCACGGCGAACTCGTGATCGGGGTCGTCGAGAATCGCCCTGACGAGACCGCCGCCCTGTGATCCTGTTGCGCCGACCACGGCGATCACCTTCTTGTCGGACATTGCCCTCTCCTTTCGATTTGGGTTGATCTGTCAACCTAGTGGCAATGTTAGTCCCACGAGTTGATATGTCAACCTGGATGTGGGTACGATCACATGGTGGCGAAAAAGTGGGCGCTCAGTGACGACGAACAGAAGGCATGGCGGAGCTATGTGACGATGCGCCACTCGCTGGAGCGGCACCTGGTGCTGCATCTACAGCGTGAGTTCGGGCTCTCGGACTCTGATTTCGAGATTCTCGTCAACCTGTCGGAGTCGCCGACAGGGCGGATGCGGGCATACGAACTCGGCGAGGCAACCCAGTGGGAGAAGAGCCGGATGTCGCACCACCTTGGGCGGATGGAGAAGCGCGGTCTGATCCGCAGGGAGGAGTCGGGCGCTCGCTATCCGGACATCGTCTTGACAGACGCCGGTCGGGACGCGATCAAGGCGGCCGCACCCGCAAATGCCGCCCGAGTTCGCAAGTTCTTCGTCGACGTCCTCGGCCCCGATCGCCTCGAATCGCTACGCACGGCATCCGACGACGTCATCGCGGCCATCGAGGAACACCAGAAGATCGACTGTCACCTCGATGGCCAGCGCAACTAGCTGCACGACTTCCACTGGGTCGGTCTCGTTTGACGCCGCGATCGCCTCGCCATTACCACCGCAGCATCGGCAGCGGCCGGGTGGGACGACGGACGGCGTGTCGGGTCAGGCCACGTGCGAGAAACGCGTGGAAGCCCAGGTAGGGAAGGCTCGTGCCCGCGGCTCACGTCGACGAGGTCCGCCGTCCGGAATGCATCGTTCATGCGGTTGCCGGTTCGCCGCAACTTGTGGTGCTGGGTGACCATCAACCGCACCTCGTCGACGTCAGTGATCCCGAATTCCGTTGCGTGCGTTGCTACGAGCTCGGCGGAAGGCGACAGGTAGTCGAACGTGTCGGCCGTCCAGATGCCGAGGTCGTGCACCGCCCACTCGAGCGCTGCGGTGTCCGGGGGCGGAGCCCCGAGCAGCAGCTGGTGGTAGTTCAGGCAGCGGTACACGTGGTTGCGGTAGGCGCCCAGATCATCGCCGATCGCCGCGAAATGCTGATCCAGGACACCGTCGATAATCGGGTGTGCCGTAACGACTTTCATTGATCGAGGCCCGGTCTAGTTCGTCGCCGACGGCAGCGGGATCGTCGCTGTCACCGCCGTTCCCGCACCCGGGCGCGACCGGATGTTCAGCCGGCCACCGACGATCTCGGCGCGTTCGGCCATTGACAGCAGACCGTAGCCGCCCATGTCATCGCCTCCCAACGGATGTTCGAAGGTGTCGAAACCGACACCGTCATCGGCGATTTCGAGGCGGGCGGTGTCGCTGTCGACGAAGAAAGTCAGGCGTGCCCTCTTGGCCTTGGCGTGTTTGACGACGTTCTGTAGGCATTCCTGGGCGATGCGGTACAGCGCCAGCTCGATGTGATCGGGCAGCCGGGTGTCGTCGAGGTCGATCTCCATCGTGATCTGCGGGATCGAACGGGCCAGGCTGGCCAGCCCGCCGGACAGTCCGAGGTCGTCGAGCACCGGCGGCCGCAGCCCACTGATCGCCGCGCGGGCCTCTTGTAGCGTCAGATCGACCAGCTCGCGAGCCTTGCTCAGTTGCTCGGACATCATCACCGGATCACCGACGGCGCGCGTCGCCGCGTCCAGCCGGTACGACAGCGTGACCAGCCGCTGTGAGATGCCGTCGTGGATGTCGCCTGCCAGCCTGCGCCGCTCGATCTCCTGCGCCTCGATGACCTGCTCGACGAAGTTCTCGTGCGCGCGCTCGCGGGCCACCAACTGACGGTGCAGCCGGGCCTGATGCAACGCCCCGGCGATCAACCGACCGATGACGAGCAGCAGTTCGACGTCACGTTCCATGAATTCGCGGCGCTCGACGGTATGCACGTTGAGAACACCGACCAGGCCGCCGGGATCGGTCTCCATCGGCACCGACACCATAGAGGTGAAGTCCTTGCCGCGCAACGACTCAAACGGCATGTACCGCGGGTCGGCTTCCTTGTCGTGACTGATGACCACGGGCTCGCGGTGGCTGGCCACCCAGCCCGAGATACCCTGCCCGAGCGGCAGCCGGATCTTGCCGACCTCGGCATCGAACGGGGGTGTCGCCCCGGCGAGCGTCAGCGACCGGTCGGTGTCGTCGAGCACGTGCACGAAGCACACATCGCTGGCGGTGGCGGCGGTGATCATCCGCGCCGCCGCAGCGGCGAGCGGTTCGACGCCGGGGCCCTTCGAGGCGGCCTGGATCAGCTCGCGCAGGAGCGCGAGCTCGCGGTCGGCGTCGACGAGGTCTCGAACGGCATTCGGTGGGCGTGGCTTCATTGATAAATGCCCTCCCGTAGCGCGGTCGCTACGGCGCCGGTTCGGTCGCTGACGCCGAGCTTGCGGTAGATGGACCGCAGGTGGGACTTGACGGTCTCGTCGCCGATGACCAGTTTGGTGGCGATGGCACGGTTGGAAAGCCCGTTGACGACGAACGACAGGATCTCGCTTTCGCGCTGTGTCAGCCCCTGCCGGGCCCCCGGCCAGAATTCGTCGCGCTGCAACCGCGCCGCCGTGTCAACCGCCCTCGCGGCCATGCCCGGGTCGATCGCGGTCTCGCCGCCCTGCACGAACTCGAGCTGACGGACCAGTTCGTCGCTGCTGATGCTCTTCAGCAGATAGCCCGACGCTCCGACGCGCAGGGCCTGGAAGAGGTACTGCTCGTCGTCGTAGACCGACAGCATCACGACCTTGCGCTTCGGGTCCCGCTCGCGCAGCTGCAGGCACAGGTCCAGCCCGCTGGACCCCTGCATGCGGACGTCGCACAGCACGATGTCGGGGTCGAGCTCGGCGATCACGCTGAGCGCCCGCTCAGCGCCAACGGCCTGTCCGACCACCTGTACGCGGTCCTCGAACGCCGCAAGCATCGCCTTGAGGCCCTCGATGACCATCTCGTGGTCATCGACCAGCACAAGCCGCACCGGATGGCCATTGGGCGTCATGGCACCACCTTAGAGCTGGGATTTCGCCGGGTCGAAGAACTTGGCCTGCCCGATCCCCCAATTGGGGGAGGACCGATGGCTGTGAGGTGGGCCACCCTTATCCGCATGCCTACAACGCAGGAGAAATCGTGGCGCGCAGGTCGCTTCTGGTGGGATGCCACCGCGCCGACTCAAAGCGTTGTGTATCCGCTGCGAGCCGTGATCTTCGACCTCGACGCCCTGACCGACATCGAATGCGACGGTCACCGCGTGGCGTTCAATGCCGCCTTCGCGACGCACGGCCTGGACTTCCAGTGGTCCGTCGGCCGCTATCGGCAGCTGCTGGCCCTCACTGACGAGCGGCAGCGCGTCTCTGCAGAGCTACGCAAGCGCGGCATCGCCACGGAGTGCGACGTGCTCACCGAGTTGCTTGCCGACGAGATCTACGCGACCAAGGCCATGATGTTCGAGGAGTTGGTCCGCGACGCCGACCTGACGCCTCGACCCGGCCTCGTCGATCTCGTGATGGATGCGTTCGCCTCAGGCGTCTGGGTGGGCGTGGTCGCGAACAGTCCCCGCAGCTGGGCCGAGCCGCTGATCCGCCAACTCGTCGGTGATGGCCTGGTCGAGACGGTCGTGACCGCCGACGACGTGAAGAAGCCGATGCCGGATCGCGAGGCCCACCAGAATGCGCTGTGGGAACTCGGGATACCCGCCGAGAACGCGCTCGCGATCACCGGTTCCGCGTCGGGGCTGCGCTCGGCGACCTCGGCAGGTCTGGCCACGGTGGTCGTCACCGGCGACGGCACCCCGGATTTCCCCGCCGCAGTGGCGGTTCGCAGCGACTACAGCAGCGATGGACCGCTGCGCATCGCGGATTGCCAACGCCTGCACGGCTCCTGGTGGGCCGCGCACAAGAGGTCGGCTGCGTAGCTTCCGGCAAGCGCCCTCCCAGTCAGCGCGATTACCATCGCGCTGACATGCCTGAGAAACTCAAGTTCTCTCCCGAACTCATCGGCGGCGACGTCGACGAGGGCTAGGGAAAGGTCCCCGACGCGTTTCGCCGCGATTTGACCAGCGGTCGCGAGGTAGGTGCCGCGGTAGCGGTCTATCGCGACGGGGCCACTGGAGAACCGTGGGAGCGCGACACGCTCATCTGCCGACGGGTTCGAGGCGTTGAAGGCGCCTGCCGTGTAATACCCACCAAGGGAGCGCGCGACTTCCTCGGCAAGGCCGACACGTCGTACTCGCTCGGCTTCAACAAACCGACGTCCAAGTGGGTGTTCGGGGCGTCAAGCACCGCCTTCGGAACACCCGGCGCCGGAGGGTCTTTCGCATTCGCCGACCCCGACACCGGAGTCGGGTTCGCATACGTGATAAACCGGGATGGGGATGTGTCCGTTCAGCGATCCGAGGGACTCGACCTGCGCCAGGCGCTGTTCCGCGATGTGCTCGGGGTTCGAGCTCAACGCTGAGCTGTTCATTCGGATCCATATTGATGGCGGTGTAGCTAACATCGCCGAACATGGCGCAACGGATCAAGATCCCGCCCGATCTGATGGCCGGTGATGTCGACGAGGGCTACGGCGCGGTCGCCGACGCCTTTCGGCGCAATCTGAGCAGTGGTGATGAAGTCGGAGCTGCCGTCGCGGTATACCGCGATGGCCGCAAGGTCGTGGACCTATGGGGTGGTTACCGCAATCTCACCACTCGAGCGCCGTGGGAAAAGGACACGATCGTCAACGTGTTTTCGACCACGAAAGGTGTTGCCGCGCTTACAGTGGCGGTGGCCGCGTCGCGGGGGCTGATCGACTACGACGCGAAGGTGGCTGACTACTGGCCTGAGTTCGCACAGGCGGGAAAGGGTGCCGTCACGGTACGGCAGCTACTTGGCCACCAGGCCGGGCTGCCCATCATCACACCGCCGCTCACCCTCGCCGACATCGCCGACCCGGAGAAGCTGTCGAAAAAGATTGCGGCTCAAGCTCCTTTGTGGCCGCCCGGCACCAGGCATGGTTACCACGCCATCACGCTGGGCTGGTATGAGTCCGAACTCATCCGTCACGCGGACCCGCAGCGACGCACACTCGGCCGATACTTCGCCGAGGAGATCGCAGTGCCACTCGACTTGGACTTCCATATTGGGCTGCCGGCCTCTGTGGATCGCAACCGGGTGGCGCTGTTGCATCCGTTCGCCAAGCGTGACGCGTTCCTGCATCTCAACTCAGTGCCGCCCCGACTCGCGGCGGCGTTCGTCAGTCCATTTAGCCTGGTCGGGCGTGCCACGACCCTCGCTGCAGGCGTCAAGGAAGCTGACGCGTTCAACCGTGACGAGTTGCGAGTGCTCGAGATACCCGCGGGCAACGGCACGGGTACCGCGCGATCGGTCGCCAAGCTCTATGGCAGCGCCGCAACCGGTGGATCCGAACTCGGCTTGAGCCGCACCGTCCGCGAGGCACTGGAAGGCCCCGCGGAGCCACCGACGATGGGAGTGCGCGACAAGGTGATGCACTTCGACACGTCGTACTCGCTCGGGCTCGGCAAGCCTACGTCCACATTTGTGTTCGGCTCGTCGGACCGGGCTTACGGATGGCCAGGAGCCGGTGGTTCGTTCGGGTTCGCCGATCCGGAGACCGGTGTCGGATTCGGATATGTGATGAACAGGATGCGCTTTCACATGTTGGACGACCCGCGACACCTCGGGCTGCGACAAGCTCTGTTCCGTGATGTCCTTAGGACCCGCGTCCAGGCTTAGGACGTGCTCAGGTCACTGGCGCATCAGTTCGATGACCGCGCTGAAGTCCTTGTCGGCGTGGTCGGCGGCGAACTTCGCGTAGATCGCAGCGGCGTGGCTGCCGAGTGGCGCGGTCGACCCGGTCGACTTGACCGCGTCCATCGCCAGGCCGATGTCCTTGTTCATCAGCGCGGTCGCGAAGCCAGGCTTGAAGTCGTTGTTGGCCGGTGACGTCGGGACCGGTCCTGGCACAGGGCAATTCGTGTGTATGGCCCAGCAGTTGCCTGTCGCGCCGGTGATCACGTCGAACAGCGACTGCGCGGACAGGCCCAGCTTCTCGGCCAGCACGAAGGCTTCCCCCGCCGCGATCTGCTGGACCGCCAACACCATGTTGTTGCAGAGCTTGGCGGCCTGGCCTGTGCCGGAAGCGCCGCAATGAATGATCTTGCCTGCCAACGGTTCGAGTACCGGCAGCGCTCGTTCCACCGCATCGTCCTCACCGCCGACCATGAACGCCAGGGTGCCCGCGGTCGCTCCCTTCACCCCCCCGGAGACCGGTGCGTCGAGTTGGGCGAGGCCGCGCTCCGTCGCCTGCGCGTGGATCTCGCGCGCGTCGTCGACCGAGATCGTGGAGGTGTCGATGAACAGCGAGCCCTTGCGCGCAGCGGGCAGCGCCTCGGCGTACACCGCCTTGACGATGTCGCCGTTGGGAAGCGACGTGATCACCACGTCGGCCTCGGCCACGGCCTCGGCGCCGCTGTCGAAGACCTGCGCGCCCTTGTCGGCCGCGGCTTCCTTCAGCGCGGCGACGGGGTCGAAGGCACGCACGGTGTGCCCGGCCGCGACGAGGTTCGCCGCCATCGGGCCGCCCATGTGGCCCAACCCCAAGAACGCAATGGTCGTCATCTGGTCTCCTATGCCGATGCGCGGGCTCGGCCCGCCACAGCCCGGCCGATCACCACCCGCATGATTTCGTTGGTTCCCTCGAGGATTCGGTGCACCCGCAGGTCGCGGACGATCTTCTCTAGCCCGTACTCGCGAAGGTAGCCGTAGCCACCGTGCAACTGCAGTGCTTGATCGGCCACGTCGAAGCACGCGTCGGTGACGTAGCGCTTGGCCATCGCGCACAACTCCACCTTCTCGGGGTGGTTGTCGTCGAGCGCAGTTGCGGCGCGCCACAACAGGGTTCGCGACGCCTGCAACGCGGTGGCCATGTCGGCGAGCGTGAACCGCACGGTGGGTTCGTCGAGCAGCGATCCGCCGAACGCCTGCCGGTCGGCCAGATAAGCCGACGCCTTGTCGAACGCGGCCTGCGCACCGCCCAGCGAGCACGCGGCGATGTTGAGCCGGCCGCCGTTGAGGCCGTTCATCGCAACGCCGAACCCCGTGCCTTCGCCGTCCGCACCGCCAAGCATCGCGTCGGCGGGCACCCGAACGCCTTCGAAGATGACCTGTGCGGTCGGCTGCGCGTTCCAGCCCATCTTTCGCTCGTCGGCGCCGAAACTCAGCCCGGGGGTGCCCTTTTCGACGACGAACGCCGAGATGCCGCGGGGTCCGTCGCTGCCGGTGCGGGCCATCACGACATAGACGTCGGATGTTCCGGCACCGGAGATGAATTGCTTGACACCGTCGATAACGTAGTCGCCGCCTTCGCGAACGGCCTTGGTGCGCAACGCACTCGCATCGGATCCCGCGTCGGGCTCGGTCAAGCAATAACTGGCGAACGACTCCATCGACGCCAGCCGCGGCACCCAGGACTTGCGTTGTTCATGGGTACCGAAGCTGTCGACCATCCAGGCGCACATATTGTGGATCGACAGGAAGGCCGCGATGGTCGGATCGGCCTTCGCGAGTTCTTCGAAGATGCGCACGGCGTCGAGTCGACGCAGTTCGCTGCCTCCGACATCGTCACGGCAGTAGATGGCCGCCATGCCCAGCTCGGCCGCCTCGCGCAATACGTCGATGGGGAAGTGGTGGTTCTCGTCCCATTCCAATGCATATGGTGCGACGCGCTTTTCGGCGAACGCGGCAGCCGTCTCGGCGATCACGCGTTCGTCGTCGTCAAGGCCGAATAGATCCATAAGGAAACTTCAGCTCTATTTCATTGTTGGGATGACGAACTCGGCGCCGTGGCTACCCGCGGGCCAACGCTGCGTGACTGTCTTGACCTTGGTGTAGAAGATGATCGACGCCGGGCCGTGCTGGTTGAGGTCGCCGAAGCCGGACCGCTTCCAGCCGCCGAAGGTGTGGTAGGCCACCGGCACCGGGATCGGCACATTCACGCCGACCATGCCGACCTGGACTCGGGACACGAAGTCGCGTGCGGTGTCGCCATCGCGGGTGAAAACCGCGACGCCGTTGCCGTATTCGTGCTCCGAAGGCAGCCGGAGCGCTTCCTCGTAGTCCTTCGCGCGGACCATGCACAGCACCGGGCCGAAGATCTCGTCCGTGTAGATCGACATGTCGGGAGTGACGTGGTCGAACAGTGTCGGGCCGATGAAGTAGCCGCCCTCGAGGTTGGCATCCCCGAACTGAAGGTCGTCGCTGCTGCGCTCGCGGCCGTCGACGACCGCCTCGGCGCCCGCCGCAACGCCCTGGTCGATGTAGTCCTTGACCCTGACCAGCGCCGCCTCGGTGACCAGCGGACCGTAGTCGGCCTTCGGGTCGAGGCTGTGGCCCACCCGGAGGTTGTTGACCCGTTCAATCAGCCTGGCGCGCAGGCGATCCGCCGTCTGTTCGCCGACAGGCACCGCGACACTGATCGCCATGCAACGTTCGCCTGCGCTGCCGTAGCCCGCGCCGATCAGCGCGTCGACGGCCTGGTCGAGGTCGGCGTCGGGCAGCACGATCATGTGGTTCTTCGCGCCGCCGAAGCACTGGGCGCGCTTACCGTGCGCGGCCGCGCCCGAGTAGATGTACTGCGCGATATCGGAGCTGCCGACGAAGCCCACCGCCTTGATCTCCGGATGCTCGAGGATGGCGTCGACGGCTTCCTTGTCGCCCTGCACCACCTGGAACACGCCGGGCGGCAGGCCGGCTTCGAGGAACAGCTCGGCAAGCCGGACCGGCACCGAGGGATCACGCTCGCTGGGCTTGAGGATGAACGCGTTGCCGCACGCGATGGCCGGGCCGGCCTTCCACAACGGGATCATGGCCGGGAAGTTGAATGGGGTGATACCGGCGACCACGCCCAGCGGCTGGCGCATCGAATACACGTCGATGCCGGAGCCGGCGCCCTCGGTGTACTCGCCCTTCATCAAATGCGGTATGCCGACGGCGAACTCGATGACCTCGATGCCGCGCTGGATGTCGCCCTTGGAGTCGGCGAGGGTCTTGCCGTGCTCGAGCGACAGCGTTTCGGCCAGCTCCTCGACGTTCTGGTTGACCAGGTCGATGAAGCGCATCAGCACGCGGGCCCGGCGCTGCGGGTTCCACGCCGCCCACTCCTTCTGGGCCTCGGCGGCGCCCGCCACCGCGGCGTCGACGTCGGCTGCCGACGCCATCGGCACCGTCGCCTGGACCTCGCCAGTGTTGGGGTTCATCACGTCAGCGGTGCGCTTGGACTGTCCCGCCGTGCGCTGGCCGTTGATGAAATGCGAAATCTGTGTGGTCATGAGCCCTGCCCCTCACCCGAATATTAATACTAGGATATCCTAGTATTATTCCTGCGGTGTGCGCAAGGCACCCCCCGCGAGACTGCGGGGAGATCGCGAATTCGTCACACGCGAGCCGCTTGCATCTGTTTCAACGCCGACGCTCGCGGGCCGTCACTGGCCACGCGCCTCGTAGGTGTTTTCCACTCTGTCTTTCAATGGGGCCCACCATGATTCGTTGGCGCGATACCAGTCGATCGTCGCGCGCAGGCCCTCTTCGAAGTCGGTGTGCTTCGGGCGCCAGCCGAGTTCGTGGTAGAGCGGTGACGGGTCGATGGCGTAGCGGACGTCGTGGCCTGCGCGGTCGGTGACGTGGTCGAAGTCGTCGGGGTCGTGGCCCATGAGGGCCAGGATGGTGCGCAGCACGGTCAGGTTGTCGCGTTCGCCCTCGGCACCGATGAGGTAGGTGCGCCCGATCTGTCCGTCGGCCAGGATGGCGAACACCGCGCTGTTGTGGTCCTCGACGTGGATCCAGTCGCGCACATTGGCGCCGGCGCCGTAGAGCTTGGGTCGGCGCCCGGTCAACACGTTGGTGATCTGACGCGGAATGAACTTCTCCACATGTTGATAGGGCCCGTAGTTGTTGGAGCAGTTCGAGATGGTGGCCGCCACCCCATAGGAGCGCACCCAAGCGCGCACCAGCAGGTCGGCGGCGGCTTTGGTCGACGAGTACGGGCTCGACGGGTTGTAGGGGGTGGTCTCGGTGAACCGCTGCGCGCAGTGCAGGTCCAGATCGCCATAGACCTCGTCGGTGGACACGTGATGCAGCCGCACCCCGTGAACGCGCACGGCCTCCAAAATGGTGAAGGTGCCCACCACGTTGCTGTGCACGAACGGTTCGGGGTGGGCCAGCGCGTTGTCGACGTGGGTTTCGGCGGCGAAATGCACCACCGCGTCGGCCTCGCCGACCAACTTGTCCACTAGTCCGCCGTCGGTGATGTCGCCCTGCACCAGCCGGATATCGCTCTCGACCGGGGCCAGCGACTCCCGGCTGCCGGCATATGTCAACGCATCGAGCACTGTCACCGAATCTTCGGGGTGCTCGCGCACACACTCATGCACGAAATTCGCGCCGATAAACCCCGCGCCACCGGTCACCAGCAACCGCATGCTCAAACCCTAGCGGCTTGGTGTGCAGACGATCGCCAGGGCGTCGTTATGGGCATCGACGCCTGCCGTCCCGATCCGCTGCGCGAACCGCGACCGAAACTCCTCATTAGCCGCCGGCCCGAGCAGCAAGCGATCGGCTGGGTGCCAAGCCACCTGACGTAACGCTTGACAATCGCCACGACACCAATCCCGGCGAACGGGTCGAGCGGGATCTGGCCCGGACGAACACCCGCTTGACTCCCGAAGGATGGATGCAATGTCGCCTCAACCGAACCGTGTCGCAGTCTCGGCCGGTCGCCGTGTCGAACTGGGCGATTGCGCTTCCGCCGCACCTGTCGCGGGCTGGTGGCTGAACTTCGTGGCCGGCTTCGTTCCCGTCGTAACGGGTCTTGTCGTTCTTGCAGTCGATTGGCTCGGCGTCCTGCGCGCCGATTCTCCCTTTTGGACCGCGCTCGGAAACTTGGGTTTTCGTATTCGAGTCTCGACGCGGCGGGGTCCGGCGCGGCGCTCTGGGCGGAACTTATTGGCTCGGTCGGAGGGTTAAACATCCTTGCTGCAGGGATTGCCGTCAGTGTGGTCGCACGCTTCGGACGACGCGCCGGGCGGCGCTGGGCGTGGTGGTTCCTCTGCTTCTGCTTCCTGTGGATCCTTGTTCATGACGCCATCATGACAACGCGGTTCTTCCCGGCAACAGGCCAGCCATTCATGGTGTTGCCCTACAGTTACTGCGCGCTTATGCTCGGCGGGCTCCTCAGGTCGCGCCGCGTCGTCTTTGCCCGCGCAACCTCGCGCGATTCGCCGAGCCATGACTTTGCTGGAGTGCTTGACAATCCTGGAGTCTCCGCAACCGCGCGGCACCGGCGAGGATGCGGCGGGCAGCCGTGATCGACGGCGTGTACACCACCGCGCCCTGGGCACGTCTAGTTGGTCCACCCACCAACACAGTCAAAGCCTGGTGGCCGACGAATATGCGGCACCCGGCCGACCAAGGCCCATGCCCTGCAAAGGGCCACAAACTCGCAGAAGTAGGGACTGCGCGAAGCGGCGGGAAATCTGTGATTGACCGGTGCCGTCGGCGGGAGAATCCTCAAGGTGATCGCCGACCTTCGCGACGATCCGGGAGGACGGTAATGAGTTCGGAACATGTAACAGAGCAGGTGCCGCTGGCCGAGATCCAGGAGGGTGACACGATCCAGCATCCCGAGTCGGGTCAGTGGTTCACCGTCACCCGAACAGCGGACGACACATCGACTGTCACTCACAAACACTCAGATGGCGACAGGACGGTCATCGAGGGGTACCGCGTCTACTACGGCGACGAACGACAAGGCGAGCAGGTCGATTCCCGGTACATTATCGATTCCCGGTTCACTAAGGGCCTCGTCACTCGCCAGGTGCGAGAGTAATCGCGATCTTCCATGTGACTACAAGGACGACGATTTAGCAGACTTGGCGAGCCACACACGAGGCTGTCGACTGGGTGGGTCCACGATAAAGGTGTGGCAGAGCATCGCCCGCCGCCAGCAGGCCAGCCTGGTTACGGCCCACCGCCGGGCACCCCGACGTCGGAGGGTTCCGGACTGAGCCGCGTCCGCCTGCGCAATCCGCAATCGATAGTGCTGATCGCGGTGATCGTGATCGGCTTAGTCGCCGCCGGCCTGCTCGCCAGTGAGCTGTACGCCCGTCACCGCGCCGAGAGCGTGGTGGCCGCCGCCACCGAATGCGTGGTGCACGACAAGGCGAGTGTCTCGTTCGGCGCGACGCCGCTTCTGCTTCAGCTCGCGACCGGCCACTACAGGAACATCTCGATCCACACGGCCGGCGATCGGATCGGCAACGCCCGAGGCATGAAGGCCGACGTGTGGATCGACGATGTCCGGCTGGACGGCGACGCCGTGGGCACCGTGGGAGCCCTAGACGCCATGATCACCTGGTCTGCCGACGGCATGAAGCAGAGCATCCAGGACGCGATCACGCCGTTGCGTGGTTTGGTCACCGGGGTCCAGGCCAACCCGGACGACGGCACCATCAAGCTGCAGGGCAACCTGGGTAGTGTCACCACCAAGCCGCAGGTTACAGACGGACGAATGGCGCTGCAGGTGGTCGATGTCACCGGGCTGGGTTTGTTGCTGCCCACCGAGATCGTGCAGTCGGCGCTAGACGCGTTCACCACTCATCTCACCAAGGGTTATCCGCTCGATATCCATGCCGACAGCGTGCAGATCACCGATGACGGTGTGACAGCACATTATTCGACCCGAGATACTTCGATCCGGGAGGGCAACCAGGGCAACCAGGGGAACAACGAGGACCCCTGCTTCGCCGGGCTATAGGCGAGGCGAGCATGGCGCGGCGGGGCGAAGGCTGCGAGCGCCTACGCGACCGCGTGGACAACAAATTGGCCGAACTAAGAGTGCGGTTAGCCAGACATTCGATGACGCAACAGTGACAAACCGGGCCCGTCGAGCGCATCCAGCACGGGGGTGCGTCCGACCGCAGCCATCATCAGCTCGGCTGCCCGCCCCAGGATGACTGGTCCTTCCCCCCACGATCGGTCCATATCGGTGGCGTGCCAACGAATCCCTCGCAGTCGTCTCAATGGCACCAAGCCGATCGGTACCGGGCCGGTCAAGAAGTCCAGTGCGATCGCAGTCAACTCAGGTTCGGGTTCGAAGGGAAGGCCAAGGGGGATTCTGATATCGCCGCTATGGCACAACACTTCTGCTAGCAGACCAGGTGCTCGCGGCGGCGGACGCCAGTACGTGTGATCGGCGAGCTGACGCAGACTTGCCGCGATTTCGGCAGCTGGCAGCTGAGCGCCGCGGCGCGCAAGCTGATCGATTGCCCGGGCTGAATTCCCGGTCAGCCCGAGCCGCATCACCGTACGAGTGCCCCCGGCCAGCAGGCTGACCAGATGAGCGCCCACCGTCTTTACATCCCAACCCGTGCACAAACTCGCGGTCGCTAACTGCGCCTCATCAATATCACCGATCAGATCCGCGATGCATCGCCGCTCCTCGGCCATAGCGGCGAAGATCTGATCCCGGTTCACCCGCCGAGGG
>Ga0207648_10002015_pt1 | contig 22172 bp, 22 predicted proteins | sample KBSMisM32_FD_184310 | JGI IMG/M metagenome (GOLD analysis project Ga0207648, IMG submission 184310) | Miscanthus rhizosphere microbial communities from Kellogg Biological Station, Michigan, USA - KBS Miscanthus M3-2 (SPAdes) (version 2) | ecosystem: Host-associated > Plants > Roots >...
CCTCAGCTCGCAGCGGCAGCGCTTCGACATCGGTGTAAACGTTCGCCGAAAGCACAGGCGTTGAGTGACCGAGAACAGCCTGCAGCGAACGCTGACCAACACCGGACGAAGCGCCCCATGTCATGAAGGTTTTTCGGAAGGCATGCCAGTGGACAACGCGGCCCGAAGCGTCCCTGCGCTCAATGCCAGCGCGCTTGAAATCCGCATGCAGGCCATCGTCTGAAGGAAAAGGGGAGAAAACCAAAGCGCTGGCATCGGAAGCAACTCCGCGTTCCGCGCAGCGTGAACCATAGTCATCAGCCGCACCCCGCAGCAACTCCACCAGCTCAGGCCGCAGAGGAATCACACGCGTGCGCCCGCCTTTACCCATGATTTTGGCAACGCCCTTGAGCAGATCGACAGATTCCCAGCGCAACGTTTTCAGCTCTTTTTTGCGGAGACCGGTGCTGACAAGGAACTGATAAACCAACCGCCTCGAATCCGATGCCACAGCCAGCAGGCGAGAAAACTCATCCGGAGTATATGACCGCGATAGACGTGCTGCTTTGCCCCGCGTTTCGACGCGGTCCACACCAGCGAGAGGATTGGCAGCGATGCGTCCAAGGCGCAGCAGCCAATTCAGAAAGGCTTTAATAGACGTCTGATACTCCTTGCGCGTCTTTGCCGAGCGATTGAAGCCAGCCCGCCAAGCAACGAAAGAGGAGGCGGTAACGTCGCCCAATCTGGACCACTTGCAGGCCGTCACCATGCGACGAATACGGGCAACGGACTCTTTCACATGCGATGCCGCCAGCTCGCGACCTTTCAAATCGGCCTCATACTCCGCGACCAGCGCAGCAAGAGGAAGGGACGCCGCCGAACGCATCGCCTCGGGGGCAATCATGCCCTCTCGCTCCATTTGCTTACTCTCGATAAGAGCGCGGAGCATCTTGCGGGCTACGCGTTCGGACGGGGTATGCAGGGGGACGGAGACAAGCTTTTCGCCTTTGGCGAGAGTGTAGCCACCGGACCAGTAACGAGCATATACACGTCTCCCCTTTACCAATCTAGACCGTCTATAAACGAATTCTCTCATAGGTCCAATTCTTGATTAATTCGTGCGACGCTTTGAGCACCGACCTTTCGGCTCATATCGGGCTTTTGCTTTAGCGGTCATCTTATGAATAGCCCTCCATGGCGTGCGACCGAAGGCGGCGACGCCTTTTGTATTTGGGGGTGAAATTGTGTTACTCTCATAAACCGCAATATAGCGATTGATGGATGGCATATAGATGACGCTCACGGAAATATTAACATTCAGTGATTTAGTGGTGCTCACGGATGAACTCAAAATTCATGGCCGTTTAAATGCAAGACGTAAAAGCGTTAAGTAATTGATCTATCAACGTCTTACGTTATTACTGTATTACATGAATACATGAATACATAATATTATGTCGTTTTTAATTAACGACTTGCGTGGAAAGTGTCCCATTGCGAATGCAGAAGTGGCATTCCTGCCACCTACAAACACGCTAAATTTTTATGCCTTATGGCGGCGCGCTTCATCCATTATCCGCTGAACTGCAGGCGGAAGGTCAGTGCACCTACCCAGCACGCGGATATTCTTGGGTGAACCAAAAAACGAATTCTCCGCTTGGATCTGAGCAGGAGTAGCGATGCCCAAAGAAATCCGGTCTTGGTCATACTTACGCAGCTCTTGCCTATGCGCCGCCATTGACTCGGGCGTAAGTATTTCAGGTGCCTTCGGCTTGATCGGAGGCTGGGACATGCGGTAAAGCTACCGCTTATGGACCGTCTCTCAAGGTGAAACTTGTCCTGGCGTGACCTGGTCGTCGCTCATCCACTGGATAAAAACATAGAGCACGCGGCTATCGCTGGAACTGCCCTTACTTCGAAACGCTCGACCAAGAAAGGGGATCGATGACAATCCCTTCACGTCCTTTGTCTCGGTCGTAGATCGCTTGCGGTCCAATGAGAAGAGTTTGACGAGGCTGTGCGTAGATAGCTCTATGGACCCAGTGGTGGCCGTGCGCCGCTCGGTGTCGCTTTGAAAATCAGCGTCTTGGACATCGTAGCGAACAAACCACCGGTCATCATAATAAAATGAATGCAACGAGACTGTTAACCCTAGCTGAAGACGGTCAAAACGGGTTACGAGTGTGTTTGCGCTTCCGTCTGTAGCTTCTGTGGGGCGAACGAATACTTGGCGTTCCAAGACATTGCCCGCAGTTAGCTTGATTTCTTCACCGGAAACAACGCGGTAGTCGGTATAAGTTTTTATCTGCACGTCGGTATTCTTTTTAAGGAAATCGTAAACGGCGTTGATGGTGACCGGTGCTGTAATAGTCACTTTCTTCAATAGGTCTCCAGTGAAGTTCGTTCCAATTGCCATTGTTTCTACGAATGAATTAACAGGATCGCGGTAGTCGCCTCCGACATCTGCAATAAGTATGCGCACAGTGGAAAGGTTTCGTCGCTGCATTCCCTCTATCAGTGTTTTGAGCTGAGAAAACTCAGTCGGCTTAGACTTGAGTAGTATAGTATCGCCCGACAGGACCGACTGAGGCCAAATTACTTTAATGGCCGCAGCGTCAAGTCCTGCCGATGGGATAGCATAGTATCTTTCCTTCTCTTCATCGCCAATATAAATAGCACCGCCTGTCTTTCTCCATGTGGATCGAGTGAAGAAAGACAACGTATCGAGTGCTGTTTCGAGTGTGCCCTCCCGCAGATAGCCGGTAACTTTTCGGTCCGCTACATTAGGCTCTACAAAAATAGAGGTTTTAAAGAACTCTCCCATCGCCTTTGCCACATCCTGCGCATCGGCTCCATCGGCTCGAAATTCAAAGGCCTGTTCTGTGCAATATGCCGTCGGCGCAATAAATAAAATCAGTAGTGAAATACAAAATGCGTTTACCTTCATAATTATCTCCTTTTCTGAACCATTTTCCGTCTGATGTTTTGAATAAATTTGGCGTAACAAGAATAACTCTCACCGGTTCGGCCGCTTTCGGTGGGGCCGGTATTTCACCTTGCGGACTACCTCGCTGTGGCAGGATTTGCGTTCCGGTCTGTGGTTGAGGGTTGGCAGAGGGAGGGGAACTCGCCGGACCGGTTGCGGTAATCATGGGATTCGGCCTTCCTCCCGTTGGTAGCGCTCCGGCCACGGTTGTCGTGTCCAGGGTGAGTAATCCCCATACCACCCAGCCGACTCCACCAACCAAACCAAAGGCAAAGCCTGCCCACATGAACAATTGCCATGATCGGCCGAGCCACAGGCTCATGCGTTTCCAGTAGGTTTGGCCGTAGTCTGATGATGCCGCGTCCTTGGCAGGCAGTTTTTTCCCTGGAATACGTTCAGATGCGGAAAAAGAATCGTAACGTCTAAACCCTCTCTGAGTCGGCCATTGCGTAAATGAATCCTCCTCCGTTTTCATATTACGGGGATGGTAAACATGAACCTTGAAAAATTGGACGGGCCATTTCACCCCGCGTAAAAACCGCCATTCAAACATGTTTTCCTTTAGCGAATTTGATATGCGGTAGAGGTGTTGGAATTTGGTTCGGATTTGCTTATCAATATCATCGATGTTCTGGCAGAGGATATAGAGGTCATCCTTGTAATGCCGGTGATGATTTATGTAGCTTTGAAGTTCGTTGCTTTCAGCTCCGAGTTTCTCGGTTGCCTTCCAGTCACGGGCATTGAACCAGTCAGCACACTCGTCTAGGATGATGCATGAATTTGGTTGGGTAAATCGCCAAAAACAGCGTATTTCATTTAAAACTAGAGGGGTAAGTGGAGCACCTGGCTCTTTCGATGCCGGCACCATCATGACATTCCCGTCTTGATCGCGAACTTCTGTTTCCTTGTTTTCAAGGACATGCAGCCTGTCGAGTATCTCGCGGTGACGGACTGGTTTTCCCTTGGAAATATCGCGAGCAATAATCTCGGGCTTGATCGGTAGATTCGTGTATATATGGCGATTTCCATTTGTGAGTTCATCCCACATAAAGAAATTGACCGCTATATAGGATTTTCCGGCACCCATGAGGCCGTCAACTAGGTTATTTGCCATGACTGAGAGTTCGTTAAGTTCCAGATACTGTTGGAATCCAAGACTTAACCAAACGATAAAGAAGACAGACGACCCACACGCCAAACAACGACGTAGCAAAACCCACGGTTTCACTAAGCGGAAAGAAATAATTGATGTTCGCTAGGTAACCATCGATTAAATGCATGTTTTGCGCAGGAATAAAATTACCCATTACCCCCTTGACCTCCACAATGACCAGGACACCCAACGCGGATATCTTTGTGAAGAACCATATCGACAGCTCGCCGAGCTTATCAAAAAGCCATTTTAATAACGTTTTCATATTGAAGAAAGACCCTTTGAAATAACCCTGATGTGATGAAAGGCAAAAAACGCACTGACACAAAACAGGAGAAGCATACGTATAGCATCCGCCCAGGTCGTCAGATTGGAGTTCCCAAACGATAAAGACTGATCGGTGAAACCATCGACGCCAAGCTGGCCAAACGGGAGCGTAACGGACGGAGCGACGCCAGCGGGAATTGAAACGCCAGATAACGGATTCATTCCGTTTAGAGAATTAACGGTTGATGGATCGGGAGCGAAACGTGTAAGCGCCGAAGGATCGGGCATTTCAGCCTCCAAACCGTCCGCATTTTGACCGTCCGCAATACGCTGCGAATTCGCAAGGATACCTTGTAACAACCCGGTATCCGTGCCGGCCTGACCACCGGTTATGGTCGTGACGCCAGGAACCGAGGAACTGCCCCCCGTTTGACCGATGACACCCTCGGGAGACGTAGCAGTCTGACCATTGGGAACAAGCGCACCCGCATTAACCACGGTCGTAGCTCCACCAGGCGAAGTCGTGACGGTCTGGCCATTGCTGAAATCTGTTGACTGTGTGCCTTCCGTAAACTCCGGCCCATAATTAGGCGCGTAATTAGAACCACCGGCATCAATAGTAATAATCCAATGAAACAGCGTGTTGTTCGTTGAAACAACCGTGCTGCTAGGTTGCTTCGTAGTATGATAGCTAACGTCAGTTTGTATTGCGACACTGGCACCCACCGGAAGCAATATGTCGCAAGTCAAATATTGATAAGCAGGCGTTGCAGCCAAAGAAGTAACTTGCCCGATGTGCATGCTTCCCGCTATCGCCCTAACAAAAGAATCACCCTGCGAAATATTGTTATATTGAACAACAACCTTGCACCGAACTAATGTTTCAGGTGCATGACCAACAAAATAACTCCTACCAAAAACAGAATTAGCAGGACCCACAATAAATGGGTCATAAGGTTGTCCATTGCGTGGATGAAGTGAGTCGGTCGCCGTGACAGCGCAAAGGCTGCCATCGGTCGCCGACGATACTCCAGATAGGGTTGCAGATGCGAAGGGTGAAATAACCTGAGTCTTTACAATAGTTCCGCCAATATCGACGTTAACGGTTTGATCCTCGACACTAGTGTTAACGACTTCGACATGATAGGAAACCTCACGGTTTCCCGAAATCGTCAAAACGTTACCTATCCAACTAAAACTAGAAATAGTTACCTCCGTCGGATGTGCATAAGACCAACCGACGAGCGTATAGTTGCCAGACTCGTTTTGAGCCGGAAAAGTATAACTTGAAGCATTGCCATCTAAACTGTAAGTGTAACTGCCGCCAGGGGAATACAGACGGAAGAATGCAGAACCGCCATCCGTTCCAGTCATAGAGTAATTAGTGATTTGAACACTAACATAACTATTACTAACATTAGTAATGACAGGCGTGAAAACGGCGGTTGAATTTCCCCACAATTGTATAGATGCTGCTGGCAACTGCGCAGCGGCTACGAAACCAAAACCCAGAAAGATTATTTTCTTCCAGAACGATAACATAAAAAAAGTAGCACCCCTAAAGTTATGGGCGCGAAGAACGCTATAAGTTGCAGGGCCAATATAGCCTTGTGAGCTAAGGCAATAAGTTCGGCCCCTTGAAGTTCGGTCATGAAAAAAGACCCAAGGGCGGGTTAGCCGCCCTCGGGTGTTTTGGGGATTACTTGGCACCCTTGACCATGCGGTAGATCCACCGCACGCCCAGGGAGATGATGCCGATCGACAAGGCCGCGCCGACCGCAGCAACGATCGCAAGGACGACTTTCGAGACCAGGTCACCAGGGGTGAACGTGACAGTGCCGGTAGCATCGTCGTAGGCGACGAGGCCCGCAGCGTGGGCATTGACGGACAGGACGCACAGGAGCCCCATGAGGGCGACATACTTGCTCTTCAGGTATTTCATTTTGGTTTTGTTGGTTGAAGTCGGCATCCGGCCGACACGGTTCCGAGGTTCGGAAATTTGCAGACTGCCGGTCCCCGTCGTTTCGAGTTCCGCCACCGGATCATGCCGGCAGTCCATCCCATGCATGGGAAAGTGTGTATTTACTCTTCGAATACTGAGTTCTTCCCGTCAGAAGCGCGGAAGATGTATTTTACGGCAGCACCGATGAGGCAGACGGCCCACGCAGTCCCGAAGCCGTAAACGACGAGAGAGACGTCGAGGACTCGCCAGCCGAGGAGTTCAGTAATGGGTTGCATGCGTCGTATCTCCTGCTCCCCACAGGTAGATTTCCCCGACTTTCAAAAGCCGGTCAGCGTTCGCCCATAGTGCGCCCCGCGTAGGCTCAATAACGGGCGAGAGAGCGCGGCGTTTAAGGATGTCCCAGCGGACAGCCGCACCCCTCATGACCTCATAAGCCCACACCTGCTCATCCGTGCCGTGTTCCAGAAGGCTGACATATTCAGACATCAGGCGGTCACCTCTCTCCAACGCAGGGGAATGATGTAAGCGGACAGTTAAGGTGTCTTTCATCAAGTTAAGGAGGTGCGCGGCGCGGTCGGCGTTCGCCGACCGCATCCGCGCACCTCTCTTTTCAGGTTTTGCAGACGGCTTGACGCACGAGGTCGTCAAATTCCGGTTGCGTGAGTTTTCGTGCCGCGACGAAGTGCAGCACGCCATCAAGCTCCAACTGGAGGAACGCGGTCGTTTCACCGAGTTCTTCCATGGTGAAGAGCAACGCCTGGAGACTGTCCGCTTGTGCGTCACGTAGCTGGCAGATCTCGTTCTCAGTTCTTGAGGCTTTGGACATCGAGGACCTTTCCGCTAATCTTCTGGACCAGCTTTTGCCCCGTTTTGTCGTCGCGGGCGTAGGTGGATTTGCTGAACAGGACGCGAGCGCCGAAGGGCACCAGCTCGATAGGCTCACCGCGATCAGTGACCGGTTTATCAGAGGTTGGATCAGCGTAGGCGGTGTGCTCAAAAGTCGCACCGTCGCAGCGGTAACCGGTGATGTAGGTGACGCGAGTCACCGGCTTGTTCGTTTTCTCGTCGTTGAAGGTGCTTTCTTTGCGCGTGGTCTCGTCGATGCACCGAGCGATGAGATACATTCCGTCAGGGAGCTGCCCCAACGAGAATTTTTTTGATTCTTCCGTCTTCTGTGAGGGAATAAGCGTGGTTTGAGTCGGTTTCGTGGATTCGGTCGTGGTTGCCATGGTGAACGATGATTTCTAGTATTGTTTTTTTGGATACGGGCATGTGATACATATCGAGCGGACGCTGCCCTTGTTCCGCCTGCTCGATAAAGATGTCTGTGAAGCTCCGCTGGAGGTTCACGGGGATGCCGTAGAGGCCCACGGCGCGACCGCGCACGACGCCCCGTTTCAGCCATCCCAGCCACTTGTCACGCAGGGTCATTCCCTTGCGCTCCGGCTTTTCCTGCCCGCCGGAGGGGGCCGCTTTCTTCGTGTCGCCGTAGAAGCCCGATGAGGTCTGGAACACCCGAATCGTTTTAGGGTAGTCCATGACCCAATCCGGCACGCCGTCGCCGGTCGTATCTTTGGTCACGTATTTGAAAAGATAGCGGAAATCGCGGGGCTTTTTGACCCGCTTGATTTTGGTGAAGCCTAGGCCCCACGCATTTTCCAAGTGCTCGTTCTCGATGTGCTCGCGGCAGTCGAGTCCGAGGTGCCAGTGCGGCCAGCCTGCTTCGGTAAGCTCAAATTTGACGAAATAGCGTTTGATTTCGTGCCGCTCGCGTAGGCGCGCTATGGCACGCCTTACGCGGTCGCGGCCGCGCTCAAACGCGTGCGCAGGGCCGTTGAACAGGTCGGGGTCAAGCGTGAGAGTCACGAACAACCAGCCGAAGAGGTTCGGGAATCCGCGAGATTCCAGGCGACGGACCATCTTGCCGCGCCCCAGCTCGTGCCACCAGCTGTGCGGGCCGTAGGGCGTCAGGATGTAATCGTGACCCGATGCGACCAGCTTGCGCAGGTAGGGCGTAGAGCGCTGCCCAACAGGATTACCGAACGCGCCCCGCGTCATGATGCACCTCCCAAGCCACGATCCGGCTTTGACGGGGGGGGAATCGCAGATTTGCGAGAGGCCGAACCCGTATCACACGGCTCGACGGAGCTCGCGGCGACGGCCTCCGGCCTAACTGGGGCAACCCCAGCCCCCACCGGAAGTGTCAACAGTGCTGACGAGGCCGCATTACGCAGCGACTCCGATATTTGGCCCGCAACAGCTTCCCAATCCCGCAACACTGGTTCGAATCCATGTCGGGCAGCCAATGAGGGATTCGCATTTAAGGTTTCGCCCCGACAGGGATGAGAACCTTGGTTCGACGGAGCGAAGCGGAGAAGGGGCGCCCGGAGGGCGATCGCGAAGCGACTGAACCGCAGGTTCAGCCAATCCATGTCGGGCAGCCAATGAGGTCAGGGCCGGAAGGGGAAACGCGCGGTTTGGCCCCATCGTCGCGACGCACGGCGGAAACAAAAAACCCCGGCGCGGGGCGTCGGGGCTTCGGGGCACGCGGAGGCGTGTCGGGCTCACATGCCGCAGGCGGCTTTGCACTGGGCGGTCTCGGCGGTGGCGCCGGTGCACTCGACTGTCTTGGTGTGGTTGCCTTGTTTGACGACCATGTGGTCGCACTTGGAGGTTTCCGTCTTGGCGGCGGGGGCGGATTTCGCGGCCTCACGTTCGGCACGGCGGGCATTCCAATACTGGAGACCGGGGCCGGCAAACGCGGCGGAAATCGCGGCGGCGACAACGAGGGAAGCAAGGGTAAGACGGAGGGTTTTCATGGGATTTACGGAGTTGGGAGTTTTAACGCGCATCGCGGTTAAGCTCACCGTGATCGCGTTCTGGAAACCTTACCCCGCGCGCGGTGAAAACCCTCACGGGGCCGTGCTGTTTTTTCGCGCGAGTTTCCGTTCCCAATACCACGCGTAGAAGACGGGCACGGAGAACAGCGAGATCAGGTCGAACACCATGCCGCCGATCACCGGAAGCACCATGGGTTGCATCACCTCGGAGCCGCGGCCGATCGCCCAGAGCACGGGCACGAGCGAGATGAGCGTGGTGAGATTCGTCATCAGCGCGGGACGGCGGCGGCGCAGGCCGGCCACGAAGATGCGGCGGTTGACCTCGGTCATGTCGGGCGGCGGCGTCTTGAACTGCTCCTGGATGTAGGTGCCGAGGAGGATGCCGTCGTTGAACATCACGCCGAGGAGCACGAGGAAGCCCACGGTCACGGCCGTGGTGAGCTCGGCGCCCCAGAGCCAGACGAGGAAGAACCCGCCCGCGGTGGTGACGGTGGCGTTGCAGCCGACGATCACCGAGGTGATCAGCCATGAGCGCGTGCCGACGTAGATCAGGACGATCATCACGAGCATCGACACGGCGATGACCCAGGTGAGCGTCTGGTCGGCCTTGATCTTCTGCTCGTAACGGCCGACCCAGCGGTAGGTGGTGCCCTTGGGCAACGCGAGCTGGCCCGAGGCGAGCGCGGCCTGCAGGCGCGTGTCGGCGGCGCGGACCACGTCCACCTCGGAGGTGTCGCGGGCGTTGAACATCACGTATTGCGTGCGTTTTCCGCCCTCGGAGCGGATGGCCATCGGCCCGATGGTGTAGGTGAGGCCGGTCTCGCTCGGACGGCGAGCGATCACGCGCACGGGGGCGTCGGCAGGCGCGTCCTCGGCGACGAGTCCGGCCGGAAGCGGATCGCCGGCGGGCACGGTCAGCTCGGCGCGGCGCGCGGAGAGCAGGGTGAAGTTGCGCTGATGGACGAGCGGCAGCGTCCGCAGGAAAGCCGCCGCGTCGGGCGCGCCTTCGGCAAACTCCAGCGTGTAGGTCGTCGGGGCGGCGAGCAGGCTGGAAAGCGGCACCGCGCCGTGCGAACCGGCCATGCCGATCTGGACCGGCAGCAACTCGTCGGGATCGTCGCGGCGTTCGCGCGAGTAGCGGATGCGCACCGGATAACGCAGCGCGCCCTCGACGGAGAACGTGACCGGCATGCCGCCGAGCGCGGTCTCGACGCCGTCCATGACCATCTCGGCGGTGAAGCCGAAGCGCGCGAGTTTCTCGGGATCGAGGCGGACCTCGGCGTAGGGCTTGCCACCCTCGCGCTGCATCTGCGCGTCGGCCGCGCCGGGCGTGGCCTGGATGATTTTCTCGGCGGATTCGGCGAAACGTTCGAGCGCGGCCTGGTCGTCACCGAGGATCTGGAGAGCCATGAGGCTGCGGATGCCGGTGGAGAGCATGACCACGCGCGTCTCGATCGGCTGCAACCAGCTCGGGGCGACGCCGGTGAGGTCGGAGGCGAGCGCGAGCGTGTCGCGCACCTCGCGCAACGTGCGCGGACGGCGCACGGTTTTGCCGTTGGCATCGGTGAACTCGTGCACCGGCCATTCGCGGTAAGGTTTCAGGAGCACGACCGTCTCGATCATGCCGATGGGCGCGGGATCGAACGCGGTTTCGGCGCGGCCCATCTTGCCCATGACGCCGGCGACCTCGGGCACGGACTCGATGGCGCGGTTCTGGATCATCATCACGCGCTGGGTTTCGCCGAGCCCGGCGGTGGCCGGCACGGAGGGCATGAAGAGCAGGCTGCCTTCGTCGAGCGGCGGCAGGAAACTGGAGCCGATGCCGGGAAACCACTGGCGCAGTTTCGCGTCGGCATGCGTCGAGGCGAGGTCGCCGCCGACGAGCGAGAATCCCTCGCGCAGCGGCCAGCTCAGGCGCTGCCAGCCGAGGCCGACGAGGTAGCCGCCGACCGCCATCGCGCCGATGGTGAAGGCGAAGACGACCTTGTGACGCTGGATGCGTGTGTAGGCCCAGTCGTAGCCGATGTGGATGGCGTGGCTGGTGGGGTTTTCCTCGTAGGACACGAGCCGCTCGCGACCGAGCCGCCACACGGCGGAGGCGACGAGCGCGGCGACCACGGGGGCGAATAGCCAGCCCGGCACGGTGAGCGCCCAGCGGGCGTGGTCGAACGGCATCGTCCAGCCCGAGGAGAAGAACCAGCCGAACGCGAGGCCGCCGGCGAGACCGCTGGCGACCATCAGCGGACCCTTGCGCACCTGCCACGGCGGCAGGAGCAGACGGCACAGCAGCGGCACCACGAACACGCCGACGAGCACCGCGCCGCTGATCGCGAGGGTCTTGGTGAAGGCGAGCGGGATGAACAGGCGCCCGGCCTGGTCGGTGAGCGCGAAGATCGGCAGGAAACCGATGACGGTGGTCGCGGCCGAGGTGATGAGCGGGCGCGCGACCTCCTTTGCGCCGAGCGTGACGGTGGCGATGATCTCCTCGTTCCACGGCGAGGTGGGCATGGGGCGGTTCTCGCGTTTGCACTGCTCCTGGAGATCCACGAGGTGCTGCGTGATGTTCTCCGTCATGATGATTCCGAAATCGACCATCACGCCGATGGCGATGGCGATGCCGGCCAGGCTCATGATGTTGGCGCTGACCCCGAAGAGGTGCATGACGAGAAACGAAAACAGCATGCCGAGCGGCAGGCTCACGGCGGTGGCGACGCTGGCGCGCAGATGCAGGAGGAACGCCACGACCACGATCACCGTGGTGATGATCGCCTCCTCCAGCGTGGAGATGACGGTGGCGTTGGTCTCCTCGATAAGTTGCGAGCGGTCGTAGAAGGGAACCGGTTTCAACTGCTCGGCCTGCAACGTGGGGGCGAGGTCGGCGAGCTTCTGTTTAACGGCGGCGATGACCCGCTTCGGATCCTCATGCACGCGCAGGCCGATGATGGCGCCGACGTGTTCCTGATAGCCGTCGGCGAGCAGGCCCTGGCGGAATTGTCCGCCGAGGTGCACGTCGGCGATCTGGCCGAGGCGCACGCCGACGCCCTTCATGCGGTCGCCGCGGATGACGATGTTTTCGACGTCTTTCACGGAGCGGATGAAACCCACGCCGCGGATCATGGTTTCGACGCCGCTCTGCTCGACGCTCATTGCGCCGACGTCGCGTCCGGCGGCGCGCACGGCCTCCATCAGCTGGTCGAGCGTGATGGCCTGTTCCTCGAGACGCGTGGGATCGACGTCGATCTGGTATTCGCGCACCACGCCGCCGGCGGGGGCGACCTCGGCCACGCCGGGCACGGAGCGCAGCGCGGGCACGACGATCTGGTCGAGCAGGTAGCGCTTGGCCTCAAGATCTCGCGGGCCCTGCAACGTAAAGGCGAACACCTGGCCCATCGCGGTGGCGTCGGGGCCGAGCTTGGCGGTGACACCGGCGGGCAGCATGCCCTGGATCTGCGACAGCCGCTCCAGCGTGCGCGTGCGGCTTTCGTAGAGGTCGCGGTGGTCGTCGAAGATCACGTAAACGTAGCTCGCGCCGTAGAGCGACATGCCGCGCACGGTGCGCACGCCGGGCAGGCCCTGCAGTTCGCGGGCGAGGCGCGAGGTCACCTGCTGGTCCATGTCCTCGGGGCTCTTGCCCGGCCATTCGGCCCAGACGATGACCTGGTTGTCGCTGAGGTCGGGAATGGCGTCCACCGGCACCTGCCGCCATGCCCACAGGCCGGCGAGGGCGAAGCCGAGCGCGACGGCGAGCGTGATGAAGACGTTGCGGATCGAGAAGGAGATCATGGCGGGCGTCGGCCTCAGTGAACGTGGGCGGCGGGAGCGGCTTCGGCGGCGCCGAGCGGGTAGAGCAGGCTGGGCGTGCCGGCGAGCTGCGCCTGGCTGTCGATGAGGAAGGCGCCTTGCGTGGCGACCTCGTCGCCGGCGGAGAGACCGGCGCGGATCACGTAGAGGTCGTTGCCATTTTCATCTTCGAGGCGCGGCCCGAGCGCGACGGACGCGAGCTCGAAGCGGAGGAATCCGCCCTTGGCGCGCTCGGCAACTTTCCAGACGACGTTGCGCACGCCGGTGGAAAGCACGGAGGTCTTCGGCACGAGGGCAAACTGGCCCCAGGTGGAACGGTCGCGGTAGTCGGCGGCGGAGAGGTCGGGCGCGAGCGCGGCCTGGAAGCGGGCGTTTACGAGCGAGCCGGGGAAGAGGAGTTTGCGCGCGCCGCTGATGTGGATGCGCACCTCGCGGGCGCGGGTGCCGGTGTCGATCTCGGCGGCGACGCGGGCGACGACGGCGTGCAGTTGCGGGAGCGGGCCGAGGTCGTCGCTGTCGATTTTCACCGGCTGGCCCTCGGCGACCCAGCGGGCGCGGGTCTCGGGCACATGGACGATCAACACGAGACGGTCGGGGTCCATGATGCGCAGGAGCGGCATGTCGGGCATGACCTCGCGGCCGATGGCCAGGCCCTCGTCCAGCATCATCTGGTCCTTGAGGAGAATCTGACCGGCGAAGGGCGAGCGGATGGTCACGGTGTCGCGGAGGGCGCCGCCTTTGACGAGCGCGTCGGCGACGTCGTCGAGATTCCAGCGGGCGAAGCGTTCGCGCAGGCTGGCGACGAGGGTGGCGTCGCCGAGTTTGATGGCGGCCTGCAACTCACCCTGGGCGGCGATGACCTCGGGGCTGTAGAGCTCGACGATCGGATCGCCGGCGGCGATCTCCTGATGGTGGCCAAGCGTGGCGTCGTAGCGTTTCACGATGCGGCCGGCGACACGGGCGATGATGAGCTGGCTGAACCGGTGATCGTAGTCGGCGGCACCGTAGGCGTGCACGGAGGCGACGGCGGGGCCCATGACGACGGGCGAGGTTTGCAGGCCGATGCGGCGGGCGTTTTCGGCGCTGAGTTCGCCGGCTTTGACCAGAACGAGCGTCATGCCGCAGACGGGGCACTTGCCGGGCTTGGTGCCGACGTAGTCCATCATCGGGCAGGCCCAACGTTCGCCGGCGTGGTCGTCGGCCGCCGCGACGTGATCGTGGCCGGTGTGGAAAAGCGAGGCGGCGGGGAGCAGTGCGATCAGGCCTGCGCCGACGACGAGACCGGCGAGGGCGGACATCCAGGGTTTTAAGGCGGGCATGGCTCAGTTCTCCCCGGTTTTGTGTCCGTCGGCGTGCATGGTGTTGTCCACCATCGGGGCGTAGGCCGGGGCATCGGCCGGACCGGGCGCGGTGGCGTGCGGTTGAAAGCGGGCGGAGCGCACGGCGAGGGCGATCACGGCTCCCGCGATGAAGGCGGCGATGAAGAAGGCGAGGTGCTTGATCATGGTGAATGGAAATCAGGGTTTCAGGGGGAAGAGCGTGGCGGGGGCGTAGCGCCAGAGATCGGCGCGGGCGGAGCGGACGGCGCCGTCGGCCTCGATGACCTGGAGTTGGGCGTCGGTCTGGCGTTCGAGGATCATTACGATCATCAGCACCGACGAATCGCCGCCCATGGTGGCGACGCCGGCGGAGCGGACGAGCGAGTCGTATTCGGCGTCGAGACGCTTGCGGGTGTCGTCGGCGAGCGAGCGGGCGGTGTCGGCGAGGCGCGAGGCGCGCTCGATGCGGGACAGGGCGGAGGAAACGCGGTAACGCACGGCGTCGCCCTCGGCGCGGGCGGCGGTTTCCTCGGCGCGGGCGGCGCGCTCCTCGGCGCGGGCATAGCCGCGGCCGCGCCAGGGAATCTCGGTCATGAAGGCGATGCCGACGATGTCCTCGTTGTCCATGGCCATCTCCTCGTGGGAAAACTTCAGGCCGACGGACGTCATCGGGCGGGCGTTGGCGCGGGCCATGCGGACCATGGCGCGGGCCTCGGCGGTGCGGGCGGCGGAGAGCTGGAGTTGCGGGGCGGCGGTCGCGGAGATTTCGGCGGCCGCGGGAAAGGCGAAGTCGGGCAACGCGGCGTCGGGCGCGAGACCCAGGCGGCCGCGGGCCTCGGCGAGGGCGTCCTCCGCCATGCGCTCGTCCTTGGCGAGCATCAGGCGCATGGCGTCGATGCGGCTTTGAAGCACGAGGCGGTCGGCGCTGCGGCCGGAGCCGGAGGCGATGCGTGCGTCGATGGCGGCGAGGATTTTTTCCATGCGCGCGACCTGGGCGGCGAGCAACGCGGTGCGTTCGCGGGCGGTGGCGGACTCGGCCACGGCCATGGCGGTTTCGGCGGCCATCTCGCCGGCCATCACGGCGTAGTCGGCCTCGGCCATCGAAAGCGCGGCGGTGGCTCGGTCGCGGTCGGCGGAGCGTTCGCCGGCCTTGGGCAGGGGCTGGCGGAGATTGACCTCCCACATGGGGAAGTTGCCGTCGGCGTTGCGGACGTTGGACAACATGCCCTCGATCTCGGGATCGGGGAAACGTCCGGAGGCGCCGATGCGGGCGCGGGCGGCCTCGGCGCGGGCGCGGGCGGCGGCGAGCACGGGTGCGCGGGAGACGGCGTCGAGCAGGGCGACCGATGACGAAGGCGCCGTCGTCGCCGGCTCGGTTTGGGCGGAGGTCGTGAGGGCGGGGACGATCAGCAGCCAAAGGCCAAGCAGCGCGGAGACGGCGGGTGTGGGTTTCATCGGAAAAAGGACGGACGTCCGCAAACCCTACACCGGCGGGAGGAAAAACCCTCGGGGAAAACCGTCCGCAATGCGCTTTGACGTCCGGCGCCGAGGATGCGGGCACAAAAAAACCGCCGGCTTCGCGACAGGGCGAGGCCGGCGGTCGGAGGAGGCACCGCTTACATGCCGTGGTCGGCGTGGGCGGAGGAGGCGGCGGGGGTCTTGCCGGCGGCCTTTGCGGCGGCCGCGTCGTCGATCTCCTTCAGGTATTTGGCGGGGTCTTTCTTGAATTTCTTGATGCAGCCCTTGCAGCAGAAACGCACGAGGCGGTCGGGTTTACCCTCCTCCTTGTAAACGTAGTTGATGGGCGGGCCCATGTCGCCGGCTTCGAGCTTGTCGCCCGAGACGACGCAGGTGGTGAGCGGGTAGGCGGCGATGGCGGCCGGCGAATCGACGGCGGCGGGCGCGTCGGCGGCGCGGAGGGCGGGGGCGAAACTGGCGGCGACGGCCAGGAGAAGACCGGCGAGGCCGGCGCGGAGGGAACGATGGGTGTTCATGGGAGGTGGGTGAAAGACGGACGGAAGTCGTCGCCCCACCTTACACCCGAAAACGGGGAAACCCTCAGTGTTTTTTGATTTATCGGGCGATATTTTCGTCACGACCGGGCGCGGGCCAAACGCAGGCTGTTGCCCACGACGCAGATCGAGCTGAGCGACATGGCCACGCCGGCGAACACCGGGTTCAACAACCAGCCGAACGCCGGATAAAACACGCCGGCGGCGAGCGGGATGCCGGCGACGTTGTAGGCGAAGGCCCAGAACAGGTTCTGCCGGATAACCCGCAGGGTGCGCCGAGAAATCAGGATCGCCTCGGCCACGCTGCGCGGGTCGCTGCGCATGAGCGTCACGTCGGCCGCCTCGATGGCGACATCGGTGCCGCTGCGCATGGCAAAACCCACGTCGGCCCGCGCGAGAGCGGGGGCGTCGTTTACGCCATCACCGACCATCCCGACGGTGCGACCTTCGCGCTGGAGTTCGGCAACCTTGTCGACCTTCTGGCCGGGCAACACGCCGGCGAACACGCGGGTGATGCCCACGCGTTTGGCGACCGCCTGCGCGGTGCGTTCCTGGTCGCCGGTGAGCATGACGACCTCGGTGCCCAGTGCGCGTAACGCCGCCACCGCCTCGGCTGCGCCCGGACGAACCGGATCGGCGATACCGAGCAGACCGGCGAGGCGGCCGTCCACCGCGACGAAAACCACGGTGCGGCCTTCGCCGGCGAGCGCGGTTGCGCGGGCGTCGAGCGTCTCGGTATGCACCCTTTCATCGGCAAAAAACACGGCGGTGCCGATGAGCACGGCGCGACCGCCGACGGTGGCGCGCAGGCCCTTGCCGGCGACGGTGGCAAAGGTTTCCGGTTTCGGTGCGTCGAGTCCGCGGGCCTTGGCGGCTTGCACGACGGCGTGGGCGAGCGGGTGTTCGGAGTTGCGCTCGGCTCCGGCGGCGAGGCGCAGCAGTTCGGCCTCGGCCAACCACGTCTCGGTGACGATGTCGGTGAGCTCGGGGCGGCCTTCGGTGAGCGTGCCGGTTTTATCGAGGACGATGGCGTCGAGGGCTTGGGCGCGTTCCATGGCTTCGCCGCCTTTGACGAGGATGCCGCGACGCGCGGCGAGGCCGGTGCCGGCCATGATGGCGGTGGGCGTGGCCAGGCCGAGGGCGCAGGGGCAGGCGATGATGAGGACGGCGACGGCGTTGAGCAGGCCGAAGGTGAAGCCGTTGGCGCCGCCGAAGATCCACCACGCGGCGAAAGTGAGCGCGGCCGCGCCGAGCACGGTCGGGACGAACCACGCGCTCACGCGGTCGGCGAGGCGGGCGATGGGCGCGTCCTGCTCCTGAGCGGCTTCGACGAGGCGGACGATTTGCTGGAGCACGGTGGCTTCGCCGACGCGTTCGGCGCGGAAATGAAACGCGCCGGAGCGGTTGAGCGTGGCGCCGATCACGGTGTCGCCGGGTTGTTTTTCAACCGGCAGCGATTCGCCGGTGAGCATCGATTCGTCCACCGCCGAGGCGCCCTCGGTCACGGTGCCGTCCACGGGGACTTTTTCACCGGGGCGCACCAGGAGGATGTCGCCCGCCTGCACCTCGGCGACGGGGACGTCTTCCTCGCGTCCGTCGCGCACGCGGCGGGCCATCTGCGGCGTGAGATCGAGCAGGGCGCGGATGGCGGCGCCGGCGCGGTCGTAGGTATTGCGCTCGATGACCTGGCCGGCGAGCACGATGGTCGTGATGATCGCGGCCGCTTCAAAATAGAGAGGGAGGTGTCCGCCTGCGGACATGGCCGGCGGCAGCGATTCGGGAAACAGCAGGGCGAACACACTGAAGCCAAACGCCGCGCCCGTGCCGGTGACGGTGAGCGTGAACATGTTGGTGTCTTGTGTGCGGATGGAGCGCGCCCAGCGCTTGATGAAGGGCCAGCCGCACCAGAGGAACACAGGCGCGGTCAGCACGAGCTGGGCCCAGCCGAGGGCGGCGTGCGCGAGCCAGCGGGTCGGTTGCAACGCGGCCGGAAGCAGTCCGCCCATCGACAGGTAGGCGACGGCGAGGGTGGGGAGGATCGCGACCTTCAGACGGAGGGGCAGGCGGTCGGAACGCCGGATGCCCATGTAGGCGTCGTCGTTGTGCGAATGACCGGAAGCGGGAGGTGCGGAGTGGGAAGCGTGATCGGACATGGGACGTGTGGCTTACCCCGCGGACGGACAAAACCCTCGGCTTTTTTCGGCGAGCTTGAGGGTTTTGGACGGGTGCGGTGTATTATGGATAACACCATTGCCATGAAAACCCATCCTCAAGACGACGCCCTCCGGGGGCTGCTCCGCGATAGCCATCCGGCGGACGCGCAGGCGAATCCCCGTTTCCGCGCCGAAGTCTGGTCGCGCATCGAGGCCGCGCGTCGCCAGCCCCGCAGTTGGTTTGCCTGGGCGCGCATTCATCTCTTCGGCGTCGGCACCGTCGTGGCCGCGAGCCTGATCGTCTCGGCGGCGGGCGGTGGCTGGATTGCCAAGGTCCAGGTCGCCCATGAGCGCGAGCAACTGGTCGAACGCTACCTGGCGAGCATCGATCCGCATGCGCATGTGGGCACAGCGGTCTCGGACAGCGGCCGATGAAATTCATCTGGATCACCGCGGTGATTGTGATCGCGCTGGCGGCCGGTGCCGCCGGCGTGGGTTATCTGTGCATGCGCGGCGGGCATGCCGCGATGACCGGCCGCGACGACTCGATGCTGTGGTTGCGCAGCGAGTTTAAACTCGACGCCGCCCAGCTCGTGCAGATCGAAAAGGTCCACGAGGCCTACCAGTCCGTGTGCGAGGACCACTGCGCCCTCATCATGGAACAGCGCGCCAAGCTGCGCCGGCTGAAATCCGAGGGCGCGCCGGAGGCCGACATCACCGCAGCCCAGGCCGAGGCCAAACGTCTCGATGAAAACTGCCGCGCCAGTCTGGAGGCGCACGTCCGTCAGATCGCCGGCCTGATCGGCGGGGAGCAGGGCGAGCGCTACCTGAAGACGATCCTGCCGCGCATCGCTCGTTTCGAACACACCGGTTCGCCGAATCTTTCCTTCACTCCGAACGAGAAAGGCCCGCATGACGGACACGCCGCGCACTGAGACCGGCGAACCGTCGGACGAAGCCTGGATGGCGGCCCTGCAACAGGGCGACGACACGGCGCTCGCGCCGCTCATGCAACGATGGGAGCTTCCGGTGAAAGCCTTCATTGGTCGTCTCGGCGTGCGCTCGGCCGACGTCGAGGACGTCGCGCAGGAGGCGTTCGTGCGTCTCTACGAAAATCGTGCGCGCTACCGGGCCGGCGCGTTGTTCAAGCCGTGGTTGCTGACCATCGCGGGCAATCTTGCGCGCAACCGCCTGCGCTGGAGCTCGCGTCATCCGGCGGACAGTTGGGACGAACTGGTCGCCAACACCGGCCGGGAGCCGGTGCGCGATCCCGTGCGCGCGCCGGAGTCGGCGGCGGACGCGGCCGCGCTGGCCGCGGACGTTCGCAAGGCCGTGGCCGCGCTGCCCGCGCCGCTGCGCGAGGCGGTCGTGTGCGTGGAGTTGGAAGACATGAGTTACCTCGACGCGGCGCGCGTGATGGACTGTTCGGCCAAGGCGGTGGAAACGCGGCTCTACCGTGCGCGCCAGTTGCTGCGCGCGAGCTGCCGCGGCTTGCTCGAACGCGTCACGGATCGCGCCTGAGTGCGGCGGTTATGGTCAACGCTGCGCGCGTGCCGCCGTGCGGTCGAAGCTCCAACGCAGCACCGGCGCGATCAGGCTGTGCAACCAGGCCAGCGCGGTGAGTTGCAGGCCCGGCGTCACGGCGAAGCGGCCGCGGCGCACGCCGTCGAGCGTGGCGCGGGCGACCGCATCGGCGGTCCACAGGCCGGCGGCGGCGGTCAGCGCCTTCGTCTCGGCCGGCTTGGTGAGGTTTTCCTCGGCGAGCTGCGGCGTGTCGGTGTCGGGCGGATAGACAATGGTTACGCCCACGCCGGCGGGTTTGAGCTCGGCGCGGAGCGACTCGGCGAGTCCGCGCAGGGCGAACTTGCTCGGTGCATAGGCGGTGTAGCCGAACAAGCCGACCAGCCCGGCGCCGGAGGAAATCATCACGATGGCTCCGCGGCCGCGGGCGCGCATTGCCGGGGTCACCGCCTTCACGGCGTAGAGCGTGCCGAAATAGTTCACGGCCATGGTGCGCTCGAACACCGCGACCGGCAGCTCTTCAAAATGTCCGGGCCGGGCGATGCCGGCCGAGGTGATGAGCACGTCGACTGGACCCTGCACGGCCTCGGCTGAGCGGATCGCCGCGACCACGGCGGATTCGACGGCGACATCGGCCGCGGCGGTGAAAACCTCCGGTGCGGCCGGCGACGCCGCGCGGATGGCCGCGGCGGCCGCGGCGAGTTTTCCCGGATCACGGGCGACGAGGCTCAGGCGGGCGCCGGTGGCGGCGAGTTGGCGGGCCAGGGCGAGGCCGATGCCGCTGGAACCGCCGGTGATGAGCACGTGCCGGTCGCGCATGGCGGTGCGGCTAGCGAAGGGCTTTGGTTCGCAAGGCCTCGATTTCCTCGAACTGCTTGGTGGAGAGCAGACGGCGCGGCAGGCGGCGTTTGGCTTCGCCAATGAGCTTGTCCCAGTCGGCCTCGTCGGGGACATGGGGATCCCAGCCCGTGTGGTGACCTTGGTGACGCGACCACTCGGCTTTGCCGCCGTGGATGCGCACTGAAATTTGAAATTTGCCCTCTTCGGGCGATTTGTCCCACCAGCCGAACTCCATTGCCATGCAGCGACAAGTAACCGCGCGTCCTCAGGGTGCCAGCGGAAACTCGGCGACGATCCGTCCGGGGTGGAACGCGCCGCGACGCCACACGATGCGCACGACCCGAACCCGGTCGCCCTGCAACTCGACAAAGCGGGCGCCGAACGGCGGGCAAAAGGTGCCGGTGTTCACCACGGTCACGCCCGACGCGCGGTCGTGCCAGACGCCGGGATGGTGGGTGTGGCCGAGCACGACGAGGCGGGCGCGCGGACGTTGTTCGCCGGCCAGACGACGGGCGAGGGCGGGCGTGGCGCACCAGGCGCGCACCATGGCCAGCAGCCGGTGCGGAGGGAAAAGCGTGTGCGTCATCCGCGCCACGCGGGTGGTCAGGCCGCGGTGGGAGCGATCATGCGGTTCGGGCAGGTTCAGGCAGGCGAGCCGGTTGAGTCGCAGGCGAGTTTCGATGCGCCCGCATTCATCGGAGGACGGGTCGAGGGAAAGTATTGCGAGGCGGCGGGCGAGCTCCGCCCGATGGGAACTCCACGGGGCGATGTCGTCGAACAAGACGTCGCCATGGGTGATCCACACGCGGCCATCCAGAATCGAGAGTTCGGCCCGGTCGGAAACGTCGGGATCGTGGTTGCCGCTCAGAAACGTGACCGGGCCGGCGTGGCGGGCGAAAAACGCGCGCACGTCGGCGAGGTGGGCGACGGGCGCGGGCGGCTGGGTGTCCAGCGTGTCGCCGTTGAGCACGATCTGATCGGCGGCGGCCAGCAACGGAACCAGGGAGTCGAGCGATTGCAGGCGGCTCTCGCTGTCGCGGTAATGCAGGTCGGAGAAAATGCGGATCACCGGGGCGGACATCGTGGGGTTGAGGCAAGCGTGGCGGATTCCGGCGGCAATCTCCAATCCGTGCCGGCGGGACGTCGTGCCGCCCGGGGGACGCTTGCGGGCTTGAGATGGGCACGCCGGGTCGCTGGGATGCGCGGCATGTTTTCCCCCCTTCGCTGGCTCTTGCTTGTGTGCGTGTCGACCGCGCTGGTGCGCGCGGATTTTGCGCAGGATCTGATGCGCATCCATACCGAGGCGATCGGCGGACGGGAACGGATCGGCGAGTTGAA
>Ga0207648_10002017_pt1 | contig 22166 bp, 18 predicted proteins | sample KBSMisM32_FD_184310 | JGI IMG/M metagenome (GOLD analysis project Ga0207648, IMG submission 184310) | Miscanthus rhizosphere microbial communities from Kellogg Biological Station, Michigan, USA - KBS Miscanthus M3-2 (SPAdes) (version 2) | ecosystem: Host-associated > Plants > Roots >...
TCAAGGATCAAATCGGCGATCGCAGCGGCAAGGCGAAGGACGCGAAGATCAAGGCCGCTGGAGATGCGCTGACGACGAAGTTCACCGACGTGGAAGGGGAGATCTACCAGTACCGCAACCGCAGCGGCCAGGATCCGCTCAACTTCCCGATCAAGTTGAACAACAAGCTGGCGGCGCTGCAGGGGATCGTCGAGTCCGGCGACTACCGTCCGACCGACCAGTCGTACGCGGTCTTCAAGGATCTGTCGGCGCAGCTCGAGGCGCAGTTCCGGCGGCTCGACCAGTTGATCGAAGGGGAGCTGGCGGCGTTCAACCAGCAGCTGACGAAGAAGAAGCTGCCGCCCGTCGTGCCGAAGTGACCGTGCAGTCGAGCAGCTACGGCGAGTCGCGGCTGCGGATGCTGCGCGTGATTCGGCGCGGCGACCGGCACGATCCGAAGGACCTCTCGGTGGCGCTGCGCTTCGAGGGCAGCCTCGAGGCGATGGTCCCCGGCGAGGCGCTCAAGAACCTGGTCCACCGCGTCGTCCGCGAGCAGGATCACGCCGCGGCGGCGATCGAGCCGCTCGGCATCGCGCTGTGCGAGCAGATCCTCGCGCGCCATCCGTCGATCGGGCTGGCCCGCGTCGATCTGGTCGAGCAGCCGTGGGCCAGGCTGGAGGCCGGCGGCAGGCAGCAGCCGCAGGCGTTCACGCCGGCCGGCGCGGAGCGGCGGACCGCCAGCGTCAGCGGCAACGGCGCCCGTCTCGCGGTGTCGGCCGGGCTCGAGAACCTGGTGCTGCTCCGCACCAGCGGGTTCACGCCCACCGCGCGCGGCAAGGCGTCCGACGAGCCGATCGACGACGGCGTGCAGCGGCTGTTCCTGGCCACGCTGTCGGCGCGCTGGTCCTACACGAGCGGCGACATCGCGTTCGTGCCCTACCGCGCCGGCGTGCGCCAGACGATCGTCGAGACGTTCGCCTGGCACAAGGGGCCCTCGGTGCAGTCCACGCTGTCGGGCATCGCCGACGTCGTGCTGGCGAGCTACCAGGAGATCTCGCAGATGACGCTCTCGGTCGAGGAGCGTCCTTACCGGCCGGTCGACCTGCTCGAGTTCGCGATGATGGAAGGGGACGCGCTGTTTGTCGCCCACGACGAACCGGTCGGCGTGGTCGACATCACGGTCCATCGCGCGGTCTAAACCGAGCGCGCGGTCGAAGGAACGCGCGGTCTAAAGACCGCGCCAACAGGTGTCTCCCAAGGTATAATCGAGGTTTCCCAAGTCGAGCGCTTGCGAGACGAGAGATCATGAGGGTCGCGCGCCGATACGTGATTGCCGGCCGCGTGCAGGGCGTGGGGTTCCGCTGGTTCGCCCACGACGCGGCGCGCCGGGAAGGCGTTCACGGCTGGGTGCGCAACCTGGCGGACGGCAGCGTCGAGGTGATGGCCGAGGGGGAGACCACGGCCGTCGATCGCCTCGAGGCGGCGGTGCGCCGCGGCCCCTCGTCGGCGCACGTCGAACGGGTCGACATCGAGGAACACGCGCCCGCGGGGCGCGTCACCGGGTTCGAGATCAGATAGGGCAGCCATCGCATGGAAGCACTGAAGACGCGCATCCGGCACGTGCCGGACTTTCCCAAGGCCGGCATCCTCTTCTACGACGTCACCACGCTGCTGCGCGACGCGGAAGGGTTCAAGCTGGCCATCGACGCCATCGCGGCGCCGTATCACGGCAAGGGGATCTCGCTGATCGTCGGCATCGAGAGCCGCGGGTTCATTCTCGGCGCGGCGGTCGCCGATCGCATCGGCGCCGGCTTCGTGCCGGTGCGGAAGATCGGCAAGCTGCCGCACACGACGGTGCGCGTCAGCTACGACCTCGAGTACGGCACCGACAGCCTCGAGATCCACAGCGACGCGGTCGAGCCGGGGCAGCGGGTCCTGATCGTGGACGACCTGCTGGCGACCGGCGGCACCGCGCGCGCGACCGTCGATCTGGTGCGCAAGCTGGGGGGCACGGTGCACGGCGTCGCCGTGCTCATCGAGCTCGCCGAGTTGAACGGGCGGGGCAAGCTGGCCGGCGAAAACGTCCACGCGGTGCTGACATATTGAGGCTGACGCTAGAATGAGTCGGGTGCGCGCCCGTAGCTCAGCAGGATAGAGCATCGGTTTCCTAAACCGGGGGTCGCAGGTTCGAGACCTGCCGGGCGCATTACAACAATCATCAAGATCATGAAATCCATCGAACGCCACAAGCTCAAGGAAAACGAGTTCGCGCACACCATGGCGCGGACGCGCGACATGGTGTCGCAGCGCCAGCGCGAGATCACGACGACCGTCGTGGTCGTCGTCGCGGCGATCGTCCTCGTCGGCGGCTACTTTGCCTGGCGCAACTCGCGCGAGAACCGGGCGCAGACGCTGCTCGCCGGCGCGCTCGCGGTCGCGGAAGCGCCGGTCGTCGCGCCGCCGCCGCCCGCCCCCGGCAGCCCGCCGCCGGTGCAGCAGCCGGGCACGTTCCGCACCGAGCGCGAGCGTCTCGAGGCCTCGCTGCCGCGGCTGCAGCAGGCGGCCGACGCGTATCCCGACAGCGAAGCCGGCATCACCGCGCGCTTCCGCCTCGCCGCGTCGCTCGCCGAGCTCGGGCGGTTCCCGGAAGCGGAGCAGCGCTATCAGGAAGTGGTCCAGAAGTCGGGCAGCAAGAGCGTCTACCGCCAGACCGCGCGCCTCGGGCTCGGCGAAGCACAGCTCGCACAGGGCAAGGCCGACGCCGCGATGACGACGTTCAAGGAAGTGTCGACCGACTCGTCGTCGATGCTGCCGGTGGATGGCGTGCTGATGCAGCTCGGGCGCGCCGCGCTCGTCGCCGGCAAGAAGGACGAAGCGTCGCGCGCCTTCACGCGCGTGGTCGAAGAGTTTCCCCAGAGCCTCTACGTGTCAGAGGCCAAGGAGAAGCTGGCGGACATCAAGAAGACGTAGGCGGACCTGAGCCTCCGCCCTACACGGCATCCGATCCCGACGTAAACGTAAACTCCCGGATCCTGGCGGCGGGGCAGACCACCGAGAAGCCGGCGCCGCCGACCCCCTCGCCGCTGACCGTCCGCTCCGGCGCGGTCATCGCGTCCAGGTTGTTCAGCGCGAACACCGGGCTCTCGTTCCAGCGCATGTTCTTCACCGGCCGCGTGATCTTCCCCTTCTCGATCAGGAACAGCCCGTCGCGCGTCAGCCCCGTGAAGAGCAGCGTCTGCGGGTCGAGCGGACGGATGTACCAGAACCGCGTCACCAGCACGCCGCGCTCGACGCCCTTGATCAGCTCGTCCATCGTCGCGGTGCCGCCGTCCATGATCAGGTTGCCCGGCTGCGGCGTCGCCTCCTTGCCCTGCTTCTGCGCCCAGTAGCGCGAATAGGAAAGGTTCTTCAGGACCCCCTTGTCGATCCAGTCGATCCGCTTCAGCGGCAGCCCCTGGCCGTCGAAGGGCAGCGCCGGCGCGCGCGCGTCCGTGGGATCCGAGTAGAGGTGGACCTTCTCGCCGACGACCGGCTCGCCGATGCGCGTGCCGCCTCCCTTCTTCGAGAAGAAGCTGCGCCCTTCGTCCGCCTGCCGCGCGTCGGCCGCGAAGGCGAGGTTGACGATGATGTCGGCCATGGCCGCGGGCTCGAGGACCACGGTGTACTTGCCCGGCTCGATCGCGGTCGGATTGTGCGAGCGCGCCGCCTTGTCGATCGCCGACGCCGCGAGGCCTTTCGGATCGAGCAGGCGGAGCTCGCTGAACGACTTCGACGCCCAGCCGGAGCCGGTGCCGTCCTGCGTGCGGGCCGTGAGGTTGTAGTCCGCGGCGGTGAAGCGGTCGTAGCCGAAAAGGCCCTTCGAGGTCGCCACCGCCTGGATCTGCGCCGAGGTCTCGACGAACCCGGCCGAGACGACGTCCTTTTCCTTGCTGATGTCGAGCGCGCTCTTGACCGCCGCGGCGCGCCATTCCGGCGTCGCCCCGGCGGCGTCCTCGAAGTAGGCCTTCACCGGCGTGAAGGCCTGCGCGCCGAGCAGCGGCATGGCCTCGGGGTTGTCGGGCGAGAGCCGGGCGATCTCCTCGGCGTTGCGCGCCGCACGCTGCAGGCTCGCGTCGCTGAACTCCGACGCGGTCACCGTGCCGCTCTTCTGGCCGAACTTGGCGACGATGGCGAGGCTGTAGCCCGACGACGCGCCGGCCGTCGTCACGCTATTGCGCGCGAAGCGCACGTTGGCGCGATCGCCGCCGGTCAGGATCACCTGCGTCTCTTCCGCCTTGCTGAACGACAGCGCCCGATCGGTCAGCGCCTTGGCCTGTTCTCGTGTCCAGATCATCGCGTCACCGTGCCGTATTGAGGATGTTGACCTTGGCGAAGCGGGCGACCGGGCAGCCGTGGCTGACCGAGTTGCTCTGCACCGGCTGTCCCTTGCCGTCGCTGAAGGCGCCGCCGAGCTGATAGGTGGAGCGGCCGCCCAGCATGTCGAGCGACTTCCAGAACTCCGGCGTGTTCGACTGGTAGGCGACGTCGCGCAGCTGCGTCGTGATCTTCCCGTTCTTCACTTCCCAGAAGGTCTGCCCGCTGAACTGGAAGTTGTAGCGCTGGTGATCGATCGAGTAGCTGCTGTCCCCCTTGACGTAGATCCCGTCGTCGGTGGCGGCGAGGATGTCGGCCTCGCTGACGTCCTTCTCGTTGGGCTGCAGCGACACGTTCGGCATCCGCTGGAAGGGGACCGACGCCCAGTTGTCGGCATAGCTGCAGCCGTGCGAGTACTTCTGCCCGATGAGATGCGCCTGATCGCGCGTGGTCTGGTAGTCGACGAACAGCCCGTCCTTGATGATCGGAAAGCTCGTCGTCTTCACGCCGTCGTCGTCGTAGCCGCAGGTCGCCATCGCCTTCGGCTGCGTCTTGTCGCCGACGATGGTCACCAGCGGCGAGCCGAACTGGAACTTGCCCAGCTTGTCGGTGGTGAGGAAGCTGGTGCCGGCGAAGTTGGCCTCGTAGCCGAGCGCGCGATCCAGCTCGGTTGGATGGCCGACCGATTCGTGGATCGTCAGCCACAGGTTGGTCGGGTGCAGGACGAGCGTCTTCTGCCCGGGCGTCACCGTCTTGGCCTTGTGCATCGCGACCGCCTCTTCGGCGGCCTGCTTCGCTTCCTGCAGCAGCGGCAGGCTCTCGATGTACTCGTAGCCCATGCCCATCGGGCCCGGCAGCGACGTCCGCTGGTAGAAGCGGTTGGTGGCGCGGTCCACCGCCGTCACGGTGAAGTTGGGCCAGGCGCGGATCAGCGACTGCGTGATGTACGAGCCCTCGCTCGAGGCCAGGAACTTCTTCTCGTGCACGAAGAGCATCAGCGCCGAGACGAAGCTGGCGCCGGGCACCTTGAGCGCCTCTTCATTGATCTGCAGCAGCAGGTCGATCTTCGGCTGCAGCGGCATCTCGAAGGGATCCTTCTGGACCGGGGTGTTCCATTCCGCGTCGGGGAAGGCGTCGACCGGCGCCAGCCGGACGGGATCGGTGTTCACCGTCTTGTTCGCCCTGGCGATGCCGACCGCCTGCCGCGTCGTCGCCGCGATGTCGTCGCTGGTGACGGCGCTGCTGCTGGCGAAGCCCCAGGTGCCGTCGACCAGCACGCGCACGCCAAAGCCGAAGTCCTCGGTGTTGACGATGTTCTGCACGCGGCGATCGCGGGTGAACAGGAACTGGTTGCGATAGCGGTTGATGCGGATGTCGGCGTAGGACGCGCCGGCCGCCTTCGCCGTCGAGAGCGCCGCGTCGGCCAGGCTCTTCAGCTCCTGGTTGGGCGCGGCAAAGAGCGCCTCGGCCGGACGCAGGCTGGTGGCGGCGCCGAGCGCGATCATGGACTGCACGAACTCGCGTCTGTCGATCATATGGCCTCTCGTGAGAGGCCCAATTCTAGTGCGGACCGCGGAATGGCGGGGCGATTTGGGATGAGCGACGGGACCGCCCGGGGTCGACGCGACCCCGGGGGCCGGATTTCAAGGATTACCTGGCGTATACCGCTTCGATGCAGCGAGCGGCGGCGGAACCGACGACTTCTACGCGACGGACGGACCCTCTCGGAACGTAGACAAGATCGCCAGCGGTGAGGATGGCGGATTCGCCATCGAGCGTGATTTTGACGATGCCGGAGATGACCGCGTCGACCCCTTCCCGGCCCTGCAGGTGAGGCGCGAGCACGGTGCCCCCCTCCAGTGCGGTAGTGGATATCTGGTATCCGTAGTTCTCGACCTTGCGGCGCAGGCCGGCCTCGGTCACGGCACCCTCGCGGCGAGGATCCCAGCGTTCGATGCGCATGACGGTGAGCATGTGCACGGGGGCCTCGCCTTACGCGCTGAGCGTGGTGACCTGCGGCTGGCGCACCGGCTCGACGAGGAGGCGGAGCGCATATCCCGAGGGGGCGCCGGTGGCGCGATTGTCGGGCCCGACGCGGAAGATCGCCGACAGCACGTTCGGCTTCTTCAGCGCCGCCGGCAGATCCGGGTTGTGGCGCGCGTCGCGATCGACCTGGAAGTAGACGAGGCGATAGAGCGGGATCGCCGTGCCGTTCAGGCACTCGACGGACACGCCGTGCTCGCTGACGTCGCGGGTGATGACGGCGGCGAGTTTCGTGTTGCCGCGCGCATCCTTCCAGACGATCTGGCCGGGGACGGCGATGCTGCGGCGCTCGGACGTCCGCTTGTCACTCCGAGGCGGCTGCTGACCACCCTGTACCAGTCGTAGACGCTGTTCCATCTGGGCCTCCGGGAAATTCCGCCACGACCTATTACAAGTCGGAGGCCGAACTTCACAAATTGCCAGTTGGAACCTTCATCTTCTTGCTATGGAGTGGTTTAGGGTAGATATTACAATTTCGTCCACTAGGGCGACTTCGTCTACTTTGTATCCATTAGCGCTACGTACTGGATACCTTGTAGTCTATTCCCAGCCGGTCCATTTTCAGGTAGAGGCCGCGGCGGGTCAGCCCGAGCATGCGCGCGGTCTGCGAGACGTTGCCCGACGTCCGCTCCAACGCCCCGTCGATCATCTCGCGCTCGAGCCGTTCGACCGCCGCCGCCAGCGTGACGTTGCGCGCGCGGCGCGGCGACGGCGAGTCGGTCGAGCCGGCGAAAATCGGCGAGAGCAGCTCCGGGCTGATCAGCCCGCCGGCGGCCGTCATCGCCACGGCGCGCTGCACTTCGTTCCTCAGCTGACGCACGTTGCCCGGCCAGCTGTAGGCGTCGAACAGGTCCAGCGTCTCGGCGCTGAGGCGCACGTCGGGCTTGCCGAGCCGCTCGCTCGCTTCGCGCACGAAGAACGTCGCCAGGTGCGGAATCTCCTCGCGGCGATCGCGCAGCGGCGGCACGTGGATGCGGATCACGCTCAGCCGGTAGAAGAGATCTTCGCGGAACGTCCCTTCGGAGACGCGCTGCTCGAGATCGGCGTTGGTCGCCGCGACCACCCGCACGTCGACGCGGATCGGCCGCGTCTCGCCGACCGGCAGGATTTCCCCCTGCTCGAGGAAGCGCAGGAACTTCGGCTGCACGTCGATCGGCAGGTCGCCGATCTCGTCGAGGAAGATCGTGCCGCCGGCGGCGCTGCGGATGACGCCGGGCTGGTCCGCGAGCGCGCCGGTGAAACTGCCGCGGCGATGGCCGAACAGCTGGCTGTCGGCCAGCTCGCGCGTCGCGCTCGTGCAGTTGTAGGGCAGGAACATGCCGTCGCCGCGCGGCGAGCCGGCGTGGATCGCCCGCGCCACCAGGTCCTTGCCGGTGCCGCTCTCGCCGGTGATGAGGACGGTGAGATCGCTGCCCTGCAGGCGCTGGATCTGATCGGTCACGCGCTGCATCGCGGCGCTGGAGCAGACGAAGCCCGGGATGAGCGGCTCGAGCGGCCGCTCGACCGTGCCCACCACCGGCTCGCTCGGCCGCTCGCGCACCGAGCACAGCTCGAACCCCTGGCGCAGCACCGCGCACAGCGTGCGGAAGCGCTGCAGCACCGACGGCGCGAACGGCCGGACCCCCGACACCACCGCGTAGCGCGGGGCGTCGCCGTCCTTGCCGATCGGCTGCACCGCCAGCAGCGAGGCCGCGCGCCCCGTCGCCCGCACCGCGCTCGCGGCGATGGCGCGCGCCGTTTCGCCGTCGCAGCCGGCGCTGGCCACGACGTGCGCCTCTCCCGGGCGCGGCTGCGTGAAGATGACCGCCGCCTGCGCATCGCACGCCTCGAGCAGCGCCGTCGTGCCTTCCTTGGCCAGCAGGGCAGGCGTCACCGCGGCGTCGACGATGCGATGGACGAGCGGCGCTTCGCCGTCGACGTGGATCCCGAGGAACGCGCCGGTCGCCGCGGTCGGCATCCCTTCGATGGCCGCGCGCGCCTCGTTGAGGTCGGGCACCGCGTCGAGCGATTCGAAGATGGCCAGCGCGTCGAGCAGGTAGCGCGAGGCGCGCGAGCGCGCGCCCGCGGCGGCGGCGAGCTTGCCCAGCTCGAGATGGCTGAGCCCGGCCTGGTAGCGCTCGCCCAGGAGATCGAAGACGCTGACGCTCTGGCCGAGATCGTGGTACGCCTCGGTCGCGCGGCCGGCCTGCGCGTGCAGCCGTCCGCGCAGCCGGAGGAACTCTCCCCACGTGCTGCTCATGCCGGCGGCCGGAATCAGGCTGCTCATCTCCTGCAGGCGCTGCTCCGACTCGTCGCGGCGGCCCGAGGCGAGCAGCGCCTCGACCGCGATCAACTCCGCCTGCAGCGCGTACGCCGGCGGCGCGTCCTCACTGCGCGCGATCTGCGTTGCCGTCGCCTGCGCGCCGGCGGCATCGCCGCGGCGCAGCGCCAGGCGCGCCTCGAGCACCAGCACCGACCACTGGTACCACCGGTTCGAGTCGCCGTAGGCTTCGCGCGATCGCTGCAGCGCGCGGCTGGCGTCCTCGTGGTTGCCGCGGACCATGTGGATCTGCGCCAGCGTGTCGAAGACCGCGCCGGTCGTCTCGCGCATGAACTGCAGCGGGCTGCGCACGTCGAGCGCCCGGTTCAGCGCCTGCTCGGCGCGGCGCAGGTTCCCGAGGCGGACGCTGATCTGCCCGAGCGACGCCAGCGCGATGCCCAGGCCGTGCGGCGTGCCGGATTCCTCCTGCAGCTCGACGCTGCGCTCCGCCAGCGCCAGCGCCTGCTCGTGCCGGTGCTGCATCATCGCGACGTTCGCCTGGTTGCCGCAGATCGTCGCGACGACGTCGCCGGCGCGCACCATCATCGCCAGCCGCTCGGCCTGGCGCAGCGCGGCCATCGCCTCGTCGAGGCGCCCTTCCTGGGCGAGCGTCACGCCGCTCAGCGAGTGGACGAGCGCCAGGTTGCGGCTGTCGCCGACCGCGTGCAGCGCGGAAGCGGCCTGCGAGATGTGATCGCGGACGATCGCCGTGTCGCCGACCTGGCGGTAGCACCGGCCGAGCTCGTAATGGGCGAGCCCGATGGCGCGCGAGTCGTGGGCTCGCTCGGCCGCCTTCAGGGCCTTGCCGAGGAGGGCGATGCCGCGCGACGGCTCTCCCTTGGCAATGGCGAGCTTCCCGTGCAGCCGCCAGATCTCCGAGAGGCGCGCCGGGTGGAGGCGCTCGCGCTCTTCCGGCAGATCGCCGAGCGCGTCGGCCGCCTGCCGCAGGTCGTCCTGGAGGAACCAGGCCTCGGCGAGCGCCGCCCGAAGCTGCAGCGCCTCGTCACGGGTCAGTCCCGGCTGCTTCTGGGTACGGACGAGCAGCGCCGAGGCGTCGGCACCGTGGCCGTGCTGGAGCGCATCCAGTGCCTTGGCAAATGTTTCCGGGAGTGGCACGGGCCGTAGTATACCGCGTATACACCGGCCATGATTAGGAAGTTTACAGGGCGACCGCCCTAACGATCAGCGTAGCCGTTTGACCCGCGGGTCTTTAGCGAACCGGTAGGTCAGCAGCTTGTAGACCAGCTTCGCGCACAGGAAGGTGGGCGCGACCATCCCGGGAATCGGGCTGAGCTCGACCAGGTCGGCCGCAACGATCGTCCGCCGCTCCGCGGTGCGCCGCAGCAGCGTCGTGATCTCCGCCCACGACAGGCCGCCCGGCTCGGGGGTCCCGGTGGCCGGCATGATCGCCGGATCCATCCCGTCGACGTCGATGCTGATGTAGACGTTCTGGCTCAGCGACTCCACGACCGTGTCGATCCACTTCGGGTCCTGCCGCATGTCGTGGTCGTAGAAGACCGTCGAGTTGAGGCGCGGCAGCGCTTCCGCTTCTTCCGTCGAGAGGCTGCGGATCCCGACCTGCGTGATGCGCGCGTACTCGAGCGAGCGCCGCATCGCGCAGGCGTGGTTGTGCGCGGTGCCCATGTAGGCGTCGCGCATGTCGGCGTGCGCGTCGATCTGCAGCAGCGACAGCCCGGGGTGCTTGCGCGCCGCCGCCGACACCAGCGGCGGCGTGATCGAATGCTCGCCGCCGAGCGTCAGCAGGAACTTGTCGCGGCCGATCACCTCGTAGGCGACGCGCTCGATCTCGTCGATGAGCGGCGCCATCTCGCCGAAGGGCAGCTCCATCTCCGGCAGCGTGAAGATGCCGACGCCGTGGATGTCGGCCTGCATTTCCTCGTCCCACAGCTCCATGTGCGAGGAGGCCTGCAGGATCTCGTGCGGGCCGTTGCGGGTGCCGCTGACGTACGAGGTGGTGCGATCCACCGGCACCGGGAGGATCACGACGCTCGACTCGTCGAACGAGCGGCGGACCGGAAGCGCGCCGCCGAACACCAGCGGCTCGGCGTGGTCGTACTGAAACGGGAAGTCCATCTAGCGGGCCTCGAAACGCGCCTCTGGAAACGGCCGTCCGTTGACGGCCATTGTCGCGCCGGAGAGGTCGAAGCGCAGTGGTTTCCGGCTGGCGAGCGCCTGTTTCGCGCTGGCGGCGAGCGCGCTGACCAGCAGCGGCAGCGCGATCGTCGCGTCGGCGTGGACGGTGACCTGCTCCGCGTCCGTCGCCAGCTTGCCCCAGCTGCGCGCCTCTTCGAGGCTCGAGCCGGAGGCGCCGCCGAAGTGCGGTACGTCGGTGACGATCTGCAGCGCGTAGCGGTGGCCGCCGATGCGATCGTCGTAGAACTCCGCCTGGACGCTCGCCTGGTTGATGAAATTCTTGGGGGTGCCGCCGCCGAGCACCACCGACGCGGTGCGCGGGTGGCGGATGACGAGGTTGGCCGACTCGACGATGTCGCCGATGACGTCGATCAGGCCGGCGCTGGCGTCACGATGGCGCGCCTGCGACAGCCCCATCCCGATCGACGAGTCGGCGATGGCGGGGCAGAAGATCGGGACGTTGGCGCGGTAGGCCGCGGTCAGGATCCCCTCCTGTCCCGTCTGCTGCCACAGGTATTCGCCGAGCTTGTAGAGGAACTCGCGCGTCGTGTACGGCCGCCGCTCGAGCGTGAGCGCGAAGGCGGCGATCCACTCGTCGTTGTCGCAGAACTCGTCCTCCTTCGCGTAGGTGTCGTAGACGCGGTCGATGCTCTCCGCCTGCAGCGCCGCATCGTCCTCGCGCGGCGACCCGATGTAGTGATGACGCCCGCGGGTCTCGTGCAGGTCATGGTAGAGGTTGGCGCCGGTCGAGACGAGACAGTCGATGTAGCGGTGGGCGATGAGGTGCGCGACGATCAGCCGCAGCCCGCCGGCGCTGAGCGCGCCCGCCATGCCGAGGAAGATCGTGCAGTCGTCGCCGAGCATCTTCTCCCAGATGCGCCGCGCGGTGGCGAGGTTCCGCCCCTGAAACGAAATGCGCTCCATGCGTTCCAGGAGATCGTCCGCCGCGGCGTCGGGCGCCACGGTGAACGGCTCGACTGGAGCGCGAAGAAAACGTGACTTCGTTTTCATGCCGCCGGTATTTTGCCACGGATTGCATGCAGGCCACGGATGACGCGGCGCTGGTGATTGCGGCTTGATGGTTCCTGTCGCAGTGCTCCGGTAACTGCAGCATGCGGAGCTACAGGAGTTCAAGAGGGACGGGAGCGTTCTTTTTACTGTCCGACACCGTCGCTCGCTTCACGTAGACCTCGCGGGAAACGACAAAAGATCTCCCATTCCTCCTGTCTCCTGTTGATCCACACGCCGCGATGCCCTGAATGTTTCGACACGAAGCCATGGCTCGCGAGTGCAGGCGCCGCCGCGTTACCGGGCGCGGCTCCGTCAGAACGCGTAGCCAACGCGGCCGAAGAACGCGGCGCGGTTTTGATCGGTGACGGGATCGTGCGTCCACGCGGCGCCGCCGGTGATGGTGACGCGGAAGTAGTGGGCGAGGACGGCGTCGAGCGACAGCTCGCCGCCGGTGGACGTGCGGATGTCCGCCGAGCGGAAAGTCGTGTCCCATGCGTTGCCGGCGTCGAAGAACCCGGCGGCGTGCAGCGTGTGGAAGAAGATCGGCCACGAGCCGATCCCGCGCTGGATGCGCGCGAGCGGAAAGCGGACGTCGACGTTGGCGACCGCGACGCGCGTGCCGACGACGTCCTCCGGCGCGAAGCCGCGGAGCAGGCCGACCGTGTCGCGGCCGAAGTCGAACACCGGGTACGACGGGCCGGAGCCGGCGGCGGAGAACACCCGGCGGCCCAGGACGTCCCCCCACGAGAGCGCCGCCGCCGCGCGCGCGGCGACGACCGTGTGGCGTCCGAAGACGCGCTGATAGCCGCGCACGTCGAGAATCGTCGCGCCCGCGTCGACGTCCGATCCGAGCGCGGTGCGGCTCGTCTCGGCGGCCGCCTCGACCGCGAATCCTTCCTCGGGACTGATGCCGTATCCGTACGCACGGCGGCTGTCGTGCAGCCATCCGCCGCGCAGCGAGCGCAGCTCGCGCTTCGGATCCCTGACGCGGCAGTCGCCCGTGCACGTCACCGTGTCGGTTTCGGCGTCGAACCCGCCCAGCAGGGTCTCGCTCCAGCGCAATCGGCGGAACGGCAGCAGCGCACCGGCAAAGATCTCCTGGCTGCGCACCAGTCCGCCGCGGATCGGATCGGTGTCGTCGGCGTAGGCCGCAAACAGCGTCGGGCGCCAGCGATCGTAGGCGTAGGCGGCGTGCCAGTCCGGCCGCGCGCGGCCGCCGGCCCAGCCGGCATCGACGGCGTAGGAGTGCCGGCCGAGCGCATCGTTCATGGCCGTGCCGGCGCCGATGACCGTCTCGCCGGCGTCGCTGTCGAGCACCGGCGTCCAGTACGTGGGCAGCAGGGTCCGGAACGGGTTGTAGGCGCGGAGGACGCCGCCGCGTTCCGGCGCCGACTCCGCGGCGGTGGCGGCCGGCGCCGCATCCGTGAACGGGACGGCCGTCCATCCGTCGCGCGGACTCGCGACTGAAAAGAGATCGTAGCCGTCAGGCGTGTAGCCGACGTAGGTCAGCACGCCGTCGGCACCGAGCTCGGGGAACTGCGCGCCGCCGGCCGTGTCGGTGACGCGGCTCACCTGGCCGCTCGTCACGTCCGCGGCGAAGACGTTGAACGTCTCGTCCGCCGGATCGGCGGCGAAGAGGATCGTCGTGCCGTCCGGCGTCCACGACGGCGTCACGAGCCGCGTAGCGCGGCGGACGACCAGCGACCGCACGGCGTGCGTCTCGGCATCGACCAGGACGATCTCGTAGCCGGTCGCGCGGCGCCGCTGCGCGACGATCGTCTTGCCGTCGGGCGACCAGCGCGGACCGGTGAAGTCGGCGTCCGGCTCGTCGACGATCACGGTCGGCGTCTTCACGGCCGAGGTGCTGAAGTCGAGCAGCGCGAGCGCGCGCCGTCCGGTCGCCTGGACGGTGCAGACGATGCGGCGGCCGTCGGGCGAGAGATCGGGATCGGCCGCGCGCGCCTCCCGCGTCAGGCGTGTGACCCCGCCGCCGGCCGTGCGCACCGCGTAGAGATCGGAAAAGAGCGCCACCGATCGCACGCGCTCGACCTGGTCGAAGACGATCCAGTCGCCGCGCACCGAGGTGCGCCCCCCGGCCACGCGCCAGGCCACGCGCGACGGCGTGCCGTCGCGCGGCAGCCGCATCAGCGCGGGGAAGCCGTCGGGATCGGCGACGGCGTAGTAGATCGTCCCATCCTCCGCCCGGCGCGGCGCGTCGACGCTGAACCCGTGCGTCGTGAGCCGTGCCGCCGCGGCCTCGGTCTGGCTGACCGGCGCCGCGGCGCGCTCGCGCGCGTCGCGGAAGTCGCCCCACAATTCCTTCGTGGATCGCCCGAACACCTTCTTGAAGGCGGCGTCGCCGAAAAACGGCACGCGGCCGGCGGTCGCGTCGGCGAGTCGCGTCAGCCGCTCGGCCCCGTAGCGGTCGGCGAGGAACTGGTGGAAATAGGCGCCGAACGCGTACGGCCCGTTGCCGCCCGGCCAGTCGCTGAGGCCGCCGCTCACGCGATCGATCGGCTCGAAGCGGCCGTGCGCCGCCGCCACGTCCACGATGGCGCGGAAGTCACCGGCGGGGATCCGCCCTTCACCGGTCATGCGGCTCTCTTCGAACGTCGCGATCCCTTCCACCTGCCACACCGGCAGAAAGGCGTTCGGAAACGCGACCGGCACGCGCCCGAAGACGGCGCGGACGCCCTGCATGAACCCGCGCGTGCGATCGAGGTGCAGGATGTGCGTGTATTCGTGCGTGAAGACCAGCTCGAGCCAGTCGGTGGTGTTGCCGATCAGCGTCTCGCTCGGCGGCGGCACCAGCGTGATCTCGATCGTGTCGTAGGGGACCGGCGTCGCCCAGCCGTTGGAGAGATCGGTTTGATCGACGAGGATCACCTGCACGCGGCCGCGCGGCACGCCGAGCACCGGCTCGAACTTCTGTCGCACGCGCTCGACGATCGCCGCGAGCCGGCCCGCCAGCACCTCTTCGCCCTTGTGCGCATGCACGTCGAAGTGCGCGGTCCGGATCGTCCGGAAGCGAAGCCGCGGATCATAACGGCTCGCAGCGGACACGCTCGCCGCGTCAAGCAGCGTCAGCAGAAGGAGGCCACAGATGAACACGGATGAACACAGGTTTCTTTGCCACCGTGTTCGACGGAAGCGATTCATTGTCTTATCCGTGTGTGTCCGTGTTTATCTGTGGCGGTCAATCAGCAGCATCTTTCAATTCTGAAAGAAGCGTCAGCGCTTGCAGCGGCGTGAGCTGGTTGATGTCGATCTCCCGCAGCTTGCGCCGCAACGCGTCCGCCTCAGCGGCCGGCGCCTCGAACAACCCGAGTTGCTGGCGCTCCGCGGCCGCGCCGCTGAGCGACGGACGGCCGCCGCGTGACAGCTCGTCGCGCTCCAGGCCCGAGAGGATCTCGCGCGCGCGGGCGACGACGGTGGAGGGGAGGCCCGCGAGCCGCGCGACCTGGATGCCGTAGCTGCGATCGGCCCGGCCGGGGACGACCTTGCGCAGCAGCACCAGGTCGTCCTTCCACTCGCGCACGACGACGTGGTAGTTGGCGACGTTCGGCAGCGCGTCGGCCAGGTCCGTCAACTCGTGGTAGTGCGTCGCGAAGATCGTCTTCGGCCGCGCGCGCGGGTTCGAGGCGAGATGCTCCGCGACCGCCCAGGCCAGGCTGAGGCCGTCGAAGGTCGCGGTGCCCCGGCCGATCTCGTCGAGGATCACCAGGCTGCGCGAGGTCGCCGTGTGCAGGATGTTGGCGGTCTCCTGCATCTCGACCATGAAGGTGGACTGGCCGCGCGCGATGTTGTCGGAGGCGCCGACGCGCGCGTACAGGCGATCGACGATCGGCAGCTTGGCCGTCCGCGCGGGGACGAACGAGCCGCTCTGCGCGAGCAGGCAGAGCAGCGCGCACTGCCGCAGGTAGGTGGACTTGCCGCCCATGTTGGGCCCGGTGAGGATGATCAGCTGCTGCGCCACGGCGTCGAGCGAGACGTCGTTGGGGACGAACGCCTCGGCGACGCGACGTTCGACGACGGGATGACGCACGTCGGTGGCGACCAGCTCGTCGCCGGCGTGCATCAGCGGCTTGGTGTAATTGAAGACCGCCGCCGTTTCCGCCAGCGCGGCGAGCACGTCGAGCACGGCGAGCGCGCGCGCCGTGTCCTGGATGCGCGGCGCCTCGGCCCCGACGCGCCGGCGCAGCGCCTCGAAGATCTCGACCTCGCGCTCGACGATCCGCTCGTCGGCGCCGAGCACCTTCTCTTCGTAGTCCTTGAGCCCGGGCGTGATGAACCGCTCGCCGCCGGCAATGGTCTGCTTGCGGTGGTAGTCGGCAGGGACGCTGCCGAGGTTCGACTTCGAGACCTCGATGTAATAGCCGAACACGCGGTTGTAGCGGATCTTGAGCGAGTTGATCCCGGTCCGCGCCCGCTCCGCCTCTTCCATCTCCGCGATGCGCTGCTTGCCGCTGCGGCTGATGCCGCGCAGATCGTCGAGCTCGGGATCCACGCCGTCGCGGACGACGCCGCCGTCGCGCGCGACCAGCGGCGGCTCGTCGATCAGCGTGGCATCGAGCGCGTCACGGATGTCGGCCAGGTCGTCGAGCTCCGCGACGAGGCTCTTGACGAGCGGCGCCTGGAACTCGTCGAGCACCAGCCGCACGCGCGGCACCGCGGCGATCGACTGGCGCAGCGACACGAGGTCGCGCGGACCGGCGGTGCCGAGCGCGGCGCGCCCGACCAGCCGTTCGATGTCGTGCACCGTCTTGAAGGTGTCGCGCAGCTTGGCGCGCGCGGTGCTGCGGAACGCGAAGTCCTCGACGGCGTCGAGCCGATCCTGGATGCGCTCCAGGGCGACGAGCGGCCGCAGCAGCCACGAGCGCAGCAGCCGCCCCCCCATCGCGGTCACCGAGCGATCGATCTCGTGCAGCAGCGATCCGGTGCGCCCGCCCTCGCTCGCCTCGATGACCTCGAGGTTCTTCAGCGTCGTCGGATCGACCAGCAGGCAGTCGATGCCGGTGCGGAAGGCGATGTCGCGGACGTGCGCGAGATCGGCCTTCTGCGTGTCGCGCAGGTACTGCACCAGCGCGCCGGCGGCGGCGACGGCGGCCGGGCGATCGTCGAGGCCGAACCCCTGGAGCGACTGCGCGTTCAGCTGCGCGAGCAGCGTCCGCCGCGCCGACTCGTAGTCGAACGTCCACGCCTCGGCGGAGGTGAGGCGCGCGTCGTGACGCGCCTGTGCCAGGACGGCGGCGGCCGGCTCGAAGCCTGCCGGCGCGAGCACTTCGCGCGGACGGAGCACCGCGAGCTCGTCGCTCAATGCCGCGCGCCCCTCGTCGCCGGCGTACTCGGCCGCCGTGAACTCGCCGGTCGAGAGATCGAGCAGCGCGGCGCCGAACCCCGGCCCCGGATGCATCGGCGCGAGCGCGAGCAGGAATGCCGGCTCGCGCGCGTCGAGATAGCCGGCGTCCGTCAGCGTGCCCGGCGAGACGACGCGCACGACCTCGCGGCGGACCAGCCCCTTCGCCTTTTTCGGGTCTTCGACCTGCTCGACGACGGCGACGCGGAAGCCCTTGCGGACGAGCCGCGCGATGTAGCCGTCGACGGCATGGAACGGCACGCCGCACATCGGGATGGCGCCGCCGGTGGCGTCTTTCGATCGCGAGGTGAGCGTCAGCTCGAGGGCGCGCGCCGCGGTGAGCGCGTCCTCGTAGAACATCTCGTAGAAGTCCCCCATGCGGAAGAACACGATCGCGTCGCGGTACTGACGCTTCGCTTCGAAGTACTGCCGCATCGCCGGTGTTGCGCCGGCAGGCTCGTTCGACACAGGAGGGGAGGACATTGAGGAACGGAAGTCGCGGCGAGTATAACATTGCCGATTGCAGAGGAAAGGATTGCTGATTCTCTCGCTCGACACCTCGTCCGCCGCGGGAAGCGCGGCGCTCGTCCGTGACGGCGCGGTCCTCGTCGAGCGCGCGGGGGACGGCTCGCGCACGCACGGTGAGCGGCTGCCGCGCGAGCTGATGGCGATCCTCGACGAGGCGGGCGCCGGGCTGAACGACGTCGATCGCTTCGCGGTCTCGATCGGGCCGGGATCGTTCACCGGCCTGCGCGTCGGCATCGCGACCATCCAGGGGCTGGCGATGGCGCGGCGCGCGCTGGTCACGCCGGTGTCGTCGTTCGAGGCGCTGGCCTGGCGCGCGCGCGGAACGGCGGATGCGATCGCGGCGTGGATCGACGCGCATCGCGGCGAGGTGTTCGCGACGCTGTTCGACGGCGACGGGCAGGCCATGCTTGAAGCGCCATCGTCGCTGCCCCCCGAGCGCACCATCGACGCGTGGGCCGCGGCGCTGGCATCACGGCGGCGCGTCCGCTGGGTGGGGGACGGCGCGGCGCGCTACCGCGAAGTCATCATGGCGCGCGCGGGATCCGGCTCGCGCCAGGATCATGATCATGATGACGCCGCGATCGACGTCGACCCCGGGCCTCCGCTGGCCGGCGCGATCGGCATCATCGCGGCGGCCGCGCCCGACCGCGCCGTCCGTCCGCACGCGCTCGTGCCGCTCTACGTCAGGCGCTCGGACGCCGAGCTGGCGCGCGACCGGCGCGAGACGGCGCCGAAGACCTGACATGCGGGTCGACCGCCTGCGGGACGCCTCGGCCACCGACGTCATCGAGGCCATCGTCGGCCTGGAAACGGAGTCGTTCACCAATCCCTGGTCGCGGGACACGCTGGTCTGGGAGCTCCAGAACTCGGACGTCACGCGGGTCCACGTCCTCCGCGACGGCCAGGACGCGATCGTGGCCTTTTGCGTGTGCTGGGTCATCTTCGACGAGCTGCACATCAACACGCTGGCCGTTGCGCCGGAATTCCGGCGGCGAGGCTATGCCACGGCCCTCCTGCAGGCGGTGATGCGAGAGGCCGAAACAGAGGGTGCAGTGAAGGCGACGCTGGAGGTCCGCGCCTCGAACGCCGCCGCCCTGGCGCTCTACGAACGGCTGGGCTTCCGGATTTCCGCCAGGCGGCCGGGCTACTACACGAATCCCCAGGAAGACGCCTTGATTCTGTGGCGCGAGGGTGGTAGTTTGCCCTTATGAGTGTCCTCGCCTAAGACTCCTTCCAGGAGGCGGAAATGCCGACAGACTTCGAAGAAATGAAGAAGCAGTTGCTCGCGAGCAACGACGAGTTCCGCCAACTCGCCAGTCTCCACCACCAGCTAGACGAAAAGATTCACAACCTCGCGACCCGCCCGTATCTCTCAGCCCCCGAGCAACTCGAAGAAGTCATCCTGAAGAAGAAAAAGCTCCTGTTGAAGGATCAGATGGCGAGCATCATGCGCCACTCATAGCCCCCGGCTCATCGCCGACGGCAGGAGGCCGGTCGAAGTCGACCGGCCTTTTTTTTAGAGATTCGAGTCCCCTTGAAGATAGACAGAGCAGGTGTTCCGTTCATCGCCGGCGCCGCCGTGCCGGCCGCCATCCTCGCCGCCAGGCGCCAGTACGGATGGGCCGCCGGTTTCGCCGCCCTTGGCGCCTTTTTCGCCTACTTCTTCCGCGACCCCGAACGGACGATCCCGGTCGAGGAAGGGCTGGTGGTGTCGCCGGCCGACGGCCGCATCATGATCGCCGGACCCTCCGACGGCCGCTGGAGCCCGCCGGGATCGTGGCTGCAGGTCACGATCTTTCTGTCGCCGATGGACGTGCACATGAACCGCACGCCGGTGGACGGGCGGATCACGCGGATCGACTACCGCGAAGGCAAGTTCCTGCCGGCCTATAAAGAGGATGCGAACGAGAACGAGCTGAACGAGATCTGGATCGACCACCACGGCCAGACCGTGGTCGTGCGGCAGGTGGTCGGCCTGCTGGCGCGGCGCATCGTCTGCCGCGTGCAGGAAGGACAGACGCTCGAGCGTGGCGAGCGCATCGGGCTCATGAAGTTCGGCTCGCGCATGGACGTCTTCCTGCCGCCGCACGCCGAGCTGCTCGTCCGGGTCGGCGAGTCGGTCGTGGCGGGGGAGACCGTCCTGGCGCGGCTGCACGCGCCGGAAGCGCGCCAGGGTGATTAGATCCGTCGCGCGTCGGCGCGGCGACCGGCCGGAACGGTTCCGGCGCGGCGTCTACCTGCTGCCGTCGCTGATGACCGTCTCGAACCTGCTCTGCGGGTACGCGTCGGTCGTCTATTCCACGCGCGGCGACTTCGACACGGCGGCCGTCCTGCTCGGGATCGCCATGGTCGTCGACACGCTCGACGGCTTCTTCGCCAGGCTCACGCACTCACAGTCGGCGTTCGGCGCCGAGCTCGATTCGCTCGCCGACGTCGTGTCGTTCGGCGTCGCGCCGGCGATTCTCGCGTTCACGTGGGGCCTGTGGCCGCTCGGGCGGCTGGGATGGGCGGCCGGGTTCATCTACGTCACCGCCGCGGCGCTGCGCCTGGCGCGGTTCAACATCCAGAGCGCCACCGGCGACAAGAAGTATTTCGCCGGGCTGCCCAGCCCGGCGGCGGCGTCCGTGACCGCCTCCACCGTGTTCATGTATCCGTGGGGACTGCAGGATCCGCGCGTGGCCGGCCTCGCGCTGCCGATGGTGCTGGTGCCGGGCTTCCTGATGGTGAGCACGATCCGCTTCCGCAGCCTGAAAGCGGTGGACGTCGGCTGGCGGCGATCGTACGTGGTCGTCTTCCTGGGCGCGGTGGCGATCGCGCTGGTGGCCTCGCACCCGCGACTCGCCCTGGTGGTCCTGTCCTACTCCTACATCATCTGGTCGGTCGCGGGTTTCGCGCTGGCCCGCCTGCGCCGGCGTCCCGCCACGGCGCCCGTTCCTCCACCCGCCGCCTGACGCGGCCGCGGCCTGTCAAGTCCCAACGCCGCAACGCCCAACTCCCAATTAACGCCCAAGACGCAACTCCCAAAACTCCCAAGACGAAAGAGCCAAGTTGCGTAGTTGCCTTGGTTTTTGGGAGTTGCGTAGTTGGGAATTGACAGCGAAGCCGTCAGGCCTCGGCGCGCGGGAGCGTCACCGTCACTCGCGTACCGCGCCCCTTCTCGCTTTCCACGTCGATCGATCCCCCGCTCAACTCGATGTTGCGCCGTGCGATCGGCAGTCCGAGTCCGGTCCCGGTGGTCTTGGTCGAGAAATAGGGCTCGAAGACGCGCGCGAGCGCTTCGGCATCCATCCCGATGCCGGTGTCCTGCACGTCGATCACCACACGCGTCTCGTCCACCTGCGACGTGATGTGGAGCGAGCCGCGCCCGGGCATCGCGTGGAGCGCGTTCTCGACGATGTTGGCGAATGCGCGGGCAACCAGCGTGCGATCGACGAGCACGACCGGCAGCGTCGCGGCGATGTCGTTGTGGATGTCGATCCGGCCGGCGAGCCCGGCGCGGTACGGCTCGACGACGTCGTTGACCAGCTTCACGGGATCGGCGGGCGCGCGGCGCGCGGTCGGCGACGAGGCGAAACTGGAGAACTCGGCGGCAATCTGCCGGAGCAGCGTGACCTGCCCGAGGATTGAGGTGACGCAGCCGTCGAGGACTTCGCCGAGCGGCTCGCCGCGATCGGCGTGCACGCGCCGGAGGTGCTCGGCCGACAACTGGATCGGCGTGAGCGGGTTCTTGATCTCGTGCGCCACCTGGCGCGCCATCTCGGCCCACGCCTCGAGGCGGTGCGTGCGCTCGAGCTGATCGCGCTGCGCCTTCAGCTCCGCCGCCATGCCGTTGAACGCGTCGACCAGCCGGCGCAGCTCGTCGGAGGATCGCACCGCGATCCGCGCGTCGAAGTCGCCGCGGGCGATGCGCCCCGTCGCGCGGGTCAACTGGCGAATCGGGTCGGCGATCCGCTCCGCCATCGACAGCCCGATCCCCGCGCCGAGCAGGATGAAGAACAGCGCGGCGAGGTGGACGCCGCGATCGAGATCGTCGATCTCGCGCTCGACCTCGTGCTGGCGGTAGGCGAGCGGAACGGTGAGCACCCCCAGCTTGCCGTTGCCGGACCGGACGGGGGCCGCCGCGAGCGTGTACGGGACCGATCCGATCTGGTCCTGGGTGACGAAGCTGGGCAGCCGCTGCAGCACGATGGCGCGATACACGTCGTCGGGCGTGCGCGTCGGCAGCAGGCCTGAGGCGAACAGGTCGCGCTCGCTGGTCGCGTCGAGCTGCGCGTCGCTGAAGACGTTGACGTCCTGATTGATCAACTGGCTGATCCAGACCATGACGTCGTCGTCGCCGAACGGCGTCACGGCCTCGGCGCTGCGCACGCGGAGCGAGTTCGATTCCTCGATGACGCTCTGGGCGACGGCGGCGGTGCGCGCCGCCTGGCCCTGGATGTCGCT
>Ga0207648_10002018_pt1 | contig 22157 bp, 26 predicted proteins | sample KBSMisM32_FD_184310 | JGI IMG/M metagenome (GOLD analysis project Ga0207648, IMG submission 184310) | Miscanthus rhizosphere microbial communities from Kellogg Biological Station, Michigan, USA - KBS Miscanthus M3-2 (SPAdes) (version 2) | ecosystem: Host-associated > Plants > Roots >...
GGCGCGGGCGCCGGGGGCGGCGGCGGGGCCTGCACGCGGGCCGGGGGCTCGGGCGCCGGCGCGGGCGCGGGAGGAACCGAAGCCTGGGTGTCGGTGGTGGCCGCGGCGCGGTGCGTCTCGACGCGCGACTGCGCCACGGTGGTGCGCGGCTCGGCCGTGAAGTTGATCTCCTTGCGGTCGATCACCTCGCCGCTCATGTTCTTGGCGAGAATCACCAGCTTGTGGGCGCCGGTGGCGACGGCGTCGAGAGTCATGACGTTCTGACCCTCCTGGAGAGTGCCCTTGCTGTCGTTGTCGAGGAAAACCTCCACGCGGGGACGCGGCATCGAGTTGACGTCGCGACGCTCGGCGCCGACTTCGGGGAACGGACGCAGATCGACGACGACCTGGAGCGAGTCGCCCTTGATCATGGCGCCTTCCGCCGGCTCGACGACGCGCAGGCGGTAGTCGTTCTTCGTCGGACCCGCGGAATTCGGATCCGCGTTCTGACCAAGAGCGAGGCCCGCGAGAGCGAGTCCCGCCGCGACCAGGGTGACCGTGAAGATTCGAGATCGAGTTCGATGCATAAGCTCCTCCTTTTTCCTCGGCGCAGCGCCGGCCACATGCCGGACGCGGCTTGGGAATGTGCAAGGAAAGTGCCGCGCGCGCGGGCGGCCACCCCGTGCCGGCACAGATCCTGCTAACGAAGTCTCTATGGGATCTCCGTGTGCCTCCCGCTCGATCAGGATCGCCCAGGTCGCCCCTCTCTACGAGCCGGTACCGCCGCGGCTCTACGGCGGGACCGAGCGCGTCGTCTCGTACCTGACGGAGGAGCTCGTGGCGCAGGGCCACGACGTCACGCTCTTCGCCAGCGGAGACTCCGCGACCTCCGCGCGTCTGGTGCCGGGCTCGCCGCGGGCCCTGCGCCTCGATCGCTCCTGCATGGACCCTCTGGCGCACCACGTGCTGCTCCTCGAGAAAGTCCTGCAGCGGGCCGCCGAGTTCGACGTCATCCACTTCCACGTCGACTACATGCACTTTCCGCTCTCGCGCCGGGCCGGGATCCCGCACGTGACGACGCTCCACGGGCGCCTGGATCTGCCGGACCTCGCGGCCGTGTACCGCGAGTTCCGCGACGTGCCCGTCGTATCGATTTCGGACTCGCAGCAGTCGTTCCTGGAGGCGGCGTGGGTGCGTACCGTCCACCACGGGCTTCCGCCTCGGCTCGTTCGAGAGGGCGCCGGAGACGGGGGCTACCTCGCGTTTCTCGGCCGCATCTCTCCGGAGAAGCGTGTCGACCGGGCGATCGAGATCGCTCGCCGGGCCGGCAAGCGGCTGCGCATCGCCGCCAAGGTGGATCGCGCGGACATCGAATACTTCGAGCGCCAGATCCGTCCCCTCCTGACTCTCCCGCACGTCGAGTTCATCGGCGAGATCACGGAGGACGAGAAGAGCGACTTTCTCGGAGGAGCGACCGCGTTGCTGTTTCCGATCGACTGGCCCGAGCCCTTCGGCCTCGTCCTGATCGAGTCCCTCGCCGCCGGCACGCCGATCGTCGCCTACGACGAGGGCTCGGTGCGTGAGATCCTCGACGACGGCGTGACGGGATTCCTGGTCCAGAGCGTGACCGAGGCCGTCGCGGCGGTCGGCCGCCTTCCGTCGATCGACCGGGCCGCGTGCCGGCGGGCATTCGAGGAGCGCTTTACCGTCGGCCGGATGGCCGCCGACTACGTCGCGATCTACGAGGACCTCATCTCGCGCTCGCACGCTCTGGTTCTCGCGGGAGGATCCGCCGCCTGAGCATGGAAGCCGACCCACCGCTCGACGGCGCCGAAGAGGCCGAGAGTCCGTTCTCGATTCGCGCGGCCTCCTCACGGATCGACGTCGGCAGTCGAATCCTCAAGGCCGACGAAACGTTCGTCGTCCTGGATCGTTCCGGCGACATCTCCCCCGGTGGCGCGAACGAGCTGGGCCTCTACCACGCCGGCACGCGTTTTCTGTCTCGCTTCGCGCTTCACCTGGAGGGCGGCCGGCCGTTTCTGCTCTCGTCCGAGGTCCGCGAGGACAACGCCGCCTTCGTGGCGAACCTGACGAACCCCGACATCCTTCGGAACGGTGCATCGCTGGCGCGCGGCAGCGTGCATCTCGTGCGGGAATGCCGCCTCGGCCCTTCGACACTCGATGTCCGGGTCCTGCTGCGGAGTTACGCGGCCGAGCCCCTCCGGCTGCGGCTGACGCTCCAGATCGAGTCCGACTTCGCCGACATTTTCGAGGTGCGCGGGACGCCGCGCCCCTCTCGCGGACGGCTGTTCCCTCCGCGGTGGCGGAACGGGTCGTTCCTGCTGACCTATGGAGGGCTCGACGGGATCGTCCGCCGTCTGCGCGTGGATGCGACCCCCGCGGCAACTCGCGTTTCCGGCGGGAATCTCGAATTCGACGTCGCGCTCTCGGCGGGGGAAGAGCAGACGCTGAGCTGGCAGGCGGTTTGTCGCGTCGGGAAATCCGCGACGGCCCGAACGGGCGCCCGCAACGGAGCCCTGCGCGATTCGCCGCGGGTGCGCGCATCCAGCGAGAGGTTCGACGCCTGGCTCCGCCGGTCCGCCGCGGATCTCCGGATGATGATGACGCGCACCGCCTGGGGCACCTACCCTTTCGCCGGGGTGCCCTGGTTCAGCGCGCCTTTCGGCCGCGACGGCATCCTGACCGCCCTCGAGCTCCTGTGGCTGGATCCGGCTCCGGCTCGCGGCGTTCTGCGCTTTCTGGCGGCACATCAGGCGCGTGCGGTGGATCCGTTCCGCGACGCCGAGCCCGGCAAGATTCTTCACGAGGCCCGCCGCGGCGAGATGGCGAACCTCGGAGAGGTGCCCTTCGGCCGGTACTACGGGAGCGTCGATGCCACGCCGCTCTTCATCATCCTCGCCGGAGCGCACCTCGATCGGACGGGAGATGTCGCGTTCGCGCGGGAGATGTGGCCGCACGTCGAGCGCGCGCTCGAGTGGATGAACCGCTGGGGCGATCCCGATGGGGACGGCTTCCTCGAGTATTCCGGTCACTCCTCGCGGGGCCTCGTCCACCAGGGCTGGAAGGACTCGCACGACTCCGTCTTCCACGCCGATGGCTCGCCCGTGGACGGTCCCGTGGCCCTCTGCGAAGTCCAGGGGTACGCCTACGCCGCCAGGCTCGCCGCCGCCCGCCTCGCCGCCGCCCTGGGCCGCGCCGAGCTCGGCCGCCGGTTCGAAAGCGATGCGGCGCGCCTGCAGGAAGCCTTCGAAACGAGTTTCTGGGACGAGGAGCTGGGAACCTACGCTCTCGCTCTCGACGGCGCCGGGAAGCCCTGTCGCGTGAAGACCTCGAACGCGGGCCATGCTCTCTGGACGGGGATCGTGCCGTTGAAGAGGGTCGGCCGGCTTTCGCGCACGCTTCTCGCCGCCGATTCTTTCGCCGGCTGGGGCGTGCGCACTCTGGCCTCGGGCCAGGCGCGTTTCAACCCCATGTCGTACCACAATGGATCGGTCTGGCCGCACGACAACGCTGTGATCGCCGCCGGGCTCGGACGCTACGGCCTCCGGCAGGAGGCCGCGCGCATCCTGCACGCGTTCTTCGACCTCTCGCGCGCCGTCGAGCTCGCGCGGCTGCCGGAGCTGATCTGCGGCTTCGAGAGGCGGGCGGGGGAGGGTCCGACGCTTTATCCGCTGGCCTGCGCGCCGCAGGCCTGGGCCGCCGGATCGGTTTTCATGATGCTCCAGGCCAGCCTCGGGATCTCGGTCCTGGCTTCGGAGCGGCGCATCGTTTTCGACAGGCCGGTGCTTCCGCCCATTCTCGAATCGCTCGCGATCGAGGACCTGCGCGTCGGGCCGACCGTCGTGGATCTCCGCCTGACACGCAAAGGAACCGAGGTGGACGTGGAAGTGACGCGCCGCCGCGGCCGGGTGGAGATCGAGACGATCCGCTAACCCGTTGACCCGTTAACCCGCGAACCGGGCTGTCGGTCTAGGCCGCGCCGGCCCGGCGGCGGCCCGCGGCCCGGCGAGGCTCCCGTCGCGGCTGACCGAGGCTCTTCTTCAGAGCCTCCATGAGGTCGACCACGTTCTCGGCCGCGCGCTCCTTGCCCTTGCCTTCCGCTTTCTCCTCCAGCGCGAACCGTTTCTTGGAGGCGAGCAGCTTTTTGAGCGACTTGCGGTACTCGTTCGGATGCTCGGCCGGATCCCATCCCTCGCCCGACATCTGGTCGATCAACATCCTGGCCATCTTCACCTCGGCCGACTTCCGGGTGTGGGCCGGCACGCCGACGCGCGAAGGGTCCCGCAGCTCTTCGAACGGCCGCAGGCTCTCGAGGGCGATCGCTTTGGGGCCCGGCAGAAGCGCGCCGAGAGTCGGTTTCTTGCGAAGGCGGAACCGGATGATGCCGACCTGCTTCGCTTCGAGCAGAGCGTCGCGGAGCACGCCGTAGGCTTTCTCCCCGCCCTTGCGCGGCGAGATGTAGTACGGGTGATCGAACGTGAGGGGATTCACGGCCCCGAAGTCGACGAACTGGAGCACCTCCATGTCGTCGCTTCCCCCCGCCTCCTTCTCGGCCTTCTCGATGTCTTCCTTCTCGACCAGCGTGTATTCGTCATCGTCGAGCTCATAGCCCTTCACGATCTCGTCGTTCGGGACTTCCTTGTCTTCCTTGCTGCAGAACTTCTTGTAGACGATGGGCGCCCGGTCCTTGCGGTGGAGCATGCGGAACGACACCCGCTCCGAGGCCTCGACCGCCGAATGCAGCGCGACCGGAATCGAGATGAGGCCGAACGTGATGTGTCCGTTCCAGATGGGTCGCATGGATTTCTCCGATCGGACTGCGGGGCCTGGACGCTGGAAGCTAGACCGCCGCGCAGTCGGGATGCCCGCAGAGGCAACCCTTCGCGGAGGCCGGGCCCTGGAGAGTCGCGTCCGCGCAGCGCTCGCTGCAGTAGTTCTTGCCGTCGCGCTCGATGGTCGCGTCGTTGCAGCGGCAGCCGTTGTGAGCACAGTTCATGACTTCACCTCTCGAAACGAGAGCGAGCAATTTGCCTGCCACTCCGGACGTCGCGCACCGACGCGGGCACGCATCCTGCAGGATCTCTCGTCGCGGGCAATTGGGCCCGTAATCAAGGCGTATCCAGGGAGGAAATCATGTCGAGCGAATACGACAAGAAGAACGAGCCCGGCCAGGGGCAGCGCGACGACAAGTCGACGGGCGGCCGGCAGGGTCAGAATCCGCAGGGCGGCCAGGGTGGACGCGAGGGAACCGACAAAGAGAACCCGCGCGAAGGCCAGGGCGGCTCTCAGAACCCGGGCGGCTCGCAGCGCAAGCCGGGCCAGTCGGGCGAGACCGAGACGGAATAAGCATCGACAGCCCCGGCGGGTTTCCCGCCGGGGCTTTTCTTCATTTCACGACGACGCACATTCGATTGGCCGAAACGCACGAGCCGGGGCTGCTGCGACCCGGGCCCGAACTCGCTTCCTTTTTCGCGAAGGTGGCGGCGGCCCGTCGGCGAGCAATCCTGATCGACTATGACGGCACGCTCGCGCCTTATGCGACCGACCGGCGACAGGCCGAGCCGTATCCGGGGATGCGCTCCGCACTCGTCGAGCTCGCCCTCGCGGCGAATCCCACCGTGATCTGGATTGTGAGCGGACGGGGCGTGAGCGATCTCGCGCGACTCGCGCGCCTCGAACACGTCGCGGACCTCTGGGGCTCCCACGGCCTCGAGCGTCAGACGCGCCAGGGCTGCTGGGCCGGTCCCGCGCCCGAGCGAGAAGCCTCGAGCTTCCTCGACGAGGTGAGCGCCGCGCTCTGCCGTGAAGGGGCCGGAGCCCTGCTGGAGCGCAAGCTGTACGGACTCGCGATCCACTGGCGTGGAGCAGATCCCGGCCTCTATGACGCGGCGAGCGAGATGCTCGCACGCCGCTTCGCACCGGCGGCCGCGGACCATGACCTCGAATTGCTGGCTTTCGACGGAGGTCTCGAGCTGCGGCCGAAGGCGTTCCACAAGGGGCAGGTCGTCGACCGAGCGTTCGCCGAGCTCGGCAGCGATGCGGCGATCGCCTATCTCGGCGACGATCGGACCGACGAGGACGCGTTCGAGGCGCTGCGCGGCCGGGGCCTGCCCGTGCTCGTGCGCCCCGAGCCTCGCCCCACTCGCGCCGTCGCATGGCTCCAGCCTCCCGGGGAAGTCCTCGCCTTCTTCGGGGAGTGGAACGCCGCTTCCTCGCCGGCCTCGTCATGAGCCTGGTCGTCGTCTCCAATCGGCTTCCGTTCACCGCCGTCCGCGGTGAGAACGGAGAGTGGCAGGTCGAGCCCGGTTCGGGCGGACTGGTGACGGCGCTGCGGCCGGTGCTCGGCAACCGCGGCGGGCGTTGGATCGGCTGGTCGGGCGCGACCGAGGAGGAGCTGCCGGACGCGCGCCAGCTCTTTCAGGATTCGCAGCATCGCTTCGGCTACGAGCTCGTCCCGGTGCCGCTCACGACGGCGGAGCGGGACGGCTTCTACGCCGGCTTCTCCAACGAGATCGTCTGGCCCCTGTTTCACGATCTGATTTCACTGGCGAACTTCGACCCGTCGTACTGGGCGGCGTACGAGACCGTGAACGAGCGCTTCGCCGACACGATCATGAGGGTGGCGGCGCCGGACGATCTCGTCTGGGTTCACGACTATCACCTCATGCGTGTGGCCACGGCGCTCGGAGCGCGCAAAGCGTCCCTGCGGACGGCGTTCTTCCTCCACATCCCGTTTCCGCCGCTCGACGTGTTCCTCAAGCTGCCGTGGCGCTTCCAGGTGCTGCATTCGCTCCTCGACTTCGACCTGGTGGGGTTCCAGACCGTCCGGGACCGCCGGAACTTCATCCAGTGCGTCCGACTGCTCCTTCCCGAGGTGAAAGTCTCCGGGCGGGGCGCCGTCTGGACGATGCGGATCGGGGAGCGCGAGCTGCGAGTGGGCGCCTTCGCGATCTCGGTGGACTCCGCCGAGTTCGAGCGGCGGGCGGGGCGGGCCGAGGTCGCGGAGCTCGCGCGGGAGATCCGGGAGCGCGAGCCGGGCCGCAAGCTCGTCCTGGGGATCGACCGGTTGGACTACACGAAGGGCGTCCCTCAGAAACTTCAGGCGTTCCGAACGCTCCTGCGCCGGCATCCCGAGATGCAGGGCCAGGTGACCCTGATCCAGGTCGTTGTTCCCAGCCGCGAGGAGATTCCCCGGTACCAGGAGCACAAGACGCTCGTCGACAGTCTCGTCGGCGAGATCAACGGCGAGTTCACGCGCGGGAGCTGGGCTCCGATCCGATACGTGCATCGCAGTCTGGAGGGGGAGCGGCTCTCCGCGTACTATCGGGCCGCCGACGTGGCTCTCGTCACTCCGCTGAAGGACGGCATGAACCTGGTGTCCAAGGAGTACTGCGCGTCCCACATCGAAGGCGACGGGGTCCTCGTCCTCTCCGAATTCGCCGGCGCCGCGGCCGAGCTGCAGGGAGGAGCGCTGCTCGTCAACCCGTTCGACGTCGAGGGAATGGCCGAGACACTGCGCACGGCGCTGACCATGCCCGAAGGCGCGCGCCGCTCCCGCTTCCGGCGCCTCCGGCGCACGGTGCGCGAGCGCGACATCTACCGGTGGCTCGACACCTTCCTCCGGGCCGCGGCGGATCATGAGCTCGCCGACTATCCCCTCGTCGCGGACTATCTGCCGGCGGCGGCTGCGAGGTCGGAGATCGCGGGATGAGCTATCCGCCCATCGAGCACCATGGCGTGATCGGCGACCTCCACACGGTCGCGCTGGTGGCGCTGGACGGCACGATCGACTGGCTCTGCCTTCCGCATTTCGACTCGCCCAGCATCTTCGCCTCAATCCTCGACGACAAACGCGGAGGATCCTTCCGGATCACCGCCACCTCCGACGCTCTCCGCCGCCGCCAGATGTACCTGCCCGACTCGAACGTCCTGGTCACGCGGTTCCTCACGCCCGAGGGCGTCGGGGAGGTCGTGGACTTCATGCCCATTCATCTGGAGGCGCGGCCCAAGCGGGCGGAGGAGCATCAGATCGTGCGGATCGTCCGAGGGATCCGCGGCGAGCTCCCGTTCCGCCTCGATTGCGATCCCGCCTTCGATTACGGGCGGGAGCGCGGGAAACCCGAGCCGACCGGGTCCGGGTGCCGCTTCGTCGCCGGCCGCTTCTGCGTGGATCTCGCGACGCCGCTGGCTCTGACGTTCGGCGAGCACTCCGTGTCGTCGGAGTTCGTCCTGCGCGAAGGCGATGAGATCCCGGTGGTGCTCGCGCAGTCGTCCGAAGCCCCACCCGCGCTGGACGGCCTGGCCGAGCGGTGCCATCGGGAGTTTCGCCGGACTCTGGCCTACTGGCAGGACTGGATCTCTCGGAGCCACTACCAGGGCCGATGGCGGGAGATGGTCAAGCGTTCCTGCCTCGCGTTGAAGCTCATGACGTTTCACCCCACGGGGGCCATCATCGCGGCGCCCACGATGAGCCTGCCCGAAAAGATCGGAGGACCGCGCAACTGGGACTACCGCTACACCTGGGTGCGGGACGCGGCATTCACCGTCTACGCCTTCCTGCGCGTGGGTTTCACCGACGAAGCCCGCCACTACATCGAGTTTCTGGAGCGGCGCTTCCGGGACCTCGGCGGCGACGCGAGCCTGCAGGTGCTCTATGGCGTGGACGGGCGCACGGAGCTCCCCGAAACGATCCTCGAGCATCTCGAGGGATACAAAGGCTCCGGCCCCGTGCGCGCCGGCAACGACGCCTCCCGGCAGTTCCAGCTGGACATCGTGGGCGACCTCATGGATGCGGTCTATCTGTACAACAAGTACTGCGAGCCCGCTTCGCACGAGCTCTGGATGACCATGCGCCGCCTGGCGGACTGGGTGTGCGAGAAGTGGCGCGAGCCCGACGAGGGGATCTGGGAGGTCCGCGGCGGCCGCCAGCAGTTCACTTTTTCGAAGCTGATGTGCTGGGTTGCCCTGGACCGGGCGCTGCGACTGGCCGCGCAGCGGAGCTTCCCGGCGGACGTGCCGCGCTGGACCGCGATCCGCGACGAGATCTACTCGACGATCATGGAGCGGGGGTTTTCGCGTAAGAAGAATTCCTTCGTGCAGAGGCTCGATGGGGAAGTCCTGGACGCCTCGATGCTGCTCGCGCCGCTCGTGCACTTCGTCGCACCCTCGGATCCGCGGATGCTCGGGACCCTCGATGCGATCCAGCGCGAGCTCGAGAGCGATCATCTCGTCCGCCGCTACGACCCCCGCGTCGCTCCCGACGGGCCCGACGGAGAGGAAGGCACGTTTTCGACCTGCACGTTCTGGCTGGCCGAGGCCCTGGCCCGCGCGGGCCGACTGGAGGAAGCCCGCCTGACCTTCGAGAAGATGCTGGGCTATGCCAATCACCTCGGCCTCTATTCCGAGGAGATCGATCTCACCGGCGAAGCCCTGGGGAATTTTCCACAGGCTCTGACGCACCTGGCGCTGATTTCGGCGGCGGTCAACATCAGCCACGCTCTCGACGGTCGGCCCGTGAACCGGCAGGGCCTCTCGGGCGAGGGCTAGGGAGGGGCCGAGCCGGCACGGGGGTTGCAGCGAAGAGCCGCGGGCCCGGCGACGGGTCCCTTCAGGAGGAAAGCGCAATGAAGAGGACGCTCACCATGGTTGGTTTTCTGATCGCGGGGACCGCTGCGCTCGCGCTCGGATGCCAGAAACGCGAAACCACGACGACGACGACGGAGACTTCCACGACCAGCGAGGCTCCCTCGTCCACGGGCACCCCGCAGCCCGTGACCGAAACGACGACGACCACCTCGACGGTCGACTCTCCGACGCCCGTTCCGTAAAACGGCCGGGCTCGACTTTCCCCGCTTCCCGCCGAGCGGCACGCGCGTCCACGGGCGCGTCCCGCCCGGCTTTTTCGCATTCAAGCGATTTCGGGATCCCTCGGGCCTGCGCCCCTCGGGATGAGCGCTACGCGATCACGATCGCTGGTCGAGTTCGGGATCCTTCGGGCCTGCGGCCCTCGGGATGAGCGCTACGCGATCACGATCGCCGGTCGAGTTCGGGATCCCTCGGGCCTTTGGCCCTCGGGATGAGCGCTACGCGATCACGGGGTGATCGCTACGCGCTCACCCTGTCGCCCCGGCGATCGCGACGTCGAGAGAGCGCACGGTGGCGAATCTCTCGGCCACGTCCGCCCAGTTCCAGACGCTCCAGACCGCTGCGAAGTAGTCGGTCTTCTTGTTCTGGTACTGGAGGTAGTAGGCGTGCTCCCAGGCGTCGAGCACCAGGATCGGCACGCCGCCCTGGGCGAGGTTGGATTGGTGGTCATAGATCTGGGTGGTCAGGAGCTTTCCGGCGAGCGGCTCCCAGACGAGGGCGCCCCACCCGGAGCCCATGATCGTCGAGGCCGCCTCGGTCAGCTGACGCTTCATCTTGGCGAAGCTGCCGAAGTCGTTGGCGATCGCCTGGCCCAGCTCGCCTTCGGCCTCGCCGCCGCCCTTGGGCGTGAGGTTCTGCCAGAAGAGCGAGTGGAGCACGTGGCCCGAGAGATTGAAGGCCAGCGATTTTTCGAGGGCGCCGAGACGCGTGAAGTCTTCCTTGTCGCGGGCTTCGTCGAGCTTCTCGAGGGCATCGTTGGCGCCCTTGACGTACGCCGCGTGGTGCTTGTCGTGATGGAGCTCCATGATCTTGCCCGAAATGTGAGGCTCGAGAGCGCCGAAGTCGTACCGGAGATCCGGAAGGGTATACGTGGACATGAGTCCTCCTCGCTCACTCGAGTCTAGCGAATTCCGTGCCGCACGCCCCTTCCAGCGCCTCCCCGGCACCCCTCTTGCAATTCGCCGACACGGGAGGTACTGGAATCATGTTGAAGCTTGCCCTGACGTTCCTCGTGATCGGTTTGGTGGCCGCGCTGCTCGGTTTCACGAGCGTGGCCGGCGCGTCGTTCGCGATCGCGAAAGTCTTCGCAGCCATCTTTGCGGTCCTGTTTCTGGTGTTCCTGCTTCTCGGCCTGGCCGGAGCGAACAAGCTCGCCCGAAGCTGAGCCGCGCATCGCATCAAACGAAAAGGGGCCGCGAGGCCCCTTTTCATTGTTTTCGGATCGACTGCCTACGACGTCGGCGGCGACTTCACCTGGAGGTTGTTGATCACCTTCACGACGCCATCCGTGGTCCGGGCCTCGTGTTCGGCCTCGGCCTTGACCTGGGCGTTCGGCACCTCCCCGGCGAGGGTCACGACGCCGTTCGTCACGTTGACGTCGATGTTCGTGATGTTCGAGAACCGGTCGGCCGTCAGCTTGGTCTTGAGCGCCGCGTGGATGCTGGCGTCGTCGACCTGCTTGCCCGCCGGCTGGGTGGTCGAGCACGCGCCGAGCGCCAGCAGCGCCGCGAGTCCCGCGGCGAGAATCATCGAGTGTCGTTTCATCTCTATCCTCCTGATTTCGATTCGAGGGCGCGTCGCCGGGCGAATCCTCAGCATTCGCAACCCGCCATGGAGAGAGCACGTGTCATGCCAGAACGTCGGACGATGCCGTTGTCGTTGCGGCTTTGCTCGTTTTCGATGGAGGCCGTGCCCGAGCGCTTCAAAAAAAAGACGCCGCGAGCGCCTCCATCGGAAGCTCGCGGCGGGAGAGAAGGGCGTGAGGGTAACGCCCGGGTTGTCAGCTCGCAACTCGCTTGCCACGCTCCCGCGACTTGAACTCGCTCCGGTCCCGCGCTTCCTCGATGGAGTGGGACTCGAGTACGTTGCCGGCTTTCCCCGCGAGGCGCGCCAGCTCGCCGTAGTGCTTGTGCAACATTTCGATCTCCTGCTCGGAAAGATTCTCGACGTCGATCAGGTGGTTGCTCGCTCCCTGGATCGCCGCGACGATCTCGTTCAGCTTGAGCTGAATGGCTTTGGATTCCTTGTTCTGCGCCCGTTGGATCAGAAAGACCATCAGGAAGGTGACGATCGTCGTTCCCGTATTGATGACGAGCTGCCAGGTGTCCGAAAACCCGAAGATGGGACCGGTGAGTCCCCATACGAGGATGACTGAGACGGCCATCGCGAAGGCCCAGGACCCGCCGGCCCATTCGATGGCGGCGCGGGCGAGCTTTTCGAAAAATGCCGAGATGCCGTGGCCCTTCCGGCCGCGCTTGGTGGTCGTGCGTCGTTTCATGGTCGTGCATCCGCGCGCTTCATGGTCGCCTCAGGAGGCCGCGCGCGCGGATCTCTCTCGCGCCGCGGGAGCGGGCGGCTCTTCGAGCACGCCGATGCGATGCTCGTAAGCGAGCTTGCCGCCCATCCAGCCGGAGACGGCGAGGAGCCCGAACCCGGCCAGGGCGAAACCGAAAGCCGGCGGCCAATGCCCGGGCTGGAGCGCCCCATTGTGGCGGCGCAGCAGGAAGCTCGCCGCGTAGCACGACGCCATCGTCATGTTCAGGACCGCGTGCCAGGTTGCAAGGCGGAAGGCCCGCGAGCTCATCTTCAGGCTGATGTAGTCGATCGCTCCGAAGACCGCGGCCGTCAGGGCGAAGAGCAGCCCGATGCCGATGCAGGTGAACGACAGGTCGTACCAGAACGGGTCTTCCGGGCGGGCCATGTGGAGGATGTCGCCGATCAGGGCGATGACGAACGCGCCGATCGGAATCGGCACGAGCATCGGGTGGATCGGGTGGCTGCCGATGGCGGCCCGGCTTTTCATCTCGACCTCGAAGATGCAACGGGGGTGCCACGGCGCAGATCTTGCTTTTTGTAGTCAGGTCTAGTCAGGAGTTCGTCGAAAACAGGAGGATTCGTGGCGAGGAAGTACGGAGACAAGGCCCAGAAGAAGGTCGAGCGCGCGATGCACGAGAGGAAAACGGGCACGCTTCGCTCCGGCCGCTCGGGAAAGAAAGTCACGAGCCGCAAGCAGGCAATCGCGATCGGCTTGTCGGAGGCCCGGAAAGCGGGCGCGAAGGTCCCGAAGAAGCGGGGCGGAAGCAAGAAAAAGTAGCCTCGGGAGGCTTCCGATGGCATCCCGTTTGCTTCAGGAAGCCTGCAAGGTTCCGTGGAAACTCGAACCGCTCCCACCAAAAGCACCCGCCCTAGAAGGACCCGCCCCTAAGGGGGCGGCAGTCCCCTGTCCGCGGCACGGCGGACGCTCCGCGGCGAGCGCACCAGTAATCAAAAGCGACTGATCGAGAAGGTCGCAGCCCTCTTCCGGTCCCAGATCTGAGTGGCACGGGCGATGCATCGGGGGCGTTCGTATGATCGCTGCCGTGCCTGTCCGCAACACGCTGTCCGCATCCACCCTGATCGGGAACGAGGTTCGCAACCGCGAGGGCGAAGACCTCGGCAGGATCGAGGACTTCATGATGGACCTCGAGACCGGGCGGGTCGCCTACGCGGTCCTCTCCTTCGGCGGATTCCTGGGCGTCGGAAACAAGCTCTTCGCGGTGCCCTGGGACGCATTCACGATCGACTCGCTCCACCACGCGTTCATCCTCGACGTCACGAAAGAGCGCCTGAAGGAGGCGCCGGGTTTCGACAAGGATCACTGGCCGGACGTGGCCGACTCCGAGGCGCGGACTCGGATCTTCGGCTTCTACGGCGTGACTCCCGACTGGGAGTAGCGCCTCAGAACTTGTACGCGAGCGAGTAAATGATCGCCCAGGAATCCACGGAGATGTCGGAATCAAGGACGTCGGCGAGCGGCACGTTGCTCGCGTCGCCCCACTGGTAGTTGACACCGACGGCCGCCGTGAATCCCTGGACCGAACCGCTGATGCCGGCCGTCAGGCCGTAGAGATCCACGCGGCTGAAGTACTGGTCGGCGTCCCCGACCGGCGAAAAGTCGGTGTTGAAGCCGAAGTGGAGCGTCCAGACCTTGTTCTTCGTCAGGGCGTAGCTGCCGCCGACGGCGACGTTGACGACCGCCTTGTTCTCGCTGATGACGTCCTGGAAGGGAACCTGGGTCACGATGGGCGGGTTTCCGCTGCCGTCGTCCTGGATATAGACCGCCGTCCGCTCGCTCGAGAAGAGATCGTACGGCGAGCTGCCGCTCGCAAACAGGACGTCGACCTCGAGCTGGAAGCGCTCCTTCTCGATGGCGGCCCCGATCGCGGCCTGAAATGGCAGCTCATAGTCGAACCGCGGGTCCGGATCGAAGAATGCGAGACTCGCGGTTCCCGCTCCGCGGTGCTGAAGGGCGTCGTAGCTGACCTCCCCGCTCCGGAACAGGTCGAGGCCGGGCGTGCGGACGTTCGCTCCGAGCAGAATCTCCGGGGTCAGCTGGTACTGGGCCCCCGCCGAAAGGCGAAGCTGCGTGATCGAGCCGCTCGCTCTCCGCGCGAGCAGCGTCGCGTCGAGCCCGCCGGGCTGGACCTCCTGGTCGAAAACGGATCCGACGGCGCGCAGGCTCGTGTTCGCAACGGCGAGCGTCGCTCCGAAACGCCAGGCCCGCCCGCAGGAGTAGCCGAGGCCGAGGCTGTATTCATTGCGGCGGTACTGGGAGTCCGCCGAGTAGTCCAGGATCGCCGCGGTGCTGGGGAGCAGATTCGATCTCTGGGCGTCCGTCTCCTGCTCGAAGGAGTTCGTCCGGGCGACCGAGAACCCGGCGGTAAACTGCTTGTCTCCGAAGAGGTCCTTGACCAGGACACCGACGAGCGCCGGGACCGTCTGCGAAGATCCTCCCGAGTCGTCCCTCGACAGCGCTTCGGGGACGAGGCTGAACGACTGATAGGTGCCGGCGCTGCTGCTGACCGACGATTTCTCGGCGAGGGCGAGGCCGGCCGGGTTGTACCAGTTGGAGGAGGCGTCGTTGGCGCGCGCCACGAACGCGCCTCCTTCGAGGCCTGCCGTCTGCCCGATCGGAGTCATCCCGTAGTTCGGGAGCGTGAGCGTCAAGGCCGGAGGCGAAAGTTCCTGGGCCGCGAGGCTCGCGGCGAAAGCGGCTGCGACTGTGGCGATGCCGAAGACTCGGGTCGCTCTCGGTTTCATTTGTGCCCCTCTTTTTGTGGTGCGGAGCCTACCAGCATCGCGCCGGGGGCGGAAAGGCTAGACTCCCGGTGCCCATGCGCACCGACCCGGCCGGGCCGCTCGTCGCGGCCGACGGCGTCTCCCGCTCCTACGTCCTCGGCGCCGCGCGGGTCGCGGCCGTGCGGGACGTCTCTCTTGCGGTCCGGCCGGGGGAATTCATTGCTCTCCAGGGGCCGAGCGGCTCGGGAAAGTCGACCCTGCTGAATCTCCTCGGCCTCCTCGATCGTCCGGACGCCGGAGAGGTCCGCGTCGAGGGCCGCGACGGCCAGGCCCTTTCGGAAAACGAGAGGTCGGACCTGCGGCGCGACCGGTTCGGATTCATTTTCCAGACGTTCAACCTGATCCCCGTCCTCACCGCCGAGGAGAACGTGGCGTATCCGCAGGTCCTGGCGGGGGCGGACGCGGCGGCCCGGCGTGAACGCGCGAAAGAGCTGCTGGCTTCGGTCGGCCTCGATTCCAAGGCGGACGTCCGTCCGGACCTTCTTTCCGGGGGAGAGCGCCAGCGCGTCGCCATCGCCCGAGCCCTCGCGAACCGGCCGGCCGTCGTCTTCGCCGACGAGCCGACGGCCAACCTGGACAGCCGCACGGCCGACGACATCCTGAACCTCATGCGCCGGTTCAACGAGGCCTACTCCGTGGCCTTTCTCTTCGCGACCCATGATCCGCGCGTGGTCGAACGGGCCCGCCGGATCGTCAGGCTCCACGACGGCGCGATCGAGTCGGACGTGACGACGTGAGCGCGCCCCTGGCGGTCGCGACATGAGCGCGCCCCTGGCGGTCGCGACATGAGCGCCTTCGCCCTGGCCTGGAGAAGTCTGTTTCGCCAGAAGCGGCGCAGCCTGCTCATGATCGCCGTCGTGACCTTCGGCTTCGCCTCCTTCGCGCTCGCCGGAGGTTTCATCGCCCAGTCGTTCGAGGCGCTGAAGGAGGGCACGATCCGCAGCGTCGGACAGCTCCAGATCGTGGACCGCCGCGCGGTCGGCCGGGCGGAAGAGGCCACTCTCGAGTTCGGCATCCCGGACGCGCCTCGCGCACGCGCCGTCGCCGCGGCGCAGCCCGGCGTGGCCGCCGTGCTTCCAAGGATCGACTTCGTCGGCCTCGCGACCGTGGGCGCCCGCTCCATCCCGTTCCTCGGCATCGGCGTGGATCCCGGGCCCGAGGCCGCGGCGACGCTGGCCTCGGGGCTCGTCGTTTCGGGCAAGTACCTCTCCGGCGACGGCGGGGAGGGAATCGTGCTCGGGACCGGTCTCGCGAAAGCGCTCGAGGTGAAGGTCGGCGATCGCGTCACGCTGCTCGCCACGACGCCCGACGGGTCCCTCAACGCGGCCGACGGCGTCGTCGAGGGCTTCGTCGACGTCAAGATCAAGGAGCTCAACGATCGTTACCTCGCCGCCGGCCAGAAGCTCGTCGAGAACCTCCTCCAGAGCGAGGGGACCGCATCGAAGCTGGTCGTGTTCCTCCGGCCGGACGCGGACGAAGCGAAGACGGCGGCGGCCCTGGAGAAGGCCATGGCGGCCGCGGGCTTCCCGGTGACCGTGCTGCGCTGGGAGCAGCTCGCCACCTTCTACGGCCAGGTCAAGCTCCTCTACATCGGAATCTTCGGCTTCGTGGGCGCGGTGCTCGTCACCATCGTGATCCTCGCGGCGGCGATCGTCATGACCATGGCGGTCACCGAGCGCACGCGCGAGATCGGGACGCTGCGCGCTCTCGGGACGCGCCCGGCCGGCATCCTCCGGATGTTCCTGGCCGAGGGCGTGTTGATCGCGCTCACCGGCTGCGTCGCGGGCACCGCCCTTGCTCTGGTGATCCGGGCGGTGCTCAACGCTTCCGGCATCATGCTGCCTCCGCCCCCCGGCGCGTCCAGCGGCACGCCCCTGCACGTCAACTTCTACCTTCTCGCGTACGTGGCCGGGCTGGTCGCCATGCTCGCGACGATGACCTTCGCCGCGTTCTTCCCGGCGCGCCGGGCTTCGCGCGTGGCGATCGTCGACGCGCTCACCCATGTTTAGAGAAGTTCGCCCGCGGTGGGTCCCGGTCCTCCTGATCTCAGCGAGCCTCGCGAGCCTCGCAGTCGCCCAGACTCCGGACGAAGTCCAGGGGTGGCTGAAAGCTGTCGACGCGGCCCGCAGCGCGTTCGGCGAAGCGAAGCTCCGGGCGCGGGCGACCCAGGTCGAGAACGGGAAGGTTCTCGGCACGGCCGACTTCGACATCTACGTGAAGGGCCGCGACCGCGCGCTCATCATCTTCCGCGGAGGCAAGAACGACGGGCGCAAGGCCCTGACGGTCGGCCAGAAGATGTGGCTCATCGTGCCGGGCGCCGAGCATCCCGTTCCGATCACGCAGAACCAGAGGCTCATGGGCGGCGCCTCGTTCGCGGACGTGGCGAGCCTGCGGTTCGCCGAGGACTTCGACGCCGCGCTCCGCCCGGGCACCGAGACGGTCGGCGAGCGTGTCTGCCGTGTCATCGACCTGACCGCGAAGGCCCCCGGCGCGGCCTATCCCCGGGCGACGCTCTGGCTGGACGCCGAGGAGCCGCGGCTTCCGCGCAAGATCGTCTTCGCCTTCTCCTCGGGAAAGCCGGCGCGGGAGGTCACGTTCACGAAGTTCCGCAACGTCCACGACCGCACCGTCGTCTCCGAGATGGAGATCCGGGAGCTCTTCGGCGCCAAGACGAACATCGTCACCCGGCTCGAGTACCTCGAAATCCAGCCCGCGAAGATCGACGACAGCATCTTCACGCCGGATGGTGCTAAGGCGATGTAGAGGTTCGCGGCGCGGAAAGTCTCCTGAGCGAAGCGAAGGAGGAGGTCCGCGCCGCGGGAGCCGGAGCGCAGCGCGGAGGCTAGGCGAGCGGTCGAGCCGGCATCCCGGCGAGCCGCTCGCCGGTGCGGCCGCAGGCCGCAAGTCTCCGCGCAAGCGAAGGCGACGGTTACGGCGGCGCGTTCTCCTCGAACCACCGATCCAGGATGCGCAGCAGCCGCAGGGGGACGAACTTCACCAGGCCGTCGGCGTGCAGGGAGCCCGGAAGGTCGATGTGGACGTGCTCCACGGGTTCGGCGGCCAGGCGCGCGAGGCTGCGGCCGTGCGAGGGATCGACGAGCCAGTCGCCGGCGGACGTCACGATCAGCTTGGGCATGGACAGGGTCGCGATCGCGTCCGAGGCCCGGGGCTTCCCTCGCGCGAGGCTTCGGCCCGCGACGCGGGGAACGCGCAGGGCATGGCGCAGCCGGACCTGTTTGAGCGCGCCCGCTTTCCAGGGCTTCGGGCGCAGGCTCGCGAAGTCCGCGGGGGAGGAGATCATCGCGAGCGCCCGGCACGGCAGGCCGGGATGACGCGCGAGCGTCTGGGCTGCGATCGAGCCCCCCATCGATAGTCCGAGCACTGCGAAACGCTCGTAGAGGCGTCCCGCCCCCACCAGCTCCTCGATGACGGCCGCGAAGTCGTAGTGCTCCGAGGCTCCGAAGGCATAGCGGCCGTCGCTGTCTCCGTGGCCCCGGAAGTCGAGGGCCGCGACGTCGTAGCCCCGGCGCAGAAAGTGGTGGACGAGAAAAAGGTTTTCGCGCGCGAGCCGGATCCGCCAGAATCCCGGGGCGAGCACGACGAGCTCGGGCGAAGGCTGGCGCCACAGCGTGTATGCGATGGAGACGCCGTCGCCGGCGGGGGCCCGGCGATGCGACACCTCGGGCGAGACGGTCTGCTTCGACCGCTTGCGAGTCATCGCTCGAGCCAGAGGCAGTCGACGAGGGTCCCGGCGGAGAGGCTTCCGGCGTCGGTCGGGATGCGGATCAGCGCGTTGGCCCGGGAGTGCGCTGCGAAATCGTGGCTGCCCAGGCTTCGCAGCGGCTCGACGCGGGCTTCGCCCTCGACGAACTCGAGGAGCGCGTCGCGATAGGTCTCGCGGCGGCCGTGCACGGGGATGTCGCGGCCGAGTCGCGCGCGGCGCACGACGAGCCCCGGCTCCGCCGCTCCCTCCAGGCAGTCGAGGGCGAACCGCACGAAGAGATGGAAGCCCACGCTCGCCGACACCGGATTGCCGGGAAGACCGAACCAGAGTGTTGCGCCGCGGAGCCCGACCGCGATGGGCTTTCCCGGGCGCATGGCGACTCCGTGAAAGAGCAGATGAAATCCGGAACGCTCGGCCTCGGCAGGCAGCAGGTCGAGGTCGCCCGCCGACACGCCGCCGCTCGTGATGAGGACGTCCTCCTCCCGTCCGGCCTCCCGGAACAGGCGCGCCACCGCGCCGTCCTCGTCGGGCACCGCGGAGCGCAGGGAAGCCTGCCGGCCGGAGGCTCGGCAGAGCGCGGCCAGCATCGGGCCGTTGGAGTCGCGAAGCTGGCCCGGGCCCGGGGTCTGCGAGACGGGGACGAGCTCGTTGCCCGTGACCGCGATCGTCACGCGCGGCCGGCGATAGGCCGGCAGCGGATCGGCCCCCGCGAATGCGGCGAGGGCGATGCGCGCGGCGGTCAGGCGCTGGCCGCGCTCGAGAAGGATCGTTCCCGCGGTGACGCTCTCGCCGCGTCGCCGCACGTGATCGCCGACCCGCGGGGCCGAGCTCGCGAACACGCGGCCGCCCTCCCGGCGCGCGTCCTCGACGGGGACGACGGCCTCCGTGCCGTCGGGGATGGGCGCGCCGGTCATCACGCGGACGGCCTCGCCCGCCTCGAGCGCGCGCGGCGGCCCGTCGCCGGCGGCGACGAGGCCGGGCCGTTCCGAGAACTCCTGGCCGGGCGCCGCGGCGTCGGCCGCGCGCACGGCGTAGCCGTCCATGGCGGACGTATCGAACGGAGGCCAGTCGACGTCCGCCACGATCTCCTCAGCCAGAAAGCGCCCCCAGGCTTCGGCAATCGCCACCGTCTCCGAGGGTCCCCGGGGGCAGGTCTTTCGGAGGATCTCGAGGGCCTCGGCAACGCGGATCACGGCGACGATTCTAAGGGGGCCCGTCTCAGCGGGCGCCCGGACCCGCCTTCGGAGGGAAGGGATTCGCGTCCTGCTACCATTTGCCGCCATGCCGATCTACGAATACGTCTGCGGGAAGTGCGGCAAGAAGACGGAAGTCATCCAGCGCGTCAACGAGGCGAAGCTGAAAGTTTGTCCGCACTGCGGAGGCCCGCTGAAGAAGGCCTTCTCGGCGCCCGCGATTCAGTTCAAGGGGAGCGGCTGGTACGTCAACGACTACGCGCGGGCCAAGCCGGAGAGCGGGAAGAGCGCGAAGGCGGAAGATGGCGGCGGCGAAAAAGGCGAAAAGACCGAGGAGAAGGCGGATACCAAGTCGGACTCCGACAAGGCGGCAAAGAGAGGCGACTCGGAGAAACCCGCGAAGGTCGAAAAACCGACGGGAAAAGCAGACAAGAAAAAGACCTAAAAGCACTGTCCTCTTCAGGGGAATCCGGCCGGGCACGGCATGGAACTTGCGATTTCCATCGGGCGAGGCGGCCAATCGGGGCTCGCCCGAGTGGAAGGAGGACGACAGTGCTGCTCGCCACGATCGCACTCGCGGCGCAAGTCGCCACAAACACGCCCGCGCGCAGTGAACCGGCTCGGCCGTGCGCGGACCCGTCGATGCTCTGTCGGATCAGTCCCTATTTCTGTCCCGGCACCTATCCGGCTGGGCTGGAGCCGTGTTGGCCGGCGGATTCGCGGCCCACGCGGAGCCTGCCGAACCGGCCACCGGCCGGCGTCCAGGGAGGCGCGACGAAGGTGGCGCCCGCGGAGCGCGCCACGCCTCCTTCGGGGAACCGGAAAATCGCGAGGGAGCTCGAGCGCTGAAAATGAAACGGGGCGGACCCTCGGAGATCCGAGGGTCCACCCCGTCGCGTTACTGCGCGAGGGTGAAATTCTCGCTGGCCACGAGCTCTCCGTTGGAGATTCCGTCCGCGACCATCGAGGCCTGAGCCGTCAGGCTCTGGTTGGTGCTTCCCACCGGCAGCGTCCCCATCGAATGAATCGTGAGAGCGGAGCTGGTGTTCGAGTCGAGCGTGTTGAGCGTCCAGGTGACCACCCCGCCGTTGAACGTCGCGGACGTCCCCGCTTCCGCATCGACCGCGGTCACCTGAATCGGAGAAGGCAGCGTCACCGTGACCACGCCGTTCTGGACGTTCGTCACCCCGATGGCGGTGGTCGTCAGGCCGACGTCGAAGGCGACTCCGGAATTCACGGTTTCGGGCACGTCCAGGTTGAGTGAGGCGAGCGCTCCTCCCGAACCGGTCACGTCATTGTCGTCGTTGCAGGCAACGGCGCCGACCATGACCAGAGGGAGAGCAACGAGAAGCGAGATTCGAGTCCACCGGGTAAACCGCATTGAGACCTCCTAAAAAAGTGCGACCGGCACCAGAGCCGGTCGAGACCTCAAGGAGCAATCTCGATGCCACCGCCCGGGAACAGATCGCGAGACCGCGAACGCGGAGAGGGCGCTCCGTGCTTCACGGAGCCAGCACGAAGCTGTCGTTCGCGACCAGCTCTCCCAGGGAGATGCCGTCGGCGACCATCGTGGCCTGAGCCGTCAGAAGCTGCTCGCCGGCTCCCGGAGGCAACGAGCCCTTCGCGTAAATGGTGATCGTGGACCGGGTGTTCGAGTCGAGAGTGTGGAGCGTCCACGTCACCGTGGCGAGGCCGACGTTGGAGAAGGTCGCCGCGGTGCCGGGACTCGCGGTGACGTCCGTGATGCGCAGCGGCGCCGGCAGAGTGATGGTCACGACGCCGTCGTGCACGCCCTCGACGCCGACGTTGGCGGCCGAGGCGCCGGCGTCAAAGGGCACGCCGGAGCGGACGGTGTCGGGCATGTCCATCTCGAGGCGCGCCAGCGCCCCTCCCGTTCCGCTCACGTCGTCGTTGTTGCAGGCGGGGAAGCCGGCCACGATCAGAGGGAAGAGCGCCATTCGAAGCCAGAGGGATGCTCGCATGGAACCTCCTGGGTCGGCGGGTCGTCGCGACGGGAGGCTCGGCGGAGCAGGCCGAGCCGGCGGCGCCCGGAGAGTTAGAGCTTGAGTCCCTTCAAATACTCCTTGAACGGACCGCCGAGATCCTCGCGCTTGAGCGCAAACTCGACGGTGGCCTTCAAGAATCCGAGCTTGTCGCCGGCGTCGTAGCGGCGGCCCTCGAAGAGGTAGCCGTCGATCGGACGGCGCCCGAGCAGCGTCTTCAGGGCGCTCGTGAGCTGGATCTCGCCGCCGACGTCC
>Ga0207648_10002020_pt1 | contig 22151 bp, 19 predicted proteins | sample KBSMisM32_FD_184310 | JGI IMG/M metagenome (GOLD analysis project Ga0207648, IMG submission 184310) | Miscanthus rhizosphere microbial communities from Kellogg Biological Station, Michigan, USA - KBS Miscanthus M3-2 (SPAdes) (version 2) | ecosystem: Host-associated > Plants > Roots >...
GCGCCGCATCGGCATGGACCTGCCGGTCGCGCTCGGCGTCGGCGTCACCTTCATCGCGAGCTCGGCCGCCGCATTCGATCCGGCCGGGCCGTTCGGCCGCGAGGCCTACTTCGATTCGCTGACGATGTTCGTCAGCTTCCTGCTGGCCGGCCGCTACTTGGCGCTGCGCCTGCAGGGGCGGGTCGCCGATGCGCTCGAAGGCGCGATCGGGCGGCTGCCGACGGCGGTCTGGCGCATCGGGGCCGACGGAACGACGAGCCGCGTTGCGCTCGCCCAGCTGCGCTGCGGCGATCGCGTCAGGGTCCCGGTCGGCGAGGCCTTTCCCGCCGACGGCGCGGTACTCGAGGGCCGCACCGCAGTCGACGAGGCGCTGCTCACCGGCGAGTCGCGGCCGGTCGAGAAGCGGCCGGGCGACGACGCCATCGCCGGCAGCCTGAACCTGCGCGCGGCGGTCCTGCAGCGCGTCGACCGGCTCGGGCCTGAGACGCGCTACGAGGGCATCGTCGCGCTGTTGCGGACTGCGCTGGCGCGACGGCCGCCGACCTTGCAGGTCGCCGACCGCATCGCCGCGCCGTTTCTCGCCGGCGTGCTGGTGCTGGCCGCCGCGGCCGCCGCCGTGTGGTCGATCGTCGATCCGACGCGCGCCGTCTGGGTCGCGGTCTCCGTGCTGATCGTGACCTGCCCGTGCGCGCTGTCGCTCGCGGCGCCGGTCGCCTATCTCGCCGCAGCCGCCGCGCTGGTGCGGCGCGGCGTGCTGGTGCAGCGGCTCGAGGCGCTCGAGGCGCTCGCCGCGCTCGACACCGTCTGCTTCGACAAGACCGGCACGTTGACCGAAGGCCATGACGGCGTCGCGTGCGCGGTCGAGCCGGCGGCGCAACGCGCCGGACTGGGTGCGCGCCATCTGCAGTCGATGGCGGCGGCGCTCGCGGCGTCGTCGAGCCACCCGCTGTCGGTCGCGCTCGCGGCGCACGGCGCCGCATCCGGCGTTGCCACATATCGCTGGCGCGAGATCCGCGAGCACGCAGGCTTCGGACTCGAAGCGATCGGCGAGGACGGGGTGCGCTATCGCGTCGGTTCGCGGCGCTGGGCGACCGAAGCGGAGGTTCCGGCATCGACAGCCGATCCATCGGCGCCGACGGCCGGACCGGCGACGGCCGATGGATCGGGCGACGATGGGACAAGCACCCAGCCCTCGATCGAAGCGCGCGTGTGGTTCGCCGGCCCCGACGGTCTGCTCGCGGTGTTCTGCGTCGCCGAATCGATGCGCGCCGAGGCGCCGGCGACGGTCGACGCACTGCGCCGCGACGGACTTGCGCTGGCGCTGCTGTCGGGCGATGACGCCGGGCGGGTGCGCCGGCTGGCCGACCGCCTTTCGATCGATGTGGCGCACGGTGGTGCGACGCCGGCGGACAAGCTCGCGTTCGTCGAGGCGCTGCAACGTCGCGGTCATAGCGTCGGGATGGTCGGCGACGGCCTCAATGACGCGCCGGTGATGGCCGCGGCGGATGCTTCGTTCGCGATCGGCGAGGGCGCCGCGCTGACCCGGGCGAAAGCCGATTTCGTGCTGATGTCGGGCCGGCTCGACGACATCGCCTGGGCGCGCGGCATCGCGCAGCGTGCACTGCGGGTCGTGCGCCAGAACCTCGCCTGGGCCGTCGCCTACAACGTGGCCTGCGTGCCGCTCGCCCTCATGGGCTGGTTCCCGCCGTGGGCGGCCGGCCTCGGCATGGCGGCCAGCTCGCTGGTCGTCGTGCTGAACGCCGCGCGCATCGATCGGACCGCTACTCGACCGGCCATGGCCACGGAGACATCATGAACATCAAGACGATCGTGGTTCACCTCGACGCGACGCCTCACTGCCTCGCGCGCGTCGATCTTGCGATCCGCATCGCGACGGCGCATGGTGCGCACCTCGTCGGCCTCGCGCCGACCGGTCTGCCCGACGTGCTGGCGACCATGAGCAGCGCGGTCCCGGACGGCGTCGAGTTCATCGCGCTGTCGGCCCGCTTCCTGCGCGAGCGCGCCGATACCGTCGCGAGCGATTTCATCGAGCGCGCCCGCGCGGCCGGCATCGCGTCGCATGAAGCGCGCGTCGTCGTCGACGAGCCGCTCGACGCCATCGTGTGGCACGCGAACTGCAGCGATCTGCTGGTGATCGGCCAGACCGACGGGAGTGCCAGCCCGGACGGCGTGGCCTGGGACTTTCCGCAACAGGCGGTCCTGCATGCCGGCTGCCCGGTGCTGGTCGTCCCGCATGCCGGCCACTTCCCAGCCGTCGGCGAACGCGTGCTGATCGCGTGGAAGGGCACGCGCGAGGCGGTGCGTGCGGTGCGCGATGCACTGCCGATTCTGCGCGGGGCGCAGCGGGTCGTGCTGATCGAAGTCGCCGACGACGCGCCGCCGACCGATGCGCAGCGAATCGCGCTGCTCGAGGTGCAGGCGTGGCTGAACCGGCACGAGGTCGAATCCGAAGTGCGCCTCGAAAGCGGCGCCGACGCGGCCGGCGACGTCCTGCTGTCGCGCGCCGCGGACTTCGAGTCCGACCTGATCGTGATGGGCGCCTACGGCCATTCGCGGGTGCGCGAGTGGGTACTCGGAGGCGTCACCCGCCATCTGCTGAATCACATGACGGTGCCGACCTTGATGTCGCATTGATGCGATGGAAGTCCTTTATCTGCTGATCCCGTTCTCGGTGCTGCTCGTGCTCGCGCTGCTGGCGCTCTTCAACTGGGCGCTGCAGGCGGACCAGTTCGCCGATCTGCAGCGCGAAGGCGAACGCATCCTCACCGACATCGGCGCCGGAGTTGACGCCGATCAAATCGCGAACTGACATTCGCTTCGACACTCGCTCCGCCCGAAGACGAGAGGAGCCGAGATGCAGACTGCCGTTCCAGCCCTGGCCGGGTCGCCCGCCGCGACGTCGACGCCTGTGCGCGTCAGCGCGGCAGCGCCGGCCTACGACGATGGCGCTGTGCGCCTGTTCACGCTGGCGGCGGTGCTGTGGGGCGTGGTCGGGATGGCGGTCGGCGTCCTCATCGCGGCCCAGCTGACCTGGCCTGAGTTGAACTTCGGGGTTCCGTGGCTGAGCTACGGGCGGCTGCGTCCGCTGCACACGAACGCGGTCATCTTTGCGTTCGGCGGCTGCGCGCTGATGGCCAGCAGCCTCTACGTCGTGCAGCGCACGTCGCAGGTCAGGCTCTTTCTGCCGAAGCTGGCGGCGTTCGTGTTCTGGGGCTGGCAGGCGGTGATCGTCGCCGCGGCAATCACGCTGCCGCTCGGCTACACGCAAGGCAAGGAATACGCCGAGCTCGAGTGGCCGATCGACATCCTGATCACGATCGTCTGGGTCGCCTACGCGATCGTCTTCTTCGGCACGATCGGAATCCGCAAGGTTCGCCACATTTATGTCGCCAACTGGTTCTTCGGTGCGTTCATCCTCACCGTCGCGCTGCTCCATCTGGTGAACAGCGCGGCGATTCCGGTCGGCCCGTGGAAAAGCTATTCGGCCTACGCCGGCGTGCAGGACGCGATGATCCAGTGGTGGTACGGCCACAACGCGGTCGGCTTCTTCCTGACCGCGGGATTCCTCGGGATGATGTATTACTTCATCCCGAAGCAGGCCGAGCGCCCGGTGTATTCGTACCGGCTCTCGATCGTCCATTTCTGGGCGTTGATCTTCACGTACATGTGGGCCGGCCCGCACCACCTGCACTACACCGCGCTGCCGGACTGGGTGCAGTCGGTCGGCATGGTGTTCTCGCTCGTGCTGCTCGCGCCGAGCTGGGGCGGAATGATCAACGGGATCATGACGTTGTCGGGTGCGTGGCACAAGCTGCGCGACGACCCGATCCTGAAGTTCCTGATCGTTGCGCTGTCGTTCTACGGCATGGCCACGTTCGAGGGGCCGTTGATGTCGATCAAGACCGTCAACGCGCTGTCGCACTACACCGACTGGACCATCGGCCACGTGCATGCTGGCGCGCTCGGCTGGGTCGGCCTGATCTCGATGGGCACGCTCTACTACCTGGTGCCGCGCATGGTCGGCCGCAAGGCGATGTACAGCGTGCCGGCGATCGAGCTGCACTTCTGGATCGCGACCATCGGCATCGTCCTCTACATCGCGGCGATGTGGATGGCCGGCGTGATGCAGGGCCTGATGTGGCGCGACGTCCATCCCGACGGTACGCTGGTCTACAGCTTCGTCGAGAGCGTCAAGGCGACCTTTCCGTTCTACCTGATCCGCTTCGTCGGCGGTCTGCTGTACCTGGCGGGCATGCTGCTGATGGCATGGAACGTCGTGATGACGATGCGCACCGGCAATGCGCCGGTCAAGCAGGCCCCGGCGAGCCCGCTCGTCGCGTCGAGCGCTGCGGCCGCCTGACTTCGAGGACCCCTTCATGAGCACCACGCGCCCGGCCACCGGCCACGAGCGGATCGAGACCAACAATTTCCTGATGATCGTGCTGATCCTGCTGGTCGTCGCGGTCGGCGGGATCGTCGAGATCGTGCCGCTGTTCTTCCAGCGCTCGACGACGCAGCCGGTTCCCGGCCTGAAGCCGCTCGACGCGATGCAGCTTGCCGGCCGCGACGTCTACGTTCGCGAGGGTTGCTACAACTGCCATTCGCAGATGATCCGCACCTTGCGCGCCGAGACGCTGCGCTACGGCCACTATTCGATGGCTGGCGAGTTCGTCTACGACCATCCGTTCCAGTGGGGCAGCAAGCGCACCGGCCCCGACCTGCACCGGGTCGGCGGCAAGTACAGCGACGAATGGCACCGCCTGCACCTGCTGAATCCGCGTGACCTGGTGCCCGAATCGAACATGCCGGCCTATCCGTGGCTGCTGACGACGAAGGTCGACGACGCGACGATCGGCGCGCACATGCGCGGGCTGCGCACCGTCGGCGTGCCTTACAGCGACGACGAGATCGCTAAGGCGGCCGACGGCGTGCGCGGCAAGAGCGAGCTCGATGCGCTCATCGCCTACCTGCAGGTGCTCGGCACCGCGGTCAAGTAGCCCGAGGACGCCATGGACGTCAACGATCTGCGCGCGGCAGTCACCCTGCTGTCGTTCGTCGCCTTCATCGGCGTGATCGCGTGGGCCTGGTCGCGGCGCAACAAGAAGCGCTTCGACGACGCTGCCAAGCTGCCTTTTGCCGACGACGATCGGAGTGACAAGCGATGAGCGATTTCCTCAACAGTGCATGGTCCGTATTCATCGCCGTGACGACGGTCGTCAGCCTGATCGCTTGCCTCGTGCTGCTGTTCGGCGCGATGCGGCGCAAGTCGATGGCCGACGACAACAGCACCGGCCACGTGTTCGACGAGAACCTGACCGAGCTGAACAACCCGATGCCGATGTGGTGGATGGTGCTGTTCGTGCTGACCGTCGTGTTCGCGCTGATCTATGTCTACGTGTTCCCGGCGCTCGGCAGCGCGGCCGGCAGCCTCGGTTGGTCGAGCACCGGCGAGCACGACGCCGACAAGGCGAAGGCGGGCGTCGAGATGGCGAAGGTCTACGCAGCCTACCGCGACATGCCGGCCGAGACGCTCAGCAAGGACCCGCGCGCGATGGCGATCGGCCAGCGTCTTTTCATCAACAACTGCGCGACCTGCCACGGCTCCGACGCGCGCGGCAGCAAGGGCTTTCCGGACCTCACCGATCGCGACTGGCTGCATGGCGGCGCGCCGGCGAAGATCGAAGAGACGATCACGCTCGGCCGGACCGGCTCGATGCCGCCGATGGCGATGGCGGTCGGCTCCGCGCAGGACGTCCGCAACGTCGCCCACTACGTGCTGAGCCTGTCGGCCAGCCCTCACGATTCGATCGCGGCTGCCGCCGGCAGGTCGAAGTTCACCGCATGCGCGGCCTGCCATGGCGTCGACGGCAAGGGCAACGCCGCGCTCGGCGCGCCGAACCTGACCGACAAGGTCTGGCTGCACGGCTGGGGCGAGGCGGCGATCGCCGAGATCGTCAACCATGGCAAGACCAATGTGATGCCGGCGCAGAGCGGCCGCCTGCTGCCCGAGCAGATCCACCTGCTTGCGACCTACGTCTGGAACCTGTCGCAGCCGCGCGAGCTGGCGGCCAAGTGAGGACAGCGCGCGCGCTCGATCGACGATGGATTCCGTGCGGCCGGTGAGAACCGGCGTCATCCCGATCGTCGCCGTCCCTGGCGTTCCGGCGTCGGCAGCGCCGCTCTACGTCAGCGAGACGAAGATCCAGCCGCGCTCGGTGCACGGCTGGTTCGCGACCTGGCGCTGGACGCTCGTCTGGCTGACCCAGCTGCTGTTCTACGGCCTGCCGTGGCTGACCTGGAACGGCCGACCGGCGGTGCTGCTCGACCTCTTGTCGCGGCGCTTCTACATCTTCGGCATGGTCCTGCACCCGCAGGACGTGATCTACCTCGCCGCGCTGATGATCATCTCGGCGTTCGGCCTGTTCCTGTTCACCGCGGTCGCCGGGCGCCTGTGGTGCGGGTTCGCCTGTCCGCAGACCGTCTACACCGAGATCTACATGTGGGTCGAGCGCCGCTTCGAGGGTGACCGGCAGGCCCGCCTGAAGCTCGACGCGGCGCGGTGGTCGGCGACGAAGCTGGCGAAGAAGGGCGGCAAGCAGTTCGTCTGGCTCGCGATCGGCCTGTGGACCGGCTTCACGTTCGTCGCCTACTTCACGCCGGCGCGCACGCTGACGGCCGAGGTGCTGTCGTTCGGCCTCGGCCCATGGGAGACGTTCTGGATTCTCTTTTACGGCTTTGCGACCTACGGCAACGCCGGCTACATGCGCGAGCAGGTCTGCAAGTACATGTGCCCGTATGCGCGCTTTCAGAGCGCGATGTTCGACCGTGACACGCTGATCATCAGCTACGACGCCCAGCGTGGCGAGCCGCGCGGCTCGCGGCCGCGCGGTGTCGACCCGGCATCGGTCGGCAAGGGCGACTGCATCAACTGCACCCTGTGCGTGCAGGTCTGCCCGACCGGCATCGACATCCGCGAGGGCCTGCAGTACGAGTGCATCGGTTGCGCCGCGTGCATCGACGCCTGCAACGGGGTGATGGACAAGATGAGCTATCCGCGCGGCCTGATCCGCTATGCGACGCAGAACGCGATGCAGCAGCGCTGGTCGGCCGCGACGATGTGGAAGCGCGTGTTCCGGCCGCGCGTGCTGGCCTACGGCGCCGTGCTGCTCGCGATCGTCGTCGCGTTCCTCGCGAGCCTTGCGCTGCGCGCCCCGTTCAAGGCCGACATCGTGCGCGACCGCGGCGTGCTCGCGCGGATGGTGCAGGACGGCCGCATCGAGAACGTCTACAAGGTCCAGCTGATGAACGCGACCGAGCGGACGCTGCGGGTCCGCATCGAGGTCGCCGGGCTTCCGGGCGCAACGCTCGAGAGCGGCGGCGACGTCGAGGTCGGGCCGACCGAGGCGCGCTGGATCCCGGTCGCGGTGCAGGTACCGAACGATGCGGCGCGTGCGCTCGGGCCGGGCGCACATCCGATGCAGTTCCGGATTGCGCTGATCGAACCCCGTGTCGGCGCGAAGACAGCGCCGCCGGATCGTCCCGCTGCTCATGAATTGCACGAGAAGTCGACGTTCGTCGTCCCGCGTTGAAGGAGACCACTGCATGTCATCGAATCTCGTTCTGCCATCAGTCGACGTGACGGTATCTGCGCCCTGGTGGCGCTTCGGCATCGTCTGGCTGGTCGTCGGCCTGCCGGCTTCGATCGTCGTGGCCGGCTTCGCCATGGTTGCTGTCGCCGTCCGCGGCGCCGACACACACGTGCCTCTCGCAGGCATCGATGCCGCGGCGGCGCCGCGCGTCGTCGCGAGGCCGACGTCGCCGGCGCTGCAGGCCCGCAACCATGCAGCCACACCGGCCGAGTGACGGGCGACAACGGCGATGACACGCAGCTCGCTGCGCATCCTCTGGCCGGCCTTCATGGTCGCCGGCGTGCTGGAGATGCTCGTCTTCGCGGTCGTCGATCCGCGCGACCTGCACTGGTTCGGCGGTCCGGCGATCGCCTGGCCGCCGGTCGCGATCTATTCGGTCACGTTCCTGATGTTCTGGGGAGCAATCGCGACGGCTGGCGCTTTGACTGCATTGCTGTCGCTGACCGCCGAAGAGCTCAACGCGCGCGGCGACGCATCCGCCGAGCCGGTCACCGACCGCTACGTCCGCTGACCGCGAGGCAACGACGATGGACGGTGCGCTCGTTGCCTCCGCGCTGCTGATGGGGGTGGCCGGTGCACCGCACTGCGCGGCGATGTGCGGTGCCGCGTTCGGTGCCGTGGCCGCGCCGGGGCGCAACGGCACGGCGCTCGCGAACGCCGCGGCGCTGCATGGCGGGCGCGTGCTCGGCTATGCGGCCGGCGGCGCGGCCGTGGCGGCCGGGGTCGGTGCCTTTGCGGCGCTCGGCGTCGCAGCGCCATGGCTGCGCCCGCTTTGGACCTTGGTTCATGTTGGCGCAATCGCTCTCGGTCTGTGGCTGCTCTGGTACGGGCGCCCGCCGGCATGGCTGTCGCGCGCCGTGCCGGCCGTCGGCGCCGCATCAGCAGCGCAGCCGATCCACCTGCACCGGCGCCTGCCCGCGGCCGGTCGCGCCGGCGTGATCGGCGCCTGCTGGGTCGGCATGCCGTGCGGCCTGCTGCAGTCGGCGCTGCTCGTCGCCGCGCTCGCCTCCGATCCGGCACAGGGCGCGCTCGTGATGAGTGCGTTCGCGGTCGCGTCCGCCCTCGGCCTCTGGCTCGGGCCGCAGCTTTGGCATCGCCTGCGCACGGGCGCTCGCGGCGAGCAAGCGGCGGCGCTTTCGGTGCGTCTGGCCGGCGCGTTGCTGGCCGGCGCCTCGCTGTTCGCTCTGGGTCACGGACTCGGCTCGGCGATCGAGGCCCTGTGCCGAGTCGCTGCCTGACCCCGCTTCGCAACGAGCGCTTCGCGGCGTCGCTGAACGCGAAGACGAGGCAGCGCTCAGCGATCGGCAGACGAGGTGCGGGCCGGGTACGACTGGCGCATCGCTTCCATCGCCGGGCCGAGGCCGATCGGCGCGGCTGCCGTCATCAGGATCCGCTTGAACAGCGGCCGGTAGGCGTCGTCGCCCTGGCGGCCCCGTCAGCGGATCGCGGTTCTGCATGAAGGCGGTGTCGAGCTCGCGCCAGTCGGCGGCCGTCAGCACGCGTTCGGCGAGCGGCAGCACGACCCGTTCTTCGGTGCGGATGTGCTCGAGGTAGGCGTCGATGTAAGCCTCCATCGCTTTCTCGAAGGTCACGCGGCGCGCAGCACCATCCGGGCCCTCGTTCATCATCTCGACCCCGAGCAGTTCGTGCTCGAGCTCGCGCACGCGCAGCGCGCTCTTCGCATGGTCGGCGTCGAGCCGGTCGAGGACCTCGGCGCCCTCGGCGCTGCGCGCACGAATCTTCGGGAACAGCAGCTCGCTTTCCTTCGTGTGGTGCACCTTCTCGGGAAACTCGTCGATGTAGAACAGCATCGCGCGCAGCACGGCGAAATCGGGCAGGGTGGCGCGGCGCCGATGCTCGGCGAGCAGCAAGGCGATCGATCGCAGCACCGCGGACAGCGCGCTGTGCTCGTCGAGGATCACCTTCGACGTCGGATGACGCGTCATCGTCGCCTCGCTGAAGCGACCGTTGTCAGCGGCCGGCCGGCAGCGGCGCCGTTGCCGCCAACCGGTGGGCCGTGACGGAGGGCGCCGGCTGCGACGGTGCCGCAACCGGCGGGTCAGATGCGCCCGGCTCGGCAAGGGCCGGGACCTCGAGCGCCATCGCAGCGAACAGCGCGCCGGCGCACGCCAGGGCGCCGACATCGGCAAGACCGGTAGGCCAGCGGACGTGTTTCATCGATCGCATCTCCTGTCATCGGCGGCGCGCCATCCGCACCGCCCTCGCTTCGACTGTAGAAAGCCGCAGCGTCGCCGACCTTGATGCGCGTCAAGCGGCCGTCGTGTCGCGAGGGCCTGCAGGCGCCTCGGCCACCGGCTCGGCGGTGGTCAGGTCGAGCGTGTAGCAGAGTGCATCGCTGTCCGAGCGCGCCGGGTCGAACACGAACCCGTGCGAGGCGGCGAGCTCGCGCATCGAGACGTTCTCGCGCAGCACGTACGCGCTCAGGCGTTGCGTGCCCCGGCTGCGCAGGTACGCGATCATCTTCGCGAGCAGCCGATGGCCGAGCCCTTCGCCCTTCAGATCGGAACGCACGATGATCGCGAACTCGGCCTCGACGTTGTCCGGGTCGGCCACCGCGCGCACCACGCCGAGCGTCTGCTCGGCGCCGCCGGGCAGCATCTGCACTGCGATGAACGCCATCTCGCGCGCGTAGTCGATCTGCGTGAGGCGCGCGAGTTCGCTGCGCGGCAGCTCGCGCCGCGCGCTGAAGAAGCGCAGCCGCAGGTCTTCGGGCCGCAGGCGCTCGACGAAGGCCTTGTGCTGCGCCTCGTCCTCCGGCCGGATCGGCCGCACCACGACCGCCTCGCCATGCCAGTCGAGCGCCTCGCTCAGCTCGGCCGGGTAGGGCCGGATCGCGAACGCATCGGCACCCGCGCCGCCGTCGCGCGCCAGCCGGACCCGCGCGTCGAGCGCGATCACGCCGTCCGCATCGGCGAGCAGCGGGTTGATGTCGAGCTCGGCGAGCTCGGGGATGTCGGCCAGCATCTGCGACAGCGCGATCAACGTGTCCGAAATCGCATCGATCGATGCCGGCGGGTGGTCGCGGTAGCCGGCGAGCAGCCGCGCGATGCGCGTCCGGCCGATCAGGTCCCGGGCCAGCACCGGGTTCAGCGGCGGCAAGGCGATCGCGCGGTCGGCGCGCACCTCGACCGCGGTGCCGCCGGCACCGAACAGCAGCACCGGGCCGAACACCGGGTCGATGCTCGAGCCGACGATCAGCTCCTCGGCGAATGGGCGCTCGACGAAGCGCTGCACCGTGAAGCCGGTGATGCGAGCCTGCGGACGCAGCGTTCGCACGCCGGCCAGCATGCGCTCGGCCGCGTGCCGCACGGCGTCGCCGTCGACAAGGCCGAGCGCGACGCCGCCGACCTCGGTCTTGTGGCTGATCTCGGGCGACAGGATCTTCAACGCGACCGGATAGCCGATCGCCTCGGCCGTGTCCGCCGCCGCGCCGGCATCGGGTGCGCTGATGCGCGTCTCGACGATCGGGATGGCATAGGCGCGCAGCAGCGCTTTCGCCTCGAACTCGTCGAGCATGGTGCGGCCGGCGGCGAGCGCGGCATCGACGAGGCGGCGCGCGGCCGCGACGTCGGGCGCAGCGCTTTCGCTGGCCGTCGGCGCTTCGAGCAGCAGCGCCTGATTGCGCCGATACGTGGACAACAGGGCGAACGCGCGCACGGCCTCCTCGGGGGTCGCATAGTCGGCCGCACCGGCGTCGGCGAGGATGCGGCGCGCGTCGGCCACCGCGGCGTCGCCGAGCCAGCACGCCATCACCCGGCCGGCGGCGCTGCGCACCAGCGGCGCACACGCGCGCGCGATGTCGTCGCTGCGCACGATCGCGGTCGGCGCGTGCATGAAGAGCACCGCGCCGCCGCCCGGCTCGGCGAGCAGCGCCTGCAAGGTCGCAACGTAGCGCTCGACCGGTGCGTCGCCGATGATGTCGATCGGGTTGGCGCGCGACCAGGTCGGCGGCAGCACGGTGTCGAGGCGGGTCTTCAGGTCGTCGCCGAGGTCGCGCAGCGGCACGTCGGCGAGTGCTGCGGCATCGGCCGCCATCACGCCGGCACCGCCGCCGTTGGTCATCATCGTCAGCGCGCCGTCGTGGGCCTTGCCGAAGCGGGCCAGCGTTTCGGCGGCTATGAAGAGATCCTGCAGCGTGTCGACGCGCAACATCCCGGCGCGCCGGATCGCAGCGTCGAAGACGATGTCGGAGCCGGTCAGCGCGCCGGTGTGCGTCGCCGCGGCCTGCACACCGTGGCCTGCGCGCCCTGCCTTGACGATGACGACCGGCTTGTTGCGCGCCGCCGAGCGGGCCGCCGACATGAACTTGCGCGCGGCCTCGATCGATTCGACGTACAGCAGGATCGAGCGCGTGCGGGCCTCGCTCGCGAGGTGGTCGAGCAGGTCTCCGAAGTCGACGTCGGCATGCTCGCCGAGCGAGACCATGTGCGAGAAGCCGATGCGCCGTGACTTGGCCCAGTCGAGGACTGCGGTGACGAGCGCGCCCGACTGCGAGATGAACGCGATGTCGCCGGCCAGCGCATCGGTGTGGGCGAAGCTTGCGTTGAGGCCGAGGTGCGGGGTCAGCAGGCCGAGACAGTTCGGCCCGAGCACGCGCAGCAGGTGCGGCCGCGCGGCGTCGAGCATCGCCTGCTTCTGCGCCGCATCGAGCCCGGCCGTCATCACGATCGCCGCGCGCGTGCCGAAACGCCCGAGCTCGTCGATCAGGCCCGGCACGGTGGCCGGCGGCGTGCAGATGACGGCCAGGTCGGGTACCTCCGGAAGATCGGCGATGCGGGCCGCGACCGGTTCGCCGTCGAGGCGACGGTGCTTGAGGTTGACGGCGCGGATCGGGCCGGTGTGTCCGCCGGCACGGAGGTTCCGCCAGACGGTCGCGCCGACGCTTGCCGGGCGGTTGGAAGCGCCGATCACCGCGATGCGGCGCGGTTCGAGCAGGCAGTCGAGATGGCGGACGCTCATGGGAACCCTGGTGTTGCGCACGGCGCTGCGAGCCGTTCGAGAAGGCCGAGCGGGCGCTGATGCGTCAGATCATCGTGGCGAGCAGCACCGCCTGCAAGACGAATCGGCGCCGATCGGCAAAAGCGGCGTCAGGCCTGAGCAACTCGGCCAGGCGGGCGGTCGGGTGGCGGGCCGCGGCCAGTCCGTCGTAGATTGGAATGCCGGCGGTCGATCGGATGCGCTGCAACAGCTCGCTCGACGCGCCGGGCCAATCGACCGCGTCGTACAGCCGGCCGATCAGGCGCGCCGTCACCTGGATCTCGATGGCCGCGAGCCCGTCTTCAGGCAACGGGCGTAGCGGCGTCACTCGAGCGCCGAGCTCGGTCGCGGCCTGCCGGAACAGCGTCTCGTCGGCGCCGTTTCCCGGGCTCGCCAGAGAGCCGATGTTCTTGCCGCGCAGCCACGCGTGCCGGGTTCCGGTCGACTCTTCGCGCTCAAGTATCCGGGCGTAGGCGAGCACCACCGCGGTGTCGGCGATCGGCGGAGACGCGCCTGCCGGATCGTCGGCGGTGCGGGATGTCGGCGGTCGACGCAGGTGCATAGGCGTAAGCCGGGGCTGGGTCACACACCGTAGCGAGGGCGGTCGGTCACCGTTTGATGCCGGTCAAGCCCAGCGCACGAAGCCCCTGCTGATACACAACGGACATAGAGCATTCACGCAGCGTTACCGAATGACGCGCGCCGTTCGACGGCGATTGGCGGGCGCTTCCTAGCATCGGTTTCATCGACATCGCCGTAGCCGGAGCCGCCATGCTGAACACCGCCACCTTGACCGTCATGACGGTTCCCCGTGTCGCGGTGCCTGCTTCGGTGGACCGTTCGCGGCGTGAGCCGACAGCGTCTGATCCGATTCGGTCCGCTTCGGCGCCATCCGACTCGACGCGGACGCCCGATGCATCGATCGCGCGGCGCATCGCCGACACGATGCAGTTGATCGAGGACGCTCTCGCCCCGCAGCGTCGCGTCATCCATGCCGGCGATCCGATCTACCGCGCCGGCGATCGCTTCGGCCATCTGTACCTGCTGAACTCGGGACTCGCGAAGGTGGTCGGCCTGTCGGCCGACGGCCGCGAGCAGGTCGTCGGCCTGAAGTTCCGCGGCGACTGGATCGGCTTCGACGGCATCGCCAACGACCGCTATACCTGCGACGCGATCGCGATGGACACCGGCGAGGTCTGGGTGATTCGCTACGAGGACCTGCTGTCGGCGTGCCGCCGCGAGCCCTCGCTCCTGAAGGTGCTGCACGCCGCGATGAGCCGAGAGATCGGACGCGATCGCGACTCGCTGATGTCGGTCTGCACGTTGCCGGCCGATGCGCGCGTCGCCGACTTCCTGCGCTACTGGGCCGAATCGCTCAGCATCCGCGGCATGCGGACGGACCAGATCACCTTGCGGATGACGCGGGCCGAAATCGGCAACTACCTCGGCCTGACGCTCGAGACGGTCAGCCGCGCGCTGTCGCGCCTGGCGCGCTGCAACGTGATCGCGTTCGCCGAAAAGGGCCGGCGTGAGATCAGCATCCCGGAGTTCGGTGCGCTGGGCCAGTTTGTGCAGCAGTGCCTGGTGCCGGTTCCGGCTACCTTGCAGTAGTCCGATCGCTTTCGCCTCTAAGCACGGGCGAGCCGCAGCCGTACCTTGAAGGCCGGAGTCGTGCTGGCCTAACTCGGTCAGCCGCGAGCAAGTCGTCCGCCGATCACCGTCGCAATGCCGCGCGCCAGCTCGGCCCGGCTGAACGGCTTTTGCAGCAGCTCCCAGCTCGGCGGCGCGTCGCGGTCGGCTTCGAGCAGCTCGGCCGGATAACCCGACATCAGCAGGACCGCGAGGTCGGGCAGGCGACGCTGCGCCTCGGTGGCGAGTTGCGTGCCGCGCATGCCGGGGCCGAGCGCGATGTCGGTCAGCAGCACGTCGAACGGCGTGCCGTCGTCGAGCGCCATCAGCGCCTGCTCGGCCTGGCTCGATGCAGTCACCGCGCATCCGAGCGTGGCGAGGAAGGTGCGAACGACCTGCGCGACCTCGGCATCGTCCTCGACAAGCAGCACGCGCAGGCCGGGGGGGATCGATCTGCCGGACGGGTCGACGTCGTCGACGAAGGCGTTCTGCGATTCGCGCGGGATGTACAGCGCGAGCGTCGTGCCGGCGCCGGGTGCGCTGTCGATCGAGACCGCGCCGTGCGACTGCTTGACGAATCCGTACACGGTGCTGAGCCCGAGGCCCGTGCCGCGTCCGGCCTCCTTGGTGGTGAAGAACGGTTCGAACGCGCGCTCCTTGACGGCGTCCGGCATGCCGCTCCCGGTGTCGCTGACCGACAGCTCGACATAGCCGTGCTCCGGCTCGTCCGGGTCGTCGAACTCGTGGCGCATCGCCGCCGGCAAGGCTTCGCAGGCACGCGCGGCAAAGCGCAGCACGCCGCCTTCGGGCATCGCATCGCGGGCGTTGATCGCGATGTTCAGCAACGCCGATTCGAGCTGGCCCGGGTCGGCGACGACGGCCGGACAGTCGTCCGGCGCATCGACCTCGATGCGGATGCGCTGATCGAGCGTGCGTCGCAGCATGTCGGCGAGCGCGTTCAGCATCGCGCGCGCATCGACCGGCCGCGGCTGCAGCACCTGACGGCGCGAGAACGCGAGCAGCTTGCCGGTCAGCTCGGCGCCGCGGCGCGACGCACGCGCTGCTGCTGCGACCAGTTGCTGGCCATAACCGTCCCCGGCGACCGCCGGCAGCTCCTCGAGCACCTGCAGGTTGCCCTGGATCACCGTCAGCAGGTTGTTGAAGTCGTGCGCAATGCCGCCGGTCAGCTGGCCGACGCTCTCGAGGCGCTGCGCGTGGCCGAGCGCCTCTTCCGACTGGGCGCGCTGCAGGCTGCTCGACAGCAGGTTGGCAAGCGATTCGAGAAAGCGCAGCTCGTCGTCGCCGAAGCGCCGCTGGGTCTTGCTGCGGACGGCCAGCGCGCCAGTTACGCGCCCGCGGTCGGAAATCGGAACCGTCGCGCCGCTGCGCAGGCCTGCGACCAGAAAGCTCGGCGGCACTTCGAAGCGCTGCTCGATCCGGTAGTCGTCGACGACCACGGGCCGGCCCTGCGCGACCACAGTGCCGAGCGAGGTGGCACGCTGGTTCGGAACGAGCGCGCCGATATGTTCCCCGGGCAAGAGACCGATGCCGCCTCGGACCCGGAACTCGAGCCCGTTCGGTTCGAGCAGCAGGACGACCGCGAGGTCGACCGCGAGCGCCTGCGCCACGATCTCCGGCACGTGCTGCAGCAGGACCTGCGCATCGCGCGCGTCGACCGCGAGCCGGCCGACCTGCGCGAGGTGCTCGCTGTAGCGCGCGCGCTGCAATGCCTGCTTCATGCGCGGGTAGGCCGCGATGTCGCGGATCGCCGCGACGACGAGCGGCAGTCCGTGATTCTGCAGCGGACTGAGCGCGATCTCGACCATCACCTCCGAGCCGTCGCGCCGCTTCGCCACCAGCTCCATCTGCGTGCCCATCGGCCGCGTCCGTGGGTTGCGCGCGTACACCGCGCGGTACGAACCGTGGCGTGGGCGGATCGCATCCGGGACGAGGGCGTCGACCTCGAGGCCGGTCAACTCGTCGATCGGATAACCGAGCAGGTCGGCGGCGGCGCTGTTGGCGAGCACGATGACGCCGCACGCATCGGCGACGATCAGCGCATCCGGCGACGCCGTGAACAGCGTGCGGAAGACGGTCTGCTCGTCGATGCCCGGCATTTCGTTGGGAACGGATGACGAGCCGTCGTCCATGCGCTCAGATTGCCGACACCGGCGGCACCAGGATGTAGCCGGCACCGCGCACCGACTTGATCAGCTGCGTGCCATCGCTCTCGGCGTCGCCGCCGAGCTTGCGACGCAGCCGGCCGATCTGTACATCGACCGTGCGGTCGAATGGCCCGGCCTCGCGTCCGCGCGTTTCCTCGAGCAGGAAATCGCGCGACAGCACACGGCCCGGATGGCGGGCGAATGCACACAGCAGGTCGAACTCGCCGCTGGTCAGCGCGACGTCTTGGCCGGTCGGGGCGGTCAACGTGCGCGCAGCGGTGTCGAGGATCCAGCCGGCGAACTGCAGCCGGCTGCGCGATGCCGCCGGTGCCGGATCGGGGCTCTCAACGGGTGTCGAGCGCCGCAGCACCGCGCGGATGCGCGCCAGCAATTCGCGCAGATCAAACGGCTTGGTCACGTAATCATCGGCACCGACTTCGAGCCCGACGATCTTGTCGATCGCGTCACCGCGGCCGGTCACGATCACCAGGCCGCAACGCCAGTGGGCGCGCAGATCGCGCGCGATCGCGAAGCCGTCCTCGCCGGGCAGGCCGAGGTCGAGCAGCACCAGCGCGGGCGGATCGACCGGCATCAGCTCGAGCAGCGCGCGCCCTGCATGCAACTGCGTCACCCGAAACCCCTGGCTCTCGAGGTAGCCGGCGAGCAGCCGGGTGATGTCGACTTCGTCGTCGACGACGGCGATGTGGGGGGCGAGGCTCAAGGATTGCGGTGGCAGCGCCGCATCGAAAGCGGCGAGCGGATTCTGCGGCATCGCTCGCCGCTCTTGCGACGGCGGCGCTCGTCCCCTCGGAGGTCCGCCGCCGGCTAGTGCAGCGCGCTCGCCCGCTGCCCCCGCCCGGCCTTCTTCGCTTCGTACAGCAGCGTGTCGGCGTGGCTGACGAGGTCGCGCCAGCCCGTGCCAGGCTGGATTCCGAAGGCGACCCCGACGCTCGCGCCGATGTGCAAGGTCTTGCCGTCGACCTCGAACGGTGCGCGCGCCGCGGCGACGATCTTGTCGGCGACCCGGTTCGCGTTCGCCAGGTCACGCACGCCTTTCAGCACCACGGCGAACTCGTCGCCGCCGAGGCGGGCCGAGACGTCGGTCGGCCGGACCGCTTCGCGCAGGCGGGCCGCAAAGTCCTGCAGCACGCGGTCGCCGACCGGGTGGCCGAACTCGTCGTTGACCGGCTTGAAGTGATCGAGGTCGATGTACAGCAGAGCGAGGCCGTCGCCTTCGCCGTCGTCGAGGCAGCGCTCGAGGTGTTCCTCGAAGCCGGCCCGGTTCACGAGGCCGGTCAGGCCGTCGCGTTGGGCAAGCTGGCGCAGCCGCCCCTGTTCCTGCCGATGGTGCGTGATGTCCTGCGAGACGCCGACGAAGCCGTCGGCCTGGCCGTTGTCGAGAAGCAGCGGGATGTAGCTGATCGCGAGGTTCTGAATGCCGTCGGCGTGCTGGTAGCGGCGCTCGAAATGGACGGTCTCGCCGGCCAGCGCGCGGTCGCTCCATTCGCGCGTCTTCTCGTACTCGAGCAGGCCGAGCACTTGCGGCAACGTGCAGCCGATGATGCGTTCGCGCGGCGTGCCATACCAGTGCTCGAACGCGCTGTTGACGAAGCGGTAGCGGCCCTCGGCATCGACGACGACGACGATCGCGGGAATCGCCTCGGTGATCGAGCGCAGGGTCGCGGCCTGGCGCTGCAGTGCCAATGGCGAGGCGGCACGGAGCGCGCCGAGCTCGTTGCGGTGGGCCTGCAGCTCGGCGTGCAGCGTCTCGAATTCGCGCGCCAGCGCGCCGCGCTCGTCATCCGGATCGACGGCGATGTCGGCGGGCACCGTGCCGTTCGCCTCGGGCGCACGACGCGCTTCGCGCATCGTTGCGCTCAAGGTCTGGAGCGGGCGCAGCAGGCGTTGCATCGCCCAGGCGCCAAGGCAGCACAACAACAAAGCCGACGCGAACAGCGTGGCCCACAACTGGCGTTGCGCAGCGGCGATGCCGGTCAGCACATCGCCCGCCGGTGCGGTCATGCGCACCTCCCAGTCGGTGCCGCGGATCGCGCTGCGCGCAGTGATCGTGCCGGCATCGGCGCCCGACCCAGCGTCAACGCTGGCGGCACGCGCGAGCACGCGGCTGCGGTCGGGATGCATCACGACGATCGGCGAAGGGCCGGTCGTTGCGACTTCGATGCGGGTGCCCGATGGATGGCTCGTGGCGGCCGCGGCGATCGGACCGGACACGTCGCTCCGATCCAGATTCAGGCTGCCGGCGAGCATGCCCAGCAGGTGGCCGGCGCGGTCGCGCACCGGTGCCGCGACCGTCACCTGTGCGGCGCGTCCGTTGTCCGCCGCAGTTGGCCGCGAGATCGTCGTCCGCAGCGGTCGGCTGGCGGAAAGGGTGTCGGAACGGCGCGATTCGGCGGTACGGGCTGCCGCGGGATCGGCAAGGTCTGCTGACGCCGGCAGGTACCGAACGCTCTCGAAGCCAGCTGCTGCTTGCGACAGATCGCGCAGCGCACGCCGCACCCGAGCCGGGTCGTCGATGGCGGTCGCGCCGATCCGCGCGGCCGCAGTCTCGAGCCGTGCGACGCGGCGTTCGAGACCGGCGCCGACCTGGGCTGCGATCGATGTGGTCGCAGTGTCCTGGCGCTGCTGGAGCAGCCCGAGCCGACCGGATTCGATCTCGCGATGCGCGGCCACGCCGCCGGCTGCAAGCGTCGCAACGACGAGCGCGCTGGTCAGCAGCGTCGCCTTGGCACGGAGGGAGAGCTTCACCCGGGCGACTGTGAGTCGCCGGGGCTGATGCCGATCGCTCGAAGAAGACGGTCGATTCCGGTCTTTTCTCGGATTGAACCGGCCGGCCTCGCGTCCGGTGCGCGACCTATCGTCGGAGCGTCAGATCGGTGCCGATCACCGTCATGTCGCCGTTCCTGTCGACGCGCACCGGGCGGCCGTCGTCGAGCTTGTATTCGGCCTCACCGGTCGGCTCCCAGAGGCCGTGCGGATCGCCCATCGTTTCGAGGCGGGCGAGGTGCTCGTAGCCACGCACGGTGTAGGTCCGACCGTCGCTGCCGCGGGCACTGAATGTCTCAAGTTGGTGCAGTTTCTTGTCCAAGTGATTTCTCCTCTTCTTCGCGCGGACCGGGGCGCTTGACTGGCGGGCCGGTCGCGTCGTGATTCGATCCGGATCGGCGGGTGGCGTTCCGCCCGCCTTCCGACAAAAGGGTCGGATTGACGATTTGGCAGCCGGATCTGGTTCGAGCCCTCGTGCGGGCAAATTCGGCGCCTGCCACGCTGGAGAGCGACCCGTGTCGCTGCGCAGAACCTTGCGGCCGCAGGACGGCCTCTTCGGCTTAGTCGTTGTCGGGTGCCGGGCCTTGCCGAAGCCGGCGCGAATGGGCCAGTGCCTCGGCTTCGGTCTCGAAGATGTGCGGCGCGAGCTTGCGGCTGGCGAGCGCCTCGCCGAGCTTGGCGCGCAGGAAGGCGCTGGTGGTGAACCGCGTCACCGATTCGTAGTAGTGGCTGACCGCCTCGGTCGCCATCTCGGCGTAGCGCTCCTCGACGTCGCGGTCGATGTGGAAGCCTTCGTAGTTGACGACCGCGTGGACGCGGCGGCCGAGCGGCTCGCAGATCGCACGCACCTTCGCGAGGATCGCATCGACCATCTGCGGCGTCTTGACCTCGAGGTGCTCGAAGTTCAGGTACAGCACGTTACGGTCGGCGTCGTAGGCGAAGCGCGCGTCGAACGGCAGTCCGACAAGGTGCTTGCGCAAACCCATCGTGTCGGGGCGGAAGATGCGCGGGTCCATCGGCACCGGGCCGTCGACCTGCGGCCGGAAGCCCATGTGCGCGAGGACCTCCCGCTCGAGGTCGATGCCGGGCGCGACCTCGGTCAGCACGAGGCCGCCGGCGCGCAGCTCGAACACGCAGCGCTCGGTGATGTAGAGGACCTGCTGGCCGTTGCGCAAGGCATAGGCACCCGCGAACGTGCGGTGCTCGACCGCAGCAACGAACTTGCGATGCCGGCCGTCCTTGCGGATGTGCAGGCCGCCCTCCGCGACCGCGATGTCGCAGGCGCCCGACAGGAAGGTGCCGGCGAACACCACCTTCTTCGCGCTCTGGCTGATGTTGATGAAGCCGCCGGCGCCGGCCAGGCGCGGTCCGAACTTCGAGACGTTGACGTTGCCCTCGACATCGGCTTCGGCGAGACCGAGCACTGCGATGTCGAGCCCGCCGCCGTCGTAGAAATCGAACTGGTACGGCTGGTCGATCACCGCCTGCGCGTTGATGGCGGCACCGAAGTTCAGGCCGCCGGCCGGGATGCCGCCGATCACGCCGGGCTCCGCGGTCAGCGTGAAGAGATCGTGGATGCCTTCCTCGGCGGCGACCGCGGCGACGCCTTCCGGCATGCCGATGCCGAGGTTGACGACGCTGTTCGCGCGCAGCTCCATCGCGGCGCGTCGGGCGATGACCTTGCGCACGTCGAGCGGTGTCGGCTCGAAGCTGTCGGCCGGCACCCGTATCTCGCCGGCATAGGCTGCGCTGTAGGCGGTCGCGAAGGTCTGCTGGTGGTGCTCGGCATCGGCGACGACGACGCAGTCGACCAAGATGCCCGGGATCCGCACCTGGCGCGAGCTCAATGCGCCGCGCGCCGCGATGCGCTCAACCTGGGCGATCACGAGGCCGCCGCCGTTGTGCGCCGCCATCGCGATCGACAGCGTCTCCAGGGTCAGTGCCTCGCGCTCCATCGTGATGTTGCCGTCGGGGTCGGCGGTGGTGCCGCGGATCAGCGCGACATCGACCGGGACCGATCGGTAGAACAGGTATTCCTGGCCCTCGATCGTCAGCAGCGACACCAGGTCTTCGGTGGTGCGTGCGTTGAGCTTGCCGCCGCCGTGACGCGGATCGACGAAGGTGCCGAGGCCGATCCGGCTCAGGTGGCCGGGCCGGCCGGCGGCGATGTCGCGGAACAGGTGCGCGATCACGCCTTGCGGCAGGTTGTAGGCCTCGATCTGGTTCGTCACCGCGAGCTGCTGCAGCTTCGGCACGAGGCCCCAATGGCCGCCGATCGCGCGCTTGATGAGCCCCGCATGCGCAAGGTGATTCAGCCCTCGAAGCTTGCCGTCGCCCTGGCCGCCGGCGTACAGCAAGGTCAGGCCGCTCGGCCGATCGGTTGCAGCTTGCACGGGGTCGTGCTTCAGGTGCAGCCGCTCGAGCGCGACCGCGATCGCTTCGGCGAAGCCGATGCCGACAAAGCCGCCGGTCGCGACGGTGTCGCAGGGCCCGATCAGGCGCACCGCATCGGCCGCCGAGACGATCTTGTCGCGCTGCCCGTCGAGCAGCGCCTCGATCATCGGGCGGACGGCGCGGCCCATGCAGCTTGGCTCAGCTTCCGCGTGCCGCCAGCATCGTGCCGCGGCATTCACCGAAGCCGATGCGGCGGGCGCCGTCGCGTTGGCAGTAGCCGCGCAGGATGACCGTGTCGCCGTCTTCGAGGAACGTGCGCGTCTCGCCGTTCGTCAGCGTGAGAGGCCGCTTGCCGCCTTGCGACAGCTCGAGCAAAGAGCCGCCTTCCTCCGGGTTCGGCCCGGACAGCGTGCCCGAGCCGAACAGGTCGCCTTCGCGCAGGTTGCATCCGTTCACGGAGTGGTGCGCGATGAGCTGCGCGACGGTCCAGTAGGCGTCGCGGTAGTCCGAG
>Ga0207648_10002023_pt1 | contig 22134 bp, 9 predicted proteins | sample KBSMisM32_FD_184310 | JGI IMG/M metagenome (GOLD analysis project Ga0207648, IMG submission 184310) | Miscanthus rhizosphere microbial communities from Kellogg Biological Station, Michigan, USA - KBS Miscanthus M3-2 (SPAdes) (version 2) | ecosystem: Host-associated > Plants > Roots > Rhizosphere...
TATAAGCTGGTGGATGTTTGCCCTGGCAGGCTTTATTACGGTTCTGATTGCATTAATAACCGTTAGTTTTCAGTCGATAAAAGCTGCTGTAGCGAATCCTGTAAAATCACTCCGCAGTGAGTAACAGTTTTGCATTCCGGATCGTCATAACAAAAAACAATACCAATGTTCCGAAACTATTTAAAAGTCGCTCTGCGCAATTTGTGGAAGAATAAGGCTTTTTCCGCCATCAACATCATTGGTCTTTCGGCAGGACTTGCCGTTTGTCTGCTAATCGTATTGTATGTAAAGGATGAATTGAGTTATGACAAACACAATACGCAGGCGGAAAATATTTACCGGCTGGATGCTGACATTTTTTTCAATGGCACACAGTTTATCTCTTCAGTATCCCCGGCGCCGTTGGCACCTATGCTGAAGAAGGATTATCCCCAGGTAGTTCAATATGTGCGATTGCGGAATTTTGGCGATATCCGTATTAAAAAAGACAACCAGAATATACAAAACCACAATGCGGTATTTGCTGACTCTACCTTTTTCCAGGTCTTTTCCATCCCAATGATTGCCGGTAACCGGCTGACTGCACTAAATGAACCCAATTCCATCGTCATTGATGAAACGACTGCCAAAAAATATTTTGCATCTACCGATGTGCTGGGTAAGACGCTTTACGTGGATAACTCCGTGAACTGTAAAATCACCGGGGTGATCAGGGATATGCCGCACCAGTCACATTTTCATTTTAGTTTCATACGGCCGATGCGCGACACCTACCACGATGACCAGAATGACTGGCTAAGCAACAATTATGCTTCTTATGTTTTAGTAAGACCGGGCGTCACACAGGCATCTTTACAGAAACAAGTGAATGCAACCATCAACAATTATCTCGCAAAGCAATTAGAGCAGGTCTTGCATACTTCCGCCAGTGAGATGAGTAAGGGCGGCAATCATTTCATTTACCCGGTGATGCCGCTTACGGATATTCACCTGCGCTCGAACAAATCGTACGAATTCGAAGCCAATGGTAATGTAGCTTACGTGTATATTTTTTCAGTCATCGCTGCTTTTATTTTGCTGATTGCCTGTGTGAACTTTATGAACCTCTCAACGGCACGCTCAGCAAACCGTGCAAAAGAAGTAGGCATAAGAAAAGTGGCGGGTTCATTACGCTCCAACCTTATCACTCAATTTTTAACTGAATCCGTATTGGTTAGTTTCTTCTCACTGTTACTTGCGTTGGGTATTGCTGCCTTGTTGCTTCCGCTGTTCAATCAACTTGCAGGAAAACAAATGAGCGTGTTAACGTTATTCTCTTCATGGTTACTGCCGGTATTGATCGCATTGGTGATTGTTGTAGGTTGTGTTGCGGGAAGCTACCCGGCCTTTTATCTTTCCTCTTTTCAACCTGTGCAGGTGTTGAAGGGCAGCATTGCCAAAGGTTTTAAAAGCAGTTGGCTGCGGAGCGGGCTGGTTGTTTTCCAGTTCTTCATTTCCATCGCATTGATCATCGGCACGATTGTCATTTACAACCAGCTTAATTATATACGCAGCAGGGAAATCGGTTACAACCGCGACCAGGTGTTGGTTATTAATAACACGTATGTACTCGATCGGCAAATCAAAACTTTCAAACAAGAGATGCTCAAAATATCCGGCGTACAAAGCGCCGCTATTGCCGGCTCTCTTCCAACAGAAACAGGGCATAATCAAAATGGCTGGTTTAAAGATCCAACGCTTGACGCAAAAAAAGTGATTATACTGACAGATTTTTATGCTGATCAGAATTATATTCCAACACTCGGAATGCAAATGGCTGCAGGGAGAAATTTCTCATTAGATTTTCCCACCGACTCATCTGCAGTGATCGTCAACGAAACCGCAGCGAAGCTCCTGGGATTCAAAAATCCGCTGAGTGAAACGTTGTACCGGCCGGGTGGTTATGCAAGCGATGGAAGTTTTACATCCAAGGCTTTTCATATCATCGGAATAGTAAAAGATTTTAACTTCAGCTCCATGCATGATAAAGTGGGCCCGTTGATCATCTCGCTGGGCGAGAATTACGGGAGAGTTGCCATGCGCATCAATAGTAAAAACATTCCGGGCCTGATCAGCCAGGTGGAAAACAAATGGAACAGTATGGCGCCGGGCCAGCCTTTCAGCTATACATTTTTAGATGCTGATTTTAATAAAATTTATGAGGCTGAGCAACGAACCGGAAAGTTGTTTATATCATTCGCAGTGTTCGCCATATTTATTGCATGCCTCGGCTTGTTTGGATTGGTAACCTATGCCGCGGAGCAGCGCATTAAAGAAATTGGTATAAGAAAAGTATTAGGTGCAAGTGTTGTCGAAATTGTAACCATGATCTCGAAAGATTTTGTAAAACTGGTGCTGATCGCATCCGTTATAGCATTTCCGGTTGCCTGGTGGATGATGAGTAAATGGTTGCAAAGTTTTGCTTACAGGATCAATATAAGCTGGTGGGTATTTGCCCTGGCAGGTTTGTTAACTATCGCTATTGCATTGATAACGGTAAGCTTCCAGGCAATAAGAGCAGCATTGGCGAATCCTGTAAAGTCGTTGAGAACGGAGTGAGAATGTAATTGGGGGTCGTAACACCGGGTGTCGTGAATAGACCGGGCAAAAACTATTTCAGACGTGTCACGGTGACCTATAACTGAACAACAACTGTATCAGAATCGCACATTTCTTCTTGTTATAAATTCACAACTTACTGCCTTACAATTTACTAAATAGATGGCATTTTTCTTGGCGCTTTAGTTCGTTGCACCGGTAACCAGCTAATAATTCTTTATTTATGTTCCGAAACTATCTCAACACTGCCTGGCGCGGCTTACAAAAAAACAAAGCATATAGCGCATTGAATATTCTTGGTTTGGCAACTGGTATGGGTGTTGCCCTGATAATCGGTCTTTGGGTGTATTATCAATATTCCTACGATAAATTTCTTCCCGATTACAAACAGGTATCCCAGGTGAAACGCAATTTTTATGGCAATGGCGATACGATGACCTATGGTGGTACTTCATTAAAACTGGTAAATGTGCTGCGAAACCAGGTTCCCGAAATACAATATGTAGCAGAAACGGATGGTTTTGGTATGCACGGTTTAAAAGTTGCAGACAGGAAACTTTATAGTAACGGCGGACAGGTTGCCGGCGATTTTCTTAAAATATTCCGATATGATTTATTGAAAGGAAATGCGAATGTTGTTTTAAACAATCCCTATTCCATTGTACTCACCGAAAGCACAGCGAAAGCATTATTTGGTAAGGAAGATCCTTTGAATAAAGTTGTACGCTTCGATAATAAAAATGATCTGACTGTAACCGGTATCTTAAAAGATATACCATCCAATTCAACCTTACAGTTCAGTTATCTGGTTCCATTCAGTTACCTGGAAACAACCGATAGCTGGGTGAAACTGGCCCGCACAAAGGGTTTCGGCTGGACAAATTTTATGACGTTTGTAAAATTAAAACCAGGCATTTCCTATGCACAGATAGCACCGAAAATAAAGGATCTTCAAAAAACAGAAACAGACAACAGCATGTCAATGACCACCAATATCATTCTCGACCCTGTTGGTAACTGGCACCTGTATAATAAATTCGAGAATGGTAAAATTGCCGGCGGTTTGATTGAATATGTAAACATCTTTACGATAGTTGGCGTCCTGGTGTTATTAATTGCCTGTATAAATTTTATTAATCTTACAACGGCCCGATCTGAAAAAAGAGCGAAGGAAGTTGGTGTAAGAAAAGCAATCGGTTCGGGTAAAAACAATTTGATATTCCAGTTTCTTACAGAATCCGTTCTGCTTACGTTCATTGCATTTATATTTTCCATTCTTTTTGTTCAAGCGGCGTTACCGGTTTTTAATACACTTACCGGTTCGGAAATAAACATTCCCTTCACCAATTCTATTTTTTGGTTTACAACCTTATGCTGTGTTTTGATAACAGGACTTGTGGCCGGCAGCAGGCCGGCATTCTACCTTTCTTCATTTGAACCGGTAAAAGTATTGAAAGGAAAAATTCATGTTGGTAAAGCTGCTGCTTTGCCAAGAAAAATATTGGTTGTACTGCAGTTCAGCTGTTCCATCGCGCTTATTATCTGCACGTATATTATTTACCAGCAGGTGCAATATGCCAAAGACAGGCCGACAGGTTATGACAGAAACCGGTTGATGATAACCGATATGAATGAAGACCTCGGCCGAAACTACACCGCGATTAAAAATGATTTGATTGAGAAAGGTGTTGCAGAAACAGTGACAACAGCAACAGCGCCTGTAACAACCGGCGGTAATCACCGGGATGTGGATGAGTGGCCCGGAAAGCGACCGGGTGAATCTGTAGATATGGGCTGGATAAGAGTTTCAGATGGATATTTTAAAACGCTGGGCATGTCGATGAAAGAAGGAAGGGATTTTAATTCTCCATCAGATACCTTAAATGTAATATTCAATGAAGCGGCAGTGAAATTGTTACGTTTACAAAATCCGTTAAACCAAACCATCACATGGATTGATACTAAACTAAGAATTGTAGGCATTGTAAAAAATGCATTGACGACATCCCCTTTTGCACCGGCTGATCCCACGCTGTTTTTTTATGATCCAACCCCGCAGAGTGTAATTATGTACAGGCTATCGTCCGGCATAAAAACACGTGACGCCATTACGAAACTGACGGCAATATTCAACAACTACAACCCGGCTTATCCCTATACATATACGTTTGCTGATGACGGTTATGCATCTAAATTTAAATTTGAAGAACTGATTGGAAAATTGGCCGGGCTATTTGCAGCATTAGCTATATTCATTTCCTGTCTTGGGTTATTTGGACTGGCTGCTTATATGGCGGAACAACGTACAAAAGAAATAGGCATACGAAAAGTATTAGGAGCTTCTGTATCGCAGTTGTGGGTGTTACTGTCGAAAGATTTTATTGTATTAGTATTGATAAGCTGTGTTATTGCATCGCCGGTTGCGTTTTATTATATGCACGACTGGTTGCTGAAATATGATTACCGGATTGTGATAAGCCCATTCGTATTTATTATTGCTGCCATTCTCGCGATAACAATAACCGTTATAACGATAAGCTTTCAATCTATCAGGGCGGCGACAATGAACCCGGTAAAGAGCCTTCGCACAGAATAGACGTCACGACAATCGCAGCAACCCAATGAAATGCCAGATAGTCTGCAGGCAAAGTAACCCAACGAACCATTGATCCGTCCTATAAAGGTATATCGGCCCATAGGGCATATATTGAACTTACCAATAACTATCTGATAACATTTAAAATAGTGATCATGATCAGGAACTATTTAAAAATCGCATTAAGACAACTGCGCAAACAGAAAATGTATTCTGCCATAAAGATTGGCGGTTTTGCACTAAGCATTGCTGCCTGCCTCCTCATTGCATTATTTATAAAAGATGAGCTGAGCTATGATAAGGCGTGGAAAAACAGCGATCGTATTTACCGCATAGCAGGTTCCTACACGGAAAATGGCGTAACAGAAATGGGCACATCTTTCTGGCCACCGATGGCGAAGGCTTTGCAAGAAGATTTTCCGGAAGTGGAAAAAGCCGGACGATTAATGGGCTCTCCGCTTTTTTATGGTGCGGGTAATAACCAGGTACGCGCTGGAAACAAAGAACAAAACACGTATGAAGAAGGTTTTGTGTATGCCGATCAAAGCATGCTCGACATACTCCAGGTGCCTATGGTGTATGGTGATTATAAAAAGGCATTGGCGGAACCGAATACAATTGTTATCTCAAAAAGAAAAGCGGATAAATATTTTCCCGGTCAAAATCCCGTTGGAAAAACATTCATATTGAATGATAATACAAAACAACCTTATAAGATTGGCGGCGTGATGGAAAATTTTCCATCCACTTCACATTTGAAATATGATTTCTTACTCACCATGACGGGTCACCAGCTCTGGGACGGTGAACAGACTTCGTGGGGTTCCAGCAACTATGATACGTATGTACTATTAAAACCGGGAACCAATGTTTCACAATTTCAGCAAAAATTAAAAACGATACTGACAAAATACCTTATCCCGGAAATGAAAGCGGGTGGAGTTGTTGACGCAGATACGTTCGAAAAGAAGTTAAGACTTTTCCCGCAAGCCGTTACTGATATTTACCTGAAATCGTACGATATCCAGGATGGCCTGCAGAAAGGCGATATCCGTTTTGTATGGTTATTTGGAGCCGTCGCTGTTTTTATCTTGATAATAGCATGTATCAACTTCATTAATCTTTCAACAGCGAAATCAGCTAATCGTGCCAAAGAAGTGGGACTTCGAAAAGTAGTGGGCTCTTATCGCAGCGGCCTTATTCAACAATTCCTAACCGAGTCTTTACTTTTTAGTGTTTTATCATTTGTATTGGGAGCTATTCTTGCTGCATTGTTATTACCTTACTTCAATACGCTCGCTGCGAAAACGTTAACCATTCCCTGGACCGCGTGGTGGTTATTGCCATTGTTAATTGTTGCCGCCATTATAGTTGGCATTTTTGCAGGCGTTTATCCTTCGTTTTATCTGTCTGCGTTCAAACCTATCAGCGTATTAAAAGGACAATTAAGCAGGGGTTCAAAAAATTCTCTATTGAGAAATGGACTTGTTGTGTTTCAGTTTGCAACATCCATCATTCTTATCATCGGTACACTCGTTATTTATACACAAACAAAATATATTCTCAATAAAAAAATAGGGTTTAATAAAGACCAGGTATTATTGTTACAGGGAACAAATACATTAGACCAGCGAACGAAAGAGTTGAAAGAGGATTTGTTGAAATTGTCCCCGGTAAAGAATGTATCCATCAGCGATTATTTACCTATAGCAGGAACCAAGCGTAATGGCAATACGTTTTACAGGGAAGGAAAAACAAAAGAAGATGTTGGTGTCAGCATTCAAATATGGCGGGTCGATTACGATTACGTACCGACGATGGGAATGAAAATAGTGGAGGGAAGAAATTTAAACAAAGAAATGCGCGGCGATTCTGCTGCTGCAGTGATCAACCAGTCGATGGCGGCAAGGATGGGTTTAAAAAAACCGGTTGGTCAGCGTATCACCAATGGCTGGCAAACATTTACCGTGGTCGGTGTAGTTGAAGATTTCAATTTCGAAAGTATGAAGCAAACCGTTTCGCCCTTGTGCCTTGTATTGGGTGGAAATGAATCAACAATGATGTCGGTAAAATTAAGTACCGCCGATCTTACCAACACGCTTGCCTCCATCACTTCTATATGGAAAAGTTTTGCACCGAATCAGCCGATCCGCTACACCTTCATGGATGAAAGTTTTGCAAACATGTATGCGGATGTGCAGCGCATGGGAAAAATATTTACAAGTTTTGCTTTGCTGGCCATCGTCATTGCCTGCCTTGGCTTGTTTGCGTTGTCGGCATTCATGGCCGAGCAACGTAACAAAGAAATAGGTATCCGCAAAGTATTGGGCGCAAGCGTCAGTGGTATTACTGCCATGTTATCAAAGGATTTTGTAAAACTGGTATTGATCGCATTTGTCATCGCATCACCGCTTGCTTATTGGGCCATGACGAAATGGTTGCAGGATTTTGCCTATCGCATTTCCATTGGTTGGTGGATGATCGGTATTGCAGGTTTAGTTGCTGTTGTAATTGCATTGATAACGATAAGTTTTCAATCTATAAAAGCAGCGATGATGAACCCGGTGAAAGCGCTTCGTTCGGAATGAATGTTAAGTGATGAGTAATGAGTTGGCGCACTCATTATTCATCACTGTTCGCTCATAAATCAACAGCCATGATAAAAAACTCTTTTCCCGCAGGACATTACTTGAAAACAACACTGCGAATCTTTTGGAAGAATAGAGGTTACAGCTTTCTCAATGTTTTCGGATTAGCGGTCGGTATTGCTTGTGCCGGTCTAATTTTTCTTTGGGCAGAAGATGAAGTGACCTACGATAATTTCAATATAAAAAAAGACAGGTTATACGCCCTGAAAGTTAATTATAACTATGGCGGGTCGCTATTTACAATTGGTTCAACTCCCCGCCCGATGGCGGCAGCTATAAAACAGGAAATACCGGGAATTGCAAACACCTGCCGTATATCAGATGAACCTGACAACCTTCTTTTCAGCTTTGGTGGTAAATCTGTATATGCTGCTGGCCGGTATGCAGATTCATCATTGTTCAGCATGCTGACATTGCCCTTTGTGCAGGGCAATGCGGACAATGCATTCAGACAATTGTATTCAATTGTTATCACCGAAAAAACAGCGAAGAAATTTTTTGGTGATGAAAAAAATATCCTTGGCAAAACAGTACGCTTAGATAATAAACGGGATTATGTAGTGACCGGTGTTATTAAAGACATTCCTCAAAATTCTTCCCTGCAGTTTGAATGGGTAGCTCCTTACGAAGTAACCATTGTGCAGGCAAATGAAAAATGGGGAAACGATGATGGTAACGATTGGGGAAGCTTCGGACCATTTACCTATGTTGAATTAAATGCTTCTGCCGATCAAAAAGCTGTCAACAAACAATTATACGATTATATACATAAAAAAAATGCAACAGAAACTTCGCATTCCTTCCTGTTCCGCATGAATGATTGGCACCTGTACAATGAATTTGCAAATGGAAAACAAACCGGGGGAGGACAGATAGAACAAGTGAGGCTGCTGTCCGTTATTGGCTGGATTATTCTTTTAATTGCTTGTATCAACTTTATGAATCTGGCTACAGCCCGCAGTGAAAAACGCGCAAAAGAAGTAGGTGTGCGAAAAGTATTGGGCTCCGGCAGAAAAATGTTGATTGCACAGTTTATGGGCGAAGCATTATTTATGTCATTATTATCGACCATCCTTGCGGTATTTATCTTAACCCTTGCATTGCCTGCATTTAATAATCTCGTACACAAAAATTTGTCACTGCAGTTGACCAACCCGGTGGATATAACCGGCCTTATAGCAGTAGCATTAATTGCCGGACTTATTGCAGGCAGTTATCCCGCGATTTATCTCTCTTCTTTTAACCCCGTTGGTGTTTTAAAAGGATTAAAAATAAAAAACGGCGTTACAAGCTTTGTAAGAAAAGGTCTTGTAGTCATCCAGTTTACAATATCCGTTGTTTTTATTATCAGCACGATTATTATATACCTGCAGATACAGCATATCAAAAACAGAAATCTTGGATTTAATAAAGAAAACCTGGTGGAAGTACGCCTGCAGCACGATATGACAAATGAGTTTCCTTTAATTAAACGAGATCTATTGCATACCGGGCAGGTTGAAATTGCAGCTATGGCCGACCATACTATTCTTAATGGTGGAAATACAGATGACCGGTATGGCTGGGAAGGTAAACAGGAGAATAGCAGTATTCCGATTGCACACAGAAATATAAGTGCTGAATTTATGCGTGTCGCAGGTATCAACATTATTGATGGAAAAGATTTTGAGGAGAGTTCAATTGCTGACAACTCAAATGTGATTATTTCTAAGTCCTTTGCAGCCCTATTAGGAAAAGGCAGTGCTGTTGGCAAAATCATACAATCACCGAGAGGACAAAAAGATGGAGAACATAAAAACGTAACAGTAATCGGCGTGGCAGATGACCATGTGTTTGGAAACATGTATGGAACACCGGGACCCATGATATTCTATAATCAGCCTGTAAACTATGGTAACCTGTTATATGTTCGTACAAAAAGTGGCTCGAATGTCGCAAAGGCCATGCAGAAAATAGAAGAAGTAATGAAGAAATACAATGCTGCATATCCATTCGATTATAAGTTTGTGGATGAGCAGTTCAATGAAAAGTTTACCAATGAAACACTGATGAGTAAATTGTCTACAACATTTGCTCTTTTGGCAATTATCATATCCTGTCTGGGATTATTTGGTCTTGCAGCATTCACCGCGGAGCGCAGAATAAAGGAAATAGGTATACGAAAAGTTTTAGGGGCAAGTGTACCAGGTATTGCTACATTATTATCCAAAGATTTTTTGCAATTGGTTGCGCTTTCCTGTCTCGTTGCATTTCCCGCAGCGTGGTGGATAATGCATAGTTGGCTGCAGAAATACGAATATAGGATAAACATCAGTCCATGGATTTTTATCGTATCCGGATTACTGGCAATTATTATTGCGATCATAACGATAAGCTTCCAGGCAATTAAAGCGGCGCTGGCAAACCCGGTGAAGAGTCTTAGAACGGAATAAGCTGGTAAATGGTCAATAGTGAATTGTGATTGTCATTCTATCCGCAGATATTAATCATAATAGAAGTTCGCGAAAGCAGTGAATATCGGGTTAAAGATGATTTGGAAATTATACTGTTGAATTTGAAATGTAGTGCCATCCTTCCTCTTGAGGAGAGTGTTAACCAGTCATCATTTTATTCTCAATCCGTACCCTTTTTAAAATTATATTTGAATAAGCTTACTTAAAACAGATCCTCTCTTCAACCAACTAAGCAGTAAGTATTTAATACTTCTTATAATTCTTTACTAATACTTTCAGAAGGAAGGAGGATTTTATGATCAGAAATTACATTATTACAGCATGGCGGAACCTTATCCGTAACAAGGCATTTTCAATAATCAATATTTCAGGGCTTGCATTGGGCCTTACCTGCAGCCTGCTCATCTTTTTATGGGTGCAGGATGAGCGAAGCGTGGATGGCTTTCATAAAAACGGGAAAGAACTTTACCAGGTGTATGAACGCAATTATTATGATGGTAAAGTAAGTGCAGATTATCCCACCCAGGGTTTACTGGCGCAGGAATTAAAAAGAGTTATTCCGGAGATACAATATGCAAGTGGCTATGAATATGCATCGGCTCCCGGTACATTCAGTACGTTTGAAGCAAATAACAAAGTAAACAAGAACGGCGGCATGTATGTCGGTGAAGATTTTTTCAGCATGTTCAGTTATCCATTATTGCAGGGAACTCCGCAAACAGCGTTGAATTCACCTTATGGAATTGCAATCTCCAGGAGGATGGCAGAGAATTTTTTTGGCAGTGCAGAAAAAGCATTCGGCCGATCGATAAGTTTTGAAAACACCTATGACTTAAAAATAACCGCCGTATTTGAAAATATTCCGTCTAATTCATCACAACAATTTGACTTTTTAAGAACATGGACCGATTTTGTAAAACAAAATCAATGGGTGAATAATTGGGGTAATACAGATCCGGCTACGTATGTGCAGTTGCGTAAGGGTACTGATGCCGCAAAAGTGGAAGCGAAAATCAAAGATTTCATTTACAGGTACAAACCCAAAGACAATTCGTTCAGGACTGAGCTGGCCTTGCAGCCCTATGCAGAAAAATACCTGCACTCCTCTTCAAAGAACGGCTATATAGAGGGCGGTCGCATTGAGTATGTAAATCTGTTTACGGTTGTTGCCGTTTTCATATTGTTGATCGGCTGTATCAATTTTATGAACCTGGCAACTGCACAATCTGCAAAGCGTGCAAAGGAAGTAGGACTGCGCAAAGTAGTAGGCGCCATGCGTTCGTCGTTGATAAAACAATTTATCGGCGAAGCCATACTGGTGACGTTCTTCGCGATTTTTATCGCTCTTGCTTTTACATTAATCCTGTTGCCGGCATTTAATGATCTTACCGGAAAACAATTGTCGTTGCCGCTTACGCAGCCATTGTTCTGGGCAGCCATATCCGGATTAATGGCAATCACAGGTTTTGTCGCCGGTAGTTATCCCGCCATTTTCCTTTCTTCTCTAAACCCGGTACGGGTCTTAAAAGGCAGCCTGAAGTTTAATTGGAAATCTGCCTTCTTCCGGCAGGGTTTAGTTGTATTCCAGTTTGCGCTTTCCATCATTCTGATCGTGGGAATGATCGTAACGTATCGGCAGATGAATTATATACAAACAAAAAATCTCGGTTATGACCGGGACAATCTATTGTATATACCAATAGAAGGCGAGTTGATAAAGAAGTACGATGTGTTCAAGCAACAAGCAGCAGGACTACCCGGTGTTATGAATATTTCGAAAATGAGAAATTCTCCAACTGTAATAGAGCATCACAACAGTAGTATCAGCTGGCCGGGTAAGGATCCAAATCTCACAGTATCGTTTGCTGATGGCGTTGTTGGTTATGATTTTGTAAGAACGATGAAACTCCAGCTGAGAGAAGGTCGTGATTTTTCAAAGGAATTCGGTGAAGACTCAGTCAGTTTTTTATTAAACGAAACAGCAGTGAATAAAATCGGGCTTGAACATCCCGTAGGCCAAACCGTTATATGGGGCAATCATCCGGGTAAGGTAATCGGCGTATTGAAGGATTTTCATTTCAGCTCCATGCACCAGGCTATTGATCCTTTAATTGTGCGGCTCGATGAAAACTGGCCCTGGGGTACCATATTGATCCGGACAAATGCAGGCAATACAAAAGAAGTACTCGGAGGTTTGGAAAAACTATGCAAAGAAATAAATCCAAAGTTCCCGTTCACTTATCAATTCTCCGATCTTGAGTTTGCCAAACTTTATAAAAGCGAAAAAATAGTAAGCAGGCTGTCCAATTATTTTGCTGTCCTCGCTATTTTCATCTCCTGTCTCGGTTTATTCGGACTTGCAACATTTACAGCAGCACAACGTACAAAAGAAATCGGTGTGCGTAAGGTGTTGGGTGCGTCTGTGTCGAATATTATAGCAATGCTTTCGGGTAGTTTTGTTAAACTCATTGTTCTCGCAATGCTCATCGCATTTCCTGCAGCGTGGTGGATGATGAATAAATGGCTGCAGAATTTTGCTTATAAAACCGATATCGGCTGGTGGGTATTTGTTTTGGCCGGTGCCGTTACGATCGGTATTGCATTGATCACAGTGAGTTATCAGAGTATAAAGGCTGCGGTTGCCAACCCGGTGAAGAGTTTGAGAACAGAATGAAAGTTGTGCCTCGTGGGTGTCATAGCTTTCGGTAATACCGGTCAACCAGGTGCCGGTTCGGGAAAGCTGAATAGAGTTGCTGCAGTACAAGGGACCCGATAACTATCGGGTGACACAACCAAAGCTGAATAGAGAACTGAAGCCGGTAACCCCATAATTTAAACCCAAAAGCCAGACTTCTCAATGATAAAGAATTATTTCAAAACTGCTTTCCGCAATATGATGAAGAATAAAGCATTTTCTTTCATCAATATCGCTGGTCTTGGCCTGAGCATGGCCGTTTGTCTCCTGCTGATCATGCTTATCAGGGATGCCAATAACTACGATCGGTTCCATCATAATAGCGATAAAATTTATCGCATTAATACGGAAGCGCTGCGCAAAGGCGGTGGCGCCGAACCATATGCCTCATCTCCATATAAGGTAGGCGAAACACTTGCATCAAACTTTGCCGGCATAGAAGACTGGACGATGTTTAACAGCAGTATCAATGGCGATATTTCTTTTGAAGAAAGAAAGTTCAGTTTCAATATGCATTTTACCAATGCGTCGTTCTTCCGGCTTTTTGGTTTTACATTCAATGCGGGAAATGCGGCTACCGCACTGAACGAACCGAATGCAATTGTATTGACAAAAGAGCTTAGCGAAAAATTATTCCCGAACGACAATGCTATAGGAAAAACAGTAAACATCAGCGGTGCCGGTCTATTCAAAGTTACCGGTGTGCTCAACAAATTTGCAGGTAAAACCCATCTTGAATTTGATGCATTGGGATCTTTTGCCAGCATACCGGCGCTTGAAAAAAGCAATGCAGTAATATCCACACTGAACAACTGGCAAAATTATTATTCCAACTATACGTATATACGATTGAAACCGGGAACAAAAGTTTCACAAATAGAAGGATCGCTGGCAGAAATCGTAAAGCAGAATTATAAAGGCTTAATACTGGAGTCAAGAGATGCGGGTTATCATTTTTACCTGCAGCCACTCAATAAGATAACGCCGGGGCCCATGCTCAGCAACAATATGGGAAGAGCATTATCATCGGGCCAGTTGTGGTTTTTCAGCATTCTCGCTTTTGTTATCATTTTGTCTGCTGCTTTTAATTATACTAATCTTACGATTGCAAAAGCCATGGGGCGTATGAAAGAGATCGCTTTGCGCAAGGTAGTTGGTAGTTTACGCAGTCATATTTTTTTACAGATCGTTTTTGAGTCCATTCTTACTTCTTTACTGGCACTGACAATGGCATTTATACTGCTGCAATTTTTAATCCCGCAGTTTGCCAATCTCAGTTTTATCCGAATGATAAACATAAATTTCAAAACAGATGCCGGCATAATATTATCCTTCATTGCATTTGCCATCGCCCTGGGCCTGGTAGCGGGATTGCTGCCGGCCGCGCTTCTGTCACGGATAAAACCATTGATACTTTTGCAAAAACTGCAAAACCTTAAATTGTTTCGTCATATGGGTTTGCGCAAAGGTTTATTGGTTGTGCAGTTTATGATCTCGCTTGTGTTTATAATAATGGTGACGATTATGTACAAACAGTTAACCTATGCCATGAATATAAATTTCGGTACTAAACAAACACACATTTTTAATATACAGCTGCAGGGAATGGATTATGCCAAAGCAGTACAGGAATTCAGCAAAGTGCCGGGCGTAGAAAAAGTTTCCGCCGTATCCAACCTGATGGGAAATTATTCAGACATGGGTGATGATGTGCGTATCAGCAAAGACAAAGATCCGGTAACAGTAAGAGAATATTTTACCGATGAAAATTACCTGGCTAACATGAATCTGAAATTGGTGGCTGGTAAAAATTTCCCGGCCAATCATGCACAACAACACGAACAGTTTGCAATAGTAAATGAAACGTTTGTAAAGAATTTTCAGTTAGGCTCACCCATAGATGCCATTGCTAAAACGATTATTGTCGGAGACAGTACACAACTGGCCATATGTGGCGTTGTCAAAGATTTCTTATTTAAACCGGCTAATTATGCCATGCTGCCCATGCTGATGCGGTATAACCCCTCCAACTGGTACATACTGAATCTTGCCATTGCATCAGGCAATACCATTCAAACTACTTCACAGTTAGAAGCTACCTGGAAAAAACTCGATCCTTATCATCCGCTCCAGGGACAATTTTATGAACAAGATGTACAGGCCATGTATGCCGATATACGGGATATCATCTGGATGATTGCATTTATTTCCTTGCTTGGCATCACGATCGCCTGCCTGGGTTTATTGGGCATAACCATGTTCACGATTCAATCCAAAACAAAAGAAATAAGTATACGGAAAGTAATTGGTGCCAGTCCGGCATCGCTGATAAAATTGCTTTCAAAATCATATCTGCAGGTTATGATCATTGCCACATTACTGGCAGCACCTGTTGCGGTTCTTCTCGGCAACAGGCTATTGCAGGAAATGAGTCAACGCATACCGCTGGGTATTGGTTTGTTTATACCCGGTATATCTATTATCGTTTTGCTATCTGCTTTCACCATCGGCTCGCAGACGATAAAAGCTGCGTTTGTAAACCCGGTAAATGGATTAAGAGAGGAATAGAAAAAAGCCGGGTGTCAATAGCTAATAGTCATTGGTCAACTACGCCGGTTGGAAAGTGATTTTCACCGGCAGATGTTTTCGCCGGATTGCCGGCTCCAGACTTCTCATTTCTTCGGTAACTTAATTCCCGGATGATCGTCTAACATCATTATTACCGCAAAAATTACCGGGTCATGTTTAAAAATTACTTCAAAGTTGCCCTGCGCAGCATCCGCAAAAACAAGCTATACAGTTTTGTAAATATCATCGGCCTCACTACAGGTATTACCGGCTGTATTTTAATCGGGCTGTACATCTGGAACGAATTGAGCTATGATGATTTTCATAAAAACGGGGACAGGATCGTAAGAATAACGATGGAATATGGCGGCGGTGGCACGGTTAATAAAACCGCATTGACAGGAACAAAAACAGGGCCTCAATTAAAACGCGATTTTCCGCAAATCGAAGCTTTTACGCGAACGATGAAATCGCCGCGGTCAGTTGCCAACGGCACTAAAGTATTTAATGAAAGTAATGTGCTGTATGCTGATGCCGACTTCTTCAAACTATTTTCATTTAAGTTGCTGCGGGGCAACGCCGCGACAGTACTGGAATCGCCAAATAAAATTGTACTTACCGAACGTAGTGCAAAAAAATATTTCGGCGACAGCGATCCCATCGGAAAAACAGTACGCATCAATGATATACAGGATTTTGAAATAACAGGTATTGCCGAAAATGCACCGTTGAATTCGCAGATACAATTTGACATGGTGGTTTCTTTTACCAGCCTGGGTGTATCAAAGAATGAGGAATGGTTCAGTGCTAATTATATCACTTATTTCTTACTGCATGATGCGGCGGAGATAATTCCCTTTCAACAGCAAGTTAAACAATACATGCAGAAAGTGTCGAAGGCTGAACTTCATCTTGAAGGCAGTGACTACCTTACCTACAACCTGGAGCGGTTTGCCTCTGTACATCTTCATTCCACGCTGGATGGATTGGAACCGAATGGCAATATCACTTATATATATGTATTGGGTGTTATCGCCGTATTGATTTTATTAATCGCCTGTGTTAATTATACCAATCTTTCAACCGCACAATCTGTAGGCAGAAGCACAGAGATTGGCGTGCGCAAGGTATTGGGCGCTGCAAAATCACAATTACTGAAACAATTTCTTGGCGAATCATTGATCGTTACGTTTATTGCTTTATTGCTGGCCATACTGGTAAGCATTGCGTTGTTGCCTTTATTTAATTCTGTTACCGGTAAAACATATACTGCCTCACTGCTCCTTCGGCCGGTTCCACTATCAGGTTTGTTGTTGCTTGCAATTGCTATCGGCTTTGTCGCCGGTTCCTATCCCGCTTTTGTATTAAGCAACTCCGGGTTGGTGGGCATTTTAAAATCCGGTTTGCGTATTTCCACATCCGGCGGCGGCCTGCGAAAATCATTGATCGTTTTTCAATTTGTCATTTCTGTTTTTCTGATCATTGCAACAATCGTTGTCTTACAACAGGTGTCGTTCATCCAGCATAAAGAAATGGGTTATAACCGGGAGCAGGTGGTGGTGTTACCGGTGGATTTCAAAATGCATGCGGTTTACGATCCGTTTAAGAAAGCAATTGAGCTTAACCCGGGGGTGGTGAGTGCGTCCGGTGCTTATGATGCACCAACATTTGTGGGCTGGGGCGATGGCTTAAGCGCTGATAACGGAACCGGGAAAAAAGAATTATCGATAACTGCTATGCCGGTTGATCTTGATTTCTTAAAGACAACAGGTATGCATCTTATTTCCGGCAGAGATTTTATACGGGCCGACTTTGCATCGCAGGATACATCCAATGATTATAAAAATTATCACGACACATACATACTGAATGAAAAAGCAGCCAGGGAACTGGGATGGACAGCCGAAGAAGCAATTGGAAAAACCGTGAAGAGAAGTACAACCGGACCTGTGGTAGGCGTGGTAAAAGACTTTCATTTTGCATCACTGCATTCACCAATTGGTCCGATGGTAATTTTTCTTGACACGTCGATGATAAGAAAGATGTTTGTAAAAATAAAAGGACAGAACATCGCTTCAACATTGGCGGGAATGGAAGCTATATGGAAAGAAAGAATACCCTGGCGCCCGTTTGACTATCATTTTCTCGATGAAGATTTCAATAATCTATATAAGACCGAACAACGCACGGCAAGGCTGTTTGCATTATTTTCCGGCCTGGCAATTGCATTAGCCTGCCTGGGTTTGTTTGCGTTGGCAGCATTTACCACCGTACAGCGCACAAAAGAAATCGGCATCCGCAAAATTCTTGGCGCAGGGATCGGCAATATAACATTGCTTGTATCAAAACAATTTATCAGTCTTGTATTTATCGGTATACTTATCGCATCGCCTTTGGCATGGTGGGCAGCGAGTCGCTGGTTGCAGGATTTTGCTTATCGTATAAATATAGGTTGGTGGATATTTTTTATTGCTGCAGCGCTGGCAGTGCTGATTGCAGTGTTAACGGTAAGCTATCATGCTATACGTGCGGCAATGGCAAACCCGGTGAAGGCGTTACGCACCGAGTAGCATCGTGAATTGTGTCCCGGTAGCTATCGGGGATGAATAGTGAATGTGATGATTTTTACAGATGATGAGAAATAGCGAAAAATTCAGAAATCGGTTTGCGCTGTGTGAGACGACAAGGTCCTGCGTCGGATCATTGAATACCGAAACACCCATTATAGCTCAATAGAGTTATGGTGTATCCTTCATTATGCGGACGACGCAAGGGCAGATGAACAAAGATCCAAACACTGGTAACATGCACAACATCGCATGAATAAAAACATATCGTGCATATTTCATCATAAATTTATCGTTCAAAAAACATTTCAATGAACAACCTTTTCTCAAAAAAAATTCTGCTCGTAATTTTCTTTGCCTTTTCCATCGTTTCCTCTAAAGCACAGCAAACCGCCGAAAAGTTTGTACAGGTAACACAGTATCTCTTATACCTGCCCGACGGCTATGCAACAGACACGGCTAAGCGCTGGCCGTTGATGATCTTCTTACACGGATCCGGTGAAGCAGGTACCGATTTGAATAAGGTGAAAGTGTGGGGACCGCCTAAATTGATTGAAGCAGGAAAGAAATACCCGTTTATCGTTGTATCACCACAAGCGCCACCCAATACAGGCTGGCAGGTGGAGGTTTTGAGGGCGATGCTAAACGATCTGAAACAAAAATACCGGGTAGATAACGACAGGGTGTATCTAACGGGCTTGAGTATGGGCGGTTTTGGTACCTGGAATTATTCAGAAAAGTTTCCGGATGACCTTGCAGCGATAGCGCCGATATGCGGCGGTGGTGATGTAGCAAAGGTTTGGCAATTGCGGCATATGCCGGTATGGTGTTTTCACGGAGCGAAAGATGATGTGGTACCGCCGGCGTCTTCGCAGGCAATGGTCGATGCATTGAAGAAATACAATCCGGATGTCAAATTTACCCTGTACCCGGATGCAAATCACAACAGCTGGGAAGTAACATATAATAATGATAGCCTTTATACATGGCTGCTGGCGCAAAAAAAATTCAGGTATACGGCGGTAAATGTGTCCCCGGGAAAATTGAAAGAATATGAAGGCGCATATGTCAACAGGAGAAACGATACGATCAGGATCGCGATAGAAAATGAAAAACTATTTGCCCTGCCACCACATGAAAAGATTGAACTGAAAGCTTCTTCAGAAACAAATTTTTATTGGGATGACAATTCAACTAACGAAGTGAAATTTGTGCGGGACAAAAAAGGCAAAGTAAATGGCTTCACGGTCCTGGCCGGTGAAATGGATGAGTTTACAAGATTGCCATCGGCTAAGATCAAAAAGTAAAGTCATTGGGAATAAGTTCGGCGATGACAATATTTACCTGGCATTGTTCCGAAAGAAGAAACGACCCACTACCAACTACAGACGATTGACCGCCGGCTCAACGCGGGTGTCCGTTTTCGTACAGTCTACGTTCACTTTCGTACACAACTTGTTTGTTTTTCTTCTGTACGGGTTGAGCAGCAGCCAGTTGAGCGCTGGCACGGGGGTTGGAATTAAAAGTCGGCCGGTCTAAGGTATAGCCATATTTTACCAAAGAAAGAATCACAACATGTTTAGAAATTACTTCAAAACTGCTTTCAGAAACCTGCGGAGAAACAAGGTATACTCCTTTATAAATATTGTTGGATTGAGCCTTGGGCTCGCTTGCGCCATGCTCATTATGCTGTATGTGAAAGATGAGGTAAGCTATGATCGCTTTCATAAAAATATCGGCAACATTTACCGGATAGACAACAAGAGTGTTAAGCCCGACGGTACGGTAGAAAACGAAAACGGGTACTCCGGTTACTTCCAGGGACCAAAGTTCGCTGCAGGAGTTCCGGAAATAAAAGCTTTTATCCGGTATCAGCAGAATAACCTGGACATGAAAACCGGTACTGAAATAAAAACACAGGAAATTTTTTATACTGATTCATCCTTTTTTTCTGCATTTACTTTTCCGTTGCTAAGTGGTAACCCGGCAACTGCCTTAAAAGAACCGAATTCGGTGGTGATTTCAGAAGTTATGGCCAAAAAGCAATTTGGTACAGTGAACGCAGTGGGTAAAACGCTTTTATTTAAGGACAGGCACGGCGATAAATTTGACCCTTATGTCGTGACCGCTGTAGCAAAAAAATGCCCACAGAACTCGACCATAAAATTTGATGTGCTCTTGCCAATGCAGGTAACGAAAGAGGATATGGCGAATAACGAAAACTGGTTCAACTTTTTTATGAACTCGTTTGTGGTACTGACTCCCGGCGCCGATATTAAGGCAGTAGAAGCTAAAATGAAAAACGTTTATGAATCGGATGCCGCCGCGACTATAAAAATGGTCGCTGAAAAATATGATTTTAAAAACAAAGCGGTTTATTTTCTTCAGCCTTTCCTCGATATGCACTTGAATAACAAATTGGGGCCTGATAATGGTTTAGTCGGTGGCAGCAACCCCGTTTATTCTTATATTTTATCTGGTATAGCCATTTTTATTTTATTAATAGCGTGTATCAATTTCGTCAATCTTACCGTGGCACGTTCTATAAAAAGAGCAAAAGAAATCGGAATACGTAAAGTGGTAGGTGGCGAGAGAAAACAATTAATCATCCAATTTCTTGGCGAATCATTTATTCTTTGCTTCATCGCGTTTACGCTCGCAATCGGTATCGTGCAGTTGCTATTGCCGGTGTTTAATAATCTCTCCAATAAAGCGCTTTCCATATCATACCTGTTTGATGTAAAACTGGTTGCCGGTTATATAACGTTGTTCGTACTGACAGGGCTTCTCGCAGGCTTTTATCCTGCATTGGTTCTTTCTTCCTATAATCCCGTGCAAACATTATACAGTCGTTTTGCTCTTGCGGGAAAAAATTATTTACAAAAATCCTTAGTGATCCTGCAATTTGCTTTGGCTTCTTTCTTAATTATAGCTACGGCAACGATATTCTTCCAGTTCAATTTTCTTACGACGCAAAAGCTGGGATATGACGATACCAATTTAATCGCTGTTGAAAAATGGGGCCTGACGCGCAGTGAAGCATATTTATTTAAAGATGAATTGATGAAGAGTCCCAATATCGTGGATGTTGCGCCGAAAAACGGAGGATTTTGGGGAACCGGTGCAAAAGTTAATGGCGATAAACAGATCAACTTTGCTTATGAAACCGTAGATGAGAAGTATTTGTCCTTACTAAAAATCCCGGTTGTACAAGGCCGTAATTTCTCGCCCGACTATCCATCAGACTCCACACATTCAGTATTAGTGAACGAAAGTTTTGTAAAAGAAGCCGGTTGGAAAAATCCCATCGGGCAGGAAGTAAACTTCTGGTATAACAACAATGAAAAGTATACGGTAATTGGGGTGGTAAAAGATTATCACTTCCAATCGTTGACTACAAAAATCGGTATTCAATTATTTACCATGAAGCCATCCAACGGTTTCGGTAAAGCCTTTATCAAAATAAAACCGGGTACTGAAACCGCCTCGTTGCAGCATATTGAAAAAACATTTAAAAAACTATTTCCCATTACTCCTTATTCTTACAAATTCGTTGACCAGGAAAATGTAAGAGCCTATGAGTCGGAAGAGAAGTGGAAACAGATTATGTTGTTTAGTGCCATACTGACGATATTTATTTCCTGTATTGGATTATTTGGACTATCTGTACTGGCTGCAGAAAAGAGAACCAAAGAAATTGGTATCCGGAAAGTGCTGGGGGCATCGGTACAGGGTGTGGTGACTATTTTATCGAAAGATTTTTTAAAGTTGGTTATTATTTCATTATTAGTGGCAATACCACTATCATGGATAGCCGCGAATAAATGGCTGGAGAATTATCCGTATCGGATTTCATTGAGCTGGTGGATGTTTGCGGGAGCAGGCATGTTGGTTGTATTGATTGCATTGGTGACGGTAAGTTTCCAGGCAATAAAGGCAGCCGTGGCGAACCCGGCGAAGTCATTGCGAACGGAGTAAACCCCGGCCGGGATTTGGGTAGTTGAAAAGG
>Ga0207648_10002025_pt1 | contig 22131 bp, 17 predicted proteins | sample KBSMisM32_FD_184310 | JGI IMG/M metagenome (GOLD analysis project Ga0207648, IMG submission 184310) | Miscanthus rhizosphere microbial communities from Kellogg Biological Station, Michigan, USA - KBS Miscanthus M3-2 (SPAdes) (version 2) | ecosystem: Host-associated > Plants > Roots >...
CTCTCCTGCTTGGAAGCACGAGCAACCTGGTGCTGCGCGAAGGCCTGGGCAATCGCGTCTACGACGCCGCCCGTGACCTGGTGCCGGCATCCATTTTCGCCACCACCTCGACATCGATCACCGTCAATCCGTCGGTGCCGGTGACGACCGTGCAGGAGCTGATCGCGCACATCAGGGCAAACCCGGGCAAGCTCTCCTACGGCTCGGGCGGAACCGGCGCCATCACTCACATCACTGTCGAGATGTTCAAGCAGATGGCCGGCGCGCTCGACATCGTTCACATCCCCTACAAGGGCATGGCGCCGGCGATGAACGATCTGCTCAGCGGGGAAATCGCCATCGGCTTTGTGAATATCACCGCGCAGGTGGTGGCACTCCATCGCAGCGGAAAGATCCGCATCCTCGCAATCAATGCGCCGGCGCGGCTCGCGGCCGTGCCGGATATCCCCACCGCCGCCGAAGCAGGGCTGGTGAACTTCGTCTCGCAGACCTTCTTCGGCGTGTTTGCGGCCGCCGGCACCCCGAAGGCGGCGCTCGACAAGATCAACGAGGTGACCCAGGCAAAGTGGAGCGACGGCGAGTTCCAGAAACGGCTCATCGACTCCGGCTTCGAGCCGATGCTCGGGCTCGGCCCCGACCAGGCCGCGCGCTACCTCAACGACGAAATCGCGCGCTGGGGACCACTCGTGCAGGCGAGCGGAGTCCAGACGCAACAATGAGTATGCGGCCCAGTCCATTGTCCTTCGGCAAGCATGACGATGCGGAATGAGCGCCCTTCGGCGTTGATGGGCCGATCGGTTCCGCGCCTGGAGGATGCCAAGCTGTTGCGCGGCGCCGGACGGTTCGTCGACGACATCGACCTCCCGGATGTGCTGCATGCGACCTTCGTCCGCAGCCCGGTCGCCCACGGACTGCTGCAGCGCGTGGACGCCGACAAGGCGCGGGCCATGCCCGGCATCGGCGCGGTCCTGACCTATGCCGATCTGCGCCCCGTGCTCGCCTGCGACCGCATCCCGCTCGCGTTGCCGGTTCCGGCGCTGCGGTTTCACGTCGACCCGTGCGTCCTCGCCCGGCAGGAGGTGCACTACGTCGGCGAACCTGTTGCATTGGTCGTGGCCGACAGCAGGCAACAGGCCGAGGATGCCGCGGCCTTGGTCGAGCTCGACGTGCGTCCCCTGCCCGCGGTGCTCGAGCCGCGCGCGGGCCTCGAGCCGGGCGCGCCCAAGGCGCGGCTCGACTGTCCCGACAATCTGGTCGCCCATTGGGTGGTGGAATACGGCGATGTCGAGCGCGCATTCGCCGGCGCAGTCCACCGGACGTCCGAGCATTTTCGCATCCACAAGGGTGGCGGACATTCGATCGAGGCGCGCGGCGTGCTCGCGCGCTTCGACGCAACCGACGAGTTGCTCACGGTCTGGGACAGCACGCAGATGCCGCACAAGACCAAGCGGGTCCTGGTCGAGGCCCTGGGTCTGTCGGAAGAGCGCGTTCGCGTCATCGCGCCCGATGTCGGCGGCGGCTTCGGTCCCAAGAACCCGTTCTATCCCGAAGAGCTGGCGGTCCCGGCGGCTGCGTTGCTGCTGGGCCGCCCGATCAAATGGATCGAGGATCGCCGCGAATGCTTCACCGCCACCAATCACGAGCGCGAGCAGGATTGGGAGATGGAGGCGGCGGTCGACTGCGACGGCGGGCTGCTCGCGATCCGCGGCCATCTGCGCCACGACCACGGCGCCGCCACCCCGTCAGGCCTCTCGCTGCCGCAGAATTCGGCCACCAATCTCATCGGCCCATATGTCCTGCCGGCGTACCGGCTCGAGGTCTCGCTCTGCCTCACCAATCTGGTGGCGGCGACGTCGACGCGCGGCGCCGGACGCACGCAGGGCACCTTCGTGATGGAGCGCATGCTCGATCGCATCGCCGACGAGCTCGGCGTCGGCCGCGACGAGGTCCGACGCCGCAATCTCATTACGCCGCAGCAGATGCCTTACGTCACGCCGGTCAGGACCCGAGACGGCCTGCCGATGACCTACGACAGCGGCGATTATCCCGAGTGCCAGCGCCGCGCGCTGGCGGCGGCCGGGTGGACGGATTTCCCGGCGCGCCGCGAGGCCGCCCGCAGAGAGGGGCGCTGGCTCGGCATCGGCCTCGGCAACTACGTCGAAGGCACCGGGCGCGGCCCGTTCGAAAGCGCCGCCGTCCGCATCGGACCATCGGGAAAGATATTCGTCACGACCGGGGCGGCCGCGCAGGGACAGGGAACCCGCACCATGCTGGCGCAGCTCGCCGCCGGCGTGCTCGGCGTCGCCCCGCAGCAGATCCACGTCACCGACGGCGACACCGCGGCCAGTCCGCTCGGGCTCGGCGCCTATGCCAGCCGGCAGGCCGTGACCGCCGGCAACGCCGTCCACCTGGCTGCGCTGATGGTCGCCGACAAGGCGCGGCGGGCAGTATCGACCATGCTGGAGGTCGCGGCCGACGACCTCGAGCTGATCGACGGCGAGGTCCGCCTCAAAGGCGTTCCGCAGATGAAGCGCACGCTGGCCGAGGTCGCGCATGCGCTCAGCGGCGTCCCCGGATTTGCGCTGCCCGGCAACATGGCGCCGGGGCTCGCGGCCGCCGCCGACTTTCAGCCGCCAGCGCTGACCTATACCAACGGCGCCCATGTGGTCGAGGCCGAGGTCGATGGCGAGACCGGCGGCGTGCGGCTCACGCGCTACGTGATCGTCCACGACTGCGGACGCATGATCAATCCCATGATGGTTGAGGGACAGGTGCACGGGGCCGTGGTGCACGGGATCGGTGCGACCCTGCTGGAATGGATGCGTTACGATTCCGGCGGACAGCCCCTCACCGTCACCTTCGCGGACTATCTGCTGCCGACCGTCGACGTGGTCCCGCCAATCGAAATTCACCACATGGAATCGCCCACGCCGCTCAATCCGCTCGGGGTCAAGGGAGCGGCCGAGAGCGGCGCCATCGGCGCGCCGGCTGCCATCGTCTCCGCGATCGAAGACGCGTTGCGCCCGCTCAAGGTGCGCATCCGGGAGTTGCCGGTAACGCCGGCACGGCTGCGGGCGCTCATTCAAGCGGCGACGCCCCGCTAGTGTCCCGATTCCGAAGTTCGCATCATTGTGCGGCGGGCTCGTTTGCGAACTTCGGAATCGAAGGACACTAGCAAGCTATTGATCTAGTGTGGCTTGGTCCGGAAGTCCGCATTTCGGATTCGCCGCCAGAACGAAGCGGACTTCCGAACCGCCACACGAGGAACGACTTATGATGCGCCGATATCCGTGCGGAAAAGAAAGGCTGATGATCCATGGTTGATCAAAGAAACTTCGCCGGCAACATCGCCTACGACGATCTGCGCGAATGGCTCGCGATGGCCGAGCGCCTGGGCGAGGTCCGCACCGTCAAGGGCGCCAATTGCGAGGAGGACATCGGGCTCGCGGCCGAGGCGGTGCTGCGCGCCGAACAGGGCCCGTGCGTGGTGTTCGAGGATATCCCGGGCTGCCCCAAGGGCTTTCGCCTGCTGCTCAACATGTTCGCCGGCACCCGCCGCAACATGACGCTCGGTTTTCCCGAGCACCTTACCAAGTGGGAGCTGAGCGACGCCTACCGCGAGGCCTATCTGCAGGAGCAGCGCATCGTCCCGCACGTCATCGTCGACGACGGGCCGGTGCTCGAGAACATCATGATGGGGGACGACGTCGACGTCACCAAGTTTCCGGCGCCGAAATGGCACGAGAAGGACGGCGGGCGTTACATCGGCACCGGCACCTACAGCATCACCCGCGATCCCGAGGAGAACTGGTTGAATGCCGGGGCCTACCGCGCCCAGGTGCACGACAAGAAGACTGTCGGCATCGTGATGGCTGCCGGCCATCACGGCCGCATCCACCGCGACAAGTCGTTCAAGCGCGGCGAGCCGCTGCCGGTGGCCATGGTTCTGGGCGGCGATCCGATCGCGTTCTTCTTCGGCGGACTGGAGGCGCCCTATGGCGTGTTCGAGCTCGACCTCGTCGGCGGCATACGCGGACGACCGGTCAAGATGGTGCGCGGCAAGGTCACCGGGCTTCCCTTCCCGGCCAACGCCGAGATCGTGCTGGAAGGTTATGTCCCGCCCGACCGCACCCATGCCGAAGGTCCGTTCGGCGAGTGGACCGGACACTACGCCGGCGGCGTGCGCGAAATCCCGGTGCTCGACATCAAGGCGATCTATCATCGCAACGATCCGATCGTGCTCGGCGTGCCGCCCATGGGCGGAGGCCCGGATGAGATGGCGCGCTATCGCGCGGTGATGCGTTCGGCCACGATCAAGCAGAATGTCGCCAATGCCGGCGTTCCCGGGGTCCAGACCGTCTGGTGCCATGAGGTCGGCGGCGCGCGCATGCTGCACGCGCTCTCGATCACCCAGCGCTATCCCGGGCACGCGGTACAGGCGGCGCACGTCGCCGCCCAGTGCGGCGCGTCGGCCTACGCCTCGAAATATGTCGTGGTGGTCGACGACGATGTGGACGTAACCAGCCTCGACCATCTGTTGTGGGCGATGCTCACGCGCACCGATCCCAAGGAGTCGATCCAGTTCATCACCGGCTCATGGGATTCGAGCGCGGACCCGGCGCTGCCGCCGGAGCGGCGCGCTGCCGGCAACATGACGCATTCGGTGGCGCTAATTAACGCCTGCAAGCCGTGGCACTGGCGCGACAAGTTTCCCGCCACCAATGCGCCGAGCCCCGAGGTGACGCGCAAGGCGCGGGAGAAATTCGGCTGGCTGCTCGACGGCAACGCGCGATAGGTCAGCCGAACTGTCCCATTCGTTGCAAGCACTTTAGAAAAGGCGCAAGCTTGCGACTCTTCATCGCACGCCGGTTTTGCCGCAGCTAACCAAGAAAGGAAAAAAGCAACACGCGCGGAAGCGGTTATCCCCTCCGTGCGGAAGCCTCCGACAAAACGGCGCACCAACAAGCCGCTGATCGACTAGGGAGAGGATCCATGCGCATTCGCAAGCGTCGCAACCAGCCTCCGCCGCTGGAGCCCGTGGCCGGCAATGGCCTGCTCGACCGCCGCGCGTTGCTCGGACGCGGCATCGTGCTGGCCGGCGCCATGACGACCGGCGCCGGCGCATCGCTCAATGGCGCTGCCGCCGAGCCGCTCAAGGACGACCCATGGAGCCTGGAGATGGGCGCGGCCGTCCCGCCCCTGCAGACGGCATCCCGTTTCGAGAAGGGCGTGGTGCGCACGCTCAGCAATCCCAATAACGAGTTGCGCAACAGTCATGCCCGCACACCGCATCATCTGCTGCAGGGCACGGTGACGCCCAACAGCCTGTTCTTCAACATCTGCCATTCCGGTCTGCCGGATATCGATCCGGCCCAGCACAAGCTCGTCATCCATGGGCTGGTCAAGCAGCCCATGGTGTACACCGTCGAATCGCTGGCGCGCTATCCGATGGTGTCGCGCATGCATTTCATTGAATGCGCCGGAAACTCGGCGCCCATGTTCTCGAGCGAGCCGATGCAGGTGACCGCGCAGGCCCTGCACGGCCTTGCGTCGAATGGCGAATGGACCGGCGTGCTGCTCTCGACGCTGCTTGACGAGGTCGGCATCGATCCGAAGGCAAAATGGATACTGGCTGAAGGTGCGGATTCCTTGGGGCTTTCCCGCAGCGTGCCGATGAAGCTTGCGTTGGATGACGTGATGATCGCGCTCTACCAGAACGGCGAGCGCGTCATGCCCGGCAATGGCTATCCGATGCGCCTGCTGGTGCCCGGCTGCCAAGGCAATATGAACGTCAAGTATCTGCGCCGTCTCAAGCTCATCGATCAACCGGCCATGACCTTCTACGAGGCCAAGACCTACTCGCAAATCCTGCCGGGCGGCAAGAGCTGGCTGTTCCACTTCACCATGGAGGTGAAATCCTTCATCACCCATCCGTCCTTCGGCCATACCCTGAAAGGACCGGGCCACTACGAGATTTCCGGTGTCGCCTATTCGGGCAACGGCCGCATCGCCAAGGTCATGGTCTCGGCCGACGGCGGCAAGAGCTGGGCGGAGGCCGCCCTGCAAGGGCCGGTCAACCCGAAGGCGTTCACCCGCTTTCGGATGCCGTGGCGCTGGGACGGGCAACCGGTGGTGCTGCAGAGCCGCGCCTGGGACGAGGCCGGCAACGTGCAGCCGCTGCGTGCTGAGTTCGTGGCGGCACGCGGGCAGACCGAGAAGCCGGTGACCACTCCCTTGGCGTTTCCCAACCAGCACTACAACAGCATCACCAGTTGGAGCGTCGACAGTTCAGGGGGGGTCAAGCATGTCTATGCGTAAGCTTCCTCTTGCAGTTGCCTTCACGCTCGCGTTCAGCGCCGCCACTGCCGGTGCCCAGGCGCCGAAGCTCGGCCAGCCGATCACCGAGACCGACATCACCGCATGGAACATCGAGGCGTTGCCCGACGGCAAGGGCCTGCCGCCTGGCAACGGCAATGCCAAGCTCGGCGCGGCGATCTATTCGCAGAAGTGCGCGCTGTGCCATGGCGAGAACGGCGTAAATCCGCGGCCCGGCTATTCGCCGATGGTCGGGCCGTCGAAATTCGATCGCATCGAGACGATGAAGACCGTGCCGTACTACAAATATGCGACCACGCTATACGACGTGATGCGGCGTTCGATGCCCTACCCGATCCCGAAGACACTGACCAGCGACGAACTCTACGCACTGTCCGCCTACATTCTCTTCCTCAACAAGATCGTCGGCGAGGACGAGGTGATGGACGCCAACAGCTTGCCGCGAGTGAAGATGCCCAACCGGGATAATTTCGTCGTCTGGGACCAGGACAAGATCGAATACGACCCGATCCGCATGGGCGCGCCGCGGTAAGGCCTGTTCGCCACCTCGCCGGTATCACCCGCGGGCTCGACCCGCGGGCCCATTTTGCTCCGCATCAAGCGCGATCCCGATGTTGACGGATTGCAAACGAACGCGGGCCCGCCCGCGTTCCACAACATTCAAGCGCTGCAAGTCACGTAAACCCGACTTGCGGTGTCAAGCCCGGCAATGACGGAGGAGAGACAGCGCCGGCTATTCCCGGTCCATTCGACTGGAACGCGCTCGGTTTGATCACCCGCCTGCCCCCTTCATCCCCTGCCCCGCCAATGCGATAACATCGCGAAGCGAAACGACAGGAGGGGTGGCGGATGGAGTTCGGGTTGAAGGGGAAGGTTGCGCTCGTGACCGGATCGAGCCGCGGCATCGGCCGCGCCATTGCCGAGGCCTTTGCCGACGAGGGTTGCGATCTCCTGCTCACGGGCCGCGACCTGGCGGCGCTCGAAGACGTCGCGGCGTCGGTCCGGGGCAAAGGACGCAAGCCCGTCATCGTCGCGCTCGATCTGCGCGACCCCGGCGCGCCGCAAGCGCTGGTCGAAGCGCTACAACGCGAGTTCGGAGGCCTCGACATCCTCGTCAACAATGCAGGCACGACCAAGCGCGGCGACTTCTTCACGCTGACCGAGGCCGATTGGGACGACGGTTACGCGCTCAAGTTCTTCGCCCATGTGCGGCTCGCGCGCGCCGCCTGGCCGCTCCTCAAGCAGCGCCGCGGCTCGCTGGTGGCGATCGCCGGCACCAGCGGACGCAAGCCGGAGAAGAGTTTCACCATCGGCAGCTCGGTCAACGCCGCGGTCGCCGCCTTCACCAAGTGCCTCGCCGATCTCGGCAAGGAGGACGGAGTCCAGGTCAACTGCATCCATCCGAGCCTGGTCGAGACCGAGCGGCAATGGCGGCGCATTCGCGCCGAAGTCCAACGCACGGGCGAGTCCGAGGAGAAGGTCCGCGAACGGTTCTGCCGCGAGACCGGCTTCACCCGCTACGGCAAGGTCGAGGATGTGGCCGACTTCGTGACCTTTATCGTGTCGTCGCGGGCCACATGGCTGCATGGTGCCACGGTCGATCTCGACGGCGGCGAAATTCCGGTGTTGTGAGCTCTCCGCCGTCATGGCCGGGCCGGACGCAATCCTCTTACGGGGAGGATGGATCGCCGGATCAAGCCCGGCAATGACAGAGAAGGTGCCATGAACATCCTGCTCACCCCCGCGCGCATCGGTTCGGTCGAAATCCCGAACCGCATCGTCATGCCGCCGATGACGACGCGCACGGCGGATGCCGAAGGCTACGTCACCGACGACAGCATCGCCTATTATCTGGCGCGGGCGCGGGGCGGCGTCGGCCTCATCACCATCGAAATGGCATCGCCGGAAAAGGCTGGCCGCCACCGCCGGCGCGAGATGGGAATCTATGACGATCGCTTCCTGCCGGGGCTGACGCGCCTGGTCGATGAGCTCCATCGCGCCGGATCGAAAGTATCGATCCAGCTCGGCCACGGCGGCGGCCACACCCGCATCGACATTTGCGGCGAGACGCCGATTGCGCCGTCGGCGATCCCGCATCCGGTCTACGAGACGACCTTCGAGACCATCGTGCCGGAGGCGATGACCAAGGCGCGCATCGACGCGACCATCGCCGCCCACGCCGCCGCCGCGGCGCGTGCGCGCAAGGCGGGCTTCGATTGCGTGGAGGTCCACGCGGCGCACGGCTACCTCATCTCGCAATTTCACGCCCCGTTCGAGAACCGGCGCACCGACGCCTATGGCGGCAGCCTGGAGAACCGGGCGCGCTTCGGGCTCGAAGCGCTGCGCGCGGTGAAGGCAGCAGTGCCCGGCATGCCGGTCGTCTATCGTCTGTCGGTCGAGGACTTCTTCCCCGGCGGACTGCCGTTCGAGGAGGGCCGCCGGATCGCGATCTGGGCGGCCGAAGCAGGCGCGGACGCCCTGCACGTCACCGCCGGCCACTATCGCTCATTGCCGTCGGCCCAGATCGTATTGCCGCCGATGACGTTTCCGGACGCAACCTTTCTCGATTTCGCCGCCGACATAAAAAAGGTCGTCGACGTGCCCGTGATCGCGGTCGGACGCCTCGGCGATCCCGCCACCGCGACCGACGCGGTCGGGTCGGGGAAGACGGATTTCATTGCCCTCGGCCGCACGCTCATCGCCGACCCGCAATGGGTCGAGAAGCTGCGCCGCGAGGAGCCGATCCGGCGCTGTCTCGCCTGCAACACCTGCATCAACGAGATGCGCGGCGGAGCCGGCATCGGCTGCGTGGTCAACGGCGCCGCCGGCCGCGAAGCCTTGTTTGCCGATCGCAGGCCACCGCAAGGCGAGCGCATCGCCATCATCGGCGCAGGCCCCGCCGGGCTGACCTATGCATCGCTGGTCGCCGAGGGCAACGACGTCACGCTGTTCGAAAAGGACAAGCGCCCGGGCGGCGCCTTCCGCTATGCCGGCAAGGCGCCGTTGTTCCAGGAGGTCGCAGCGAGTGAGCTCAGTTTCGAGCGTTACATCGCCGATCTGTTCGCTGCATGCACCCGCAAGGGCGTCTCATTCCGCTTCGCGACCGACGTCACCCATCAGCCCGAAACACTCGCGCCCTTTGATCGGATCGTAATCGCGACCGGCGCCCGTTACCGGCACGGCCTCGGCCCAGTGGCGACCACGATGCTCGACTGGGGCGCCGGCCGCTGGCCGGGCTTTGCACGGCTCTTTTCCATGCCGGCGTTTCGCGACTGGTTCTATTACCGCGCCCGGCGGGGAACGGCCGACCGCTTCAAGGCATTGGCAAAGCCCGGGCAGACCGTCGTCGCCATCGGCGATGCCGTGGCGGCCGGCAAGAGCAAGCCGGCGATCGCCAGCGCGTTCGAGGCGGCTCTGCTGTCGTAAACGTTCCGACCGGAGCGCGTCGGACGCGTTGCCTACCCGCGCAGTTGGTCGAGCAGTGTCTTGGCCGCCTTGTGATCAGGCGTGCCGAAGCCCTCGTTGAACCAACCATAGATGGGGGCGAGAAGATCGTGGGCCTCCGACCGCCGGCCTTCCTTGGTCCAGAAGCGTGCGAGGGACAAGGCAGCTCGCAGTCCGAGGGATTTGGCCGTTTGACGCTCCGCAATCTCCAGCGCGTTCCGGAAGCAGCGCTCAGCGCCTGACGGATCCGCGGGATTGCTCAGGAGGAGAAGCTCGCCCTTCAGCCGATGCAGCTCGGCCTCGTAGAAGCGCTCGTCGTTACGCTCTACCATCGCCATCCCCTCACCGAGCAGCCTCAGTCCCCGTTCCGCTTGCCCGATCCGGCCGTCGGCTTCCGCTATCAGCGAAAGAAAGGTCGGCTGCCAAAGGCCCGCGCCGGTGGCCCGCAGGTCGGCCAGGCCTTGGCGCATCTGCGCGCCTCCGTCTTCGTCGCTGCCCTCCTGGACCAGTGCCCAGCCGCGCAGAATCGTCCCCATGGACATGAACAGTGGAAAGCCTTGTTCGGCACAGATCGCGATGGACGCCTCGGCATGCTCGCGCGCGGCTCGAGGCTCTTGCCGAAACTGATGCAGCCAGGCCGCAAAGACCAGGGCCATGGCCAGGCTGTGATGGTGAGACAAGTTTCGCGCCAGCGCGAGCGCCTCACAGCTCCGGTTGAAACCCTGCTCCGCATGACCGAGATGCCACAGCGCCAGAGCGGCATAGGACAGGCACACCACTCCCGGGTCAGTGCCGAACACGGACGCGTGCGAGCGATGCTTCTGCGCTTGGTAGAGCCGGGCGCCTTGCTCCAGATTCTCCAGCGCCGCGGTGACGTCCCCCAGCCAGAACGTGGGCACGCCGAGCGCTCGGTTGGCTTCGACGAACAGAGCCGAATCTTGGACGCTCACCGCCAGCTTGAGAAGCTGCTCGCCGGCCTCGCGGGCGGCCTTCAGCTCGCCCCGAACGTGGTAGAATCGATACAGCCCATGCAGCGCGGGGAAGAGCTGCGGCGGGGCCTCGCCTAATTCCCGGCAAAGGTCGCGCGCCCGCAGATAGTTCTCGCCAACCTGCGGACCCGCATAGCCTTGTGTCGCCGTCAGCGCGGATCCAAGCGCAAGCCGCAGGCTCAGCTCTTGCCTGACGCGCTCCGGACGGTCCGGCAGGGTCCCGAGCACCTCCAGCCCTTGCTTCAGATGACTGATCGCCTCCGCGTAAGCAGACTGCCGGAGATCGCGCTCGCCCGCGCGTTGCCGATAGACGATTGCCTGTGACGCGAGGCCCGCTTCCGTGAAATGGTACGCCAGCAACTGCGGTTGCGCCTCGGCGATCTCCGGAAAACGCTCCTCCATCATTCGCGCGATCTTCGCGTGCAGCAGGTGCCGTTTGCTCCGGAGCAGGCTCTGGTAAGCCGTGTCCTGCACCAGAGCGTGCTTGAAGCTGTACATGGCGTCGGGCGGCGCTCCCCGCTGGAACACCAGTTCGGAGGCGACCAGCTGACTCAGCGCCAAGTCGAGTTGTCCCGCAGGAATGTCGACGACGGCGGCGAGCAGCTGGTACGAGAACTCCCGGCCGAAAGCGGCTCCGATTTGGGCGACCTCCTTGACCGGCGCGAAGCGGTCCAGGCGCGCCATCAAGGAGTCGTACAGCGTCGTCGGGATCGCGCGCGGCGGCAGCGGGCCGGTCAGCTCAAAGCGACCACTCTCCTCCTTCAGCAGGCCCGACTCAACCACCGCCTTGGTCAACTCCTCGATGAAAAGCGGCACCCCGTCGGTGCGCGAGACGATCTGCTCGAGCACCTCTGCCGGCAGCACCTTGCCGCCGGTGACCCGCAGCGCAATGTCCGACCCGTGCCGCCGCGTGAGCCGCGACAGGGAGAGCCCGGTGACGTGGGCATGTCTCGTCCACGGCGGGACGAACTCGGGCCGAAATGTAATCAGCACGAGTACGGGCAAGCGTTGCACGCGCTGGATGACGAGCCCCAACAGCTCGAACGTGGACGGATCGATCCAATGCGCATCCTCATACACCGCCAGCACCGGACGCTGCCCGGCCAGGCCCGCAAGCTGCTCGACCAGCACCTCGAGCGTACGCTGCTTCCGGCGCTGCGGTGTAAGCGCGAGGGGCCGGTAGCGGTGATCTGCGGGGATCCCGAGCACCGCCGCCAGCAATTGCGTGGCTTCCTGAAGGTCGGTTGCCGATGGCGCCAGCAGCGCCTCGAGCTTGTCGAGCTTGGCGTCGGCGGTGTCCGCGCGATCGAAGCCGGCGGCGCGTTCGAACAGGCCGATCACCGGATAGAGCGCACTGTCGGTGTGATACGGTGAGCAGTAGTGACTGGTCCGGGTGTACAATTCGTCGCTCAGGCGATCGCGCAATTCCTGGACGACGCGAGACTTGCCGATGCCAGGCTCACCCGAGAGCAGCACGACCTGGCCGTCGCCTTCCTTCGCGCGCTCCCATCGCTCGAGCAGAAGCGCGATCTCGGGCTCGCGGCCGACCAGCGGCGTCAGGTTGGTGCCGTGCAGCGCCTCGAAGCGGCTGTCGACGGCGCTCGCGCCGATCACCTGCCACACCGGCACAGGCTCGCCGAAGCCTTTGACGCGAACATTCCCGAGCGCGCGGTATTCGAAGAGGTCGCCGAGGAGACTTCGGGTGATGCCGGCGATAATCACCGTGTCTGGCTCGGCATGCGCCTGAAGCCGCGCCGCAAGATTGGGAGTCTCGCCGACGACTGCCTCCTCCTGGGCAGTATGTTCGCCGATCAGGTCGCCCACGACGACCGTGCCGGTGGCGATGCCAACGCGGACATGAAGGTCGATACCGACGTCGGTCTGGAGGCCGGCCACGGCCCCGATCAGCGCCAGTCCCGCGCGCGTCGCCTGCTCGGCATCACCTTCATGCGCATGAGGGTAACCGAAATAGGCAAGCACACCGTCTCCCAGGTAGCGGGCGATGACTCCCTGGTGGAGTGCGACGATCTCCTTGATGGAGGTGTGATAGGCCGCTATCACCCGCCGCAGGTCCTCGGGATCGAGCCGGACTGCAAGTTCAGACGAGCCGACCAGATCGCAGCACAGGATCGTCAGCTGCCGCCGCTCGGCATCCGTTCGCGGCACCGGTTTGGTGGGCCCAGGCTTCAGCTCTGCGGCAACGGTCCCCTTCATGCCGGCGATCGCACGCAACATCTTGCGACGATGTCCGAGGAAGACCCCGAGATCCTTGAGGTCTTGCTCCGTCAAATCCGGGACGACCGAGAGATCAATGGCATTCTCGGCAAAGCACTGGGCGTACTCACCCAGTCCAAGCGAAGCCAGCCACTCCGCAATACCGGTCATGCCGAACCTGTTGCCCGCGGATGCAACAGTAGCACGAACATGACAGGCGAAGACATATCACGGGCTGTACCGGGCGGTAGCCAATGCCGTGCAAGCCTGCAAAATTCGCGCTTGCAAGAATGCACTCATCCGACCTCGTCGCTCGGCGCGATGGATCATCCTTGAGATAGTAATAGTTCGCCGCCGGCATGAATGCCGCGGCCGGCTGATGCGCCTTGAGCGTTGCGGTCAGCATGCCCATGTCGTCGTAGTTGACGGTGCGCCAGCCATGATCGCGGAAGAACGCGGCCCATTCCGGGTCATCGGTGGGAAAGCCGAGATTGACGTCGCAGGCAAAGATCATCTCGCGCGCCGATGAACGGACATTGGCGCCCAAGCTATCCGCTGCGGTCACAGACCTGCTCCCCTTCTATCCTCGCGGCGCGGGCAAGATTTTTCACCCGGCGCACGACGCCCGATTTCAGCAGCCTCGATCCACCGCAAGCCGCACCTTTCGCCGCCGCAGATGCTTCCGCCACGGCACCGGAGCGGACCAGCCGCCGGCCGGCTCCGGCGGCAGCCATGCCCTAGACGTGCACCACCTCGTTGTGCAGCACGCCGATGTGCTCGATGGTGGATTCGATCCGGTCGCCCGGCAGGCAGTAGCGGCTGGCAGGCACCAGGCCCGGCAGCGCCTGCCACTTGCCGCCGAGCTCGGGGTCCATCGACCATGCGGTGCCGGCGGGCGTGCCGGTGATGATGACCATGCCCGGCCGCAGCGTGAAGCTCGACGAGAAGAAATGGATGAGCTCCGCGCAGGTCCAGATCATTTCTCCCGTTGTGCTCGATTGCCGGAGATCGCCGTTGATGCGGGTCTCGAGCTTGAGCTTCTGCGGATCGGCGATCTCGTCCGCGGTGACGATGCACGGCCCCAGCGGGGCGCTGGTATCGAACGATTTGCCGCGGCCGAGGTCGTACCACACGCTTCCTTCGGGGGACCTCCGGACCTGGCGGTCGCGCGCGGTCACGTCGTTGACGATGGTGTAGCCGAACACGTGATCGAGCGCGGACGCGGCCGGGATATGCCGGCCGGGCTTGCCGATGACGATGGCCAGCTCGGTCTCGCAATCGAGCTTCTTGGTCAGCGCGGGGTCGTAGATGATGTGCTCGCCGGGGCCGACCACGCTGTCCGCGGTCTTCACGAAGAACTCGGGCTCCTTGCCGCTGATCGGGGTGTTGGCCTTTTCCTTGTTGTGGTCGCGATAGTTGCTGCCGCTGCACAGCAGCGTCGACGGCCGCATCGGCGCGGTGAGCGTTATTTTCGATAATGGGACTCGAGCGCTCGCCGGCGCTTTGTCGATCAGTCGCCGGGCGGCCTGCAGGGCCGCCTCCCCTGCTCGGATGAACGCGATCACGTCGCGGTAGGACGCCTCGCCGGCGTGATCGGGCATGCGTTTCGGATCGACGACGTGACCATCCAGCAGAAACCCTAACCGCTCTTCCGTTCCGTCCCGAAACGTTACCAACCGCATTTTCTTCTCCTTCCTACCGACAAACCGAATTTCGATCACACCGCCTCGTCGTCCCATGGGATGAGCCAATGCCGAAGGCGCAGGATCACAAGGTCGAGGACGAGGCCGGTCGCCAGCATGACCAGGATGTAGACGAAGACGGTCGGCGTCTGGAAGAAACGCTGCGCGAACATGAGCGCTGCGCCGACCCCGCCGCCGCCGGCGATCATCTCGGCGGTGAACGCGATGATCAGCGCAACCGGCACGGTCACCCGCACGCCGCTGAAGATATAGGGCTGCGCGGCGGGAAAGATGATCCGGGAGAGCAGCTTGCGCTCGGACGTGCCCATCGCCTCCGCCGACCAGATCACCGTGCGGCTCACGGCTGCCGCCCCGTGATAGGTCGCGACGATCATCGGAAAGACGCAGGTGAAGGCGACCAGCAGGATCTTCGACAGATGGTCGATACCGAACCACAGGATGAAGATCGGCACGAACGCGATCTTGGGCGCCGGAAAGCCGAGCGACACCAGCGGGTCGAGCGCCCAATGCGCCCATTTCGACCGCGCCATCCACAGGCCGGCGAACACGCCGAAGACCACCGCGAGGGCAAGCCCGGCAAAGGCGCGATAAAGACTTACCAGCAGCGGCGCCACGATCTCGCCCTCGAACAGCAGGACCCAGAACTGCTCGAGCACCGTGGTGACGGTCGGCAGGAACAACGGCCGGACCAGGCCGGCGCGGGCGACCAGTTCCCACAGCAGGAGAACGAGCAGCAGCGGATAGCAGTAGCGCAGCGCCGCCCACAGGGCGTCGAGCGCTCCGCGTGCCGCGTGTGCCCGCTCAGCCACCGGCATGCGCCGCGTGAATGGAATCGTGCCAGCGCAGAAGGTAATGCATCGCCGCCAGCAGCGCCCGGTCGGCGGCATAGGCGACGATCACGATCGCCAGCAGGCCACCGAACATGTAGGCATACGCGCCGCTCTCCCCGTAGAAGAAGATGAGCTTCCCGATACCGGTCCGGGAGGCGATCATCTCGGCGGAGATCGTCAGCACGAAGCAGAACCCGAGCGCGATGCGGATTCCGGTGAAGATCGAGAGCGACGCGCTCGGCAGGAGAATGCGCCACAGGATGAGGCGGTGCGGCGTTCCCATGGCGCGCGCGCTCCACACGATCACCGGCGGCACTGCTTTGACGCCGTGATAGGTGCTCACGATCACGGGCAGAAGGCAGGCGAGCATGACCGACAGCATGTTGGTGACATTGCCGATCCCGAACCAGAGAATGAACAACGGCACCAGCGATGTCTTGGGCAGCGAATAGGTCGTCGCCACCAGCGGCCCGAGGAACTGGTCGGCGCGGCGCGAGGTCGCCATCGCCAGCCCGATCGCCACGCCGACGACCGAGCCGATGACGAGACCGCCGAGCGCGCGGTAGAGGGAAACGAGGAGATTGACCACGATCTCGCCGTTGCGGGTCATCTCCCACAGCGCCCGCACCGTCTCGCCGAAGGACGGCAGGAACGCGCGATCGACCAGGTCGAGCTCGACCACGAGCTGCCAGACCGCTACGACGATCGCGATCGGCAGGTAGCGTCCGGCTGCGCGCAGCCAGTTCGGGTACGAACCGCCCGACCACCACGTGCGCGGCGCAACCGATACGGCCATCACGCCTCCCTCGCTGCCCCGCTCGCGCCGGGGTTGGCGCCGGCTTGGCGGCGAACGGAGAGCCAGACTTCGTTGCGCAAGTGGTTGAAATCGTCGTTGAGGACGGTCACCTCGCGTTCGCCGCTGCGATCGATGGTGACGGGGAATTCCTGCACGATCCGTCCCGGCCGCTGCGACATCACCAGCACGCGCCCGGACAGGTAGACGGCTTCGTTGACGTCGTGGGTGACCATGACAACGGTCTTGCGCGTCGCCTGCCACAGCCGCAGCAACTCGTCCTGCATCCCCTCCCGCGTCAGGGCGTCGAGCGCACCGAACGGCTCGTCGAGCAGGAGGATTTTCGGATCGTAGGCGAGCGTGCGGGCGATCGCGACGCGCTGCTTCATGCCGCCGGAGAGCTCGCGCGGAAAACGATGTTCGAAGCCTTGCAGGCCGATCGTGCGGACGAGGCGTTCGACGATCTCTTTGCACTGCTTCGCTGACGTCCCGCTCATTTCAAGGCCGTAGCGGATGTTCTGCGCCACGGTCAGCCACGGAAACAACGCATATTCCTGGAACACGATGCCGCGGTCGACGCCTGGGCCCGTCACCGCCTTGCCGTTGACCTCGATCGTGCCGCCGTCGGCGCCGAGGAAGCCGCCGAGGATATAAAGGAGCGTGCTCTTGCCGCAGCCGGAGGGGCCGACGATGGTGACGAATTCGCCTTCCTTGACCTCGATGTCGACGTCAGCCAGGGCCGGGACGTCGCCGTCCCTGGCCCGGTAGCGCTTATTGAGATTCTTGACGCATATGCTGATCATACACAGTGTCCCGATTCCGAAGTTCGCATCATTGTGCGGCGCGCTCATTTGCGAACTTCGGAATCGAAGGACACTAGCAATTTATTGAACTAGTGTGGCTTTGGTTCAGAAGTCCGCGTCGCGGACTCGCGGCCAGAATGACGCGGACTTCTGAACCGCCACACTAGCAAGGATAGGGCAGATACGACGTGTTGAGATACTCCGAAACCTTCACCGGCTTGTCGATCAGCCCCTCGTTGTACATCGCGTCGATCGGCGTCTGGATGGTCCCGACCGAGACGCAGCCGTTGCGATCGCGGTAGTAGTCGCGCTCGGTCATGAAATAGGAATCAAGCACGTCCGCCGGCGATTTGGTGAATTCCGCGGTGATCTCGATCGCCTTCTTGCGATTGACGGGATCGTAGAACCAGTGCAGGCCGCGCACGTAGTCGGCGAGGAATGACTTCACAGCTTCGGGATTCTTCTTCAGGAAATCGTTGGTGACGACCTGGAAGATCACGGAATAGGGACCGAATGCGTCGCCGCCGGTGAAGAGCCCGCGCAGGTCGCCCTTGCGGATCTCGGCGTTCATGAACGGCAGGATCAGGATGCCGGCGTCGATGCGCTTTTCGCGCAGGGCGGCGGCCTGGTTGGGAAAGGCCACCTCGACGATGGTCAGATCCTTGCGCGGGTCGATGCCGTCCTTCTTGAGCTTGACCCGCAACGCCAGATCGACGGCGGAGCCGAAGGCGTTGACGCCGACCTTCTTGCCCTTGAGATCCTGGGTCGAGTTTATGGGCGAATCCTTGAGCACGAAGAACGTGTTCTGGGCGAAACCGGCGCGGCCGTCCTGGTAGTTATCAGACACGATGGTCATGCCGCCGGGCACGATGTTCTTGATCACGGAGGTGGCAAAGACCGCAAACGACAGCGTCGCCATATCGGCCTGGCCCGCTGCGAGCAGCGTGCCGGCTTCCGGCGTGCCGCGGGTGAAGGTCATGTCGACCGTGTAATCCTTGCCGTAGCCCTTCAGCACGTTCTTCTGCATCCAGTCGAGATAGATCACCGTCTCCATCTCGTTGGGACCGATGCCGCCGCCGGTGGCGTAGCGGATCACCGTCGGCGCCGCGCGCGCAGGACGGATGAATGGAGCGCACAGCCCCGCCAAGGCGCCGGTCGTGCCGGCCGCCACCAAGGTGCGACGTGTGAGCGCAGCGTACGTGCCAGTAGCGTGCTTGCCAGTCATGGGTCTCTCCAGTTGCAACCTGCCGTACGGCAGTTTCGGCGCATTCTCAATTCAGAGCGCCCGCCCTTCCCTCTCGCATGCAAGACAAGCGCCAGAGCGACTGCATTCTTGGATTCGCCGACCGATAGTTGCCGGGATCGATCCTAGCGCTGCCCGTACCGTGATCGGCCGGCATCTTCGCGTCATATGCGCGGCTTCAGGCCTTCGCGGGACCCGCGGCAACACCCTCGATCTCGATCAGCATGCCCGGATGCGCCAGCGTCGGGACGCCGATGAGCGAGCGTGCCGGCGGATTTTCGTTGCCGAAATAGCGGGCCGAGATCTCGTTGAGGATGTTCTGGCCGTCCATCTGGGTGGTGAAGATCGTAAGCTTCATGACGTCCTTCATCGTGGCGCCGGCGGCGTCGAGTATCTCCTTGATGTGGACGAAGGTGCGCTCGGTCTGCTCACGAAAGTCGCCCGCGAGCCATTGCCGCTCGTCGTCGGGATCGTGCGGATGCTTGTGATACGTCGGGACCGTGCAACAACCCGAGAAGAAGATCAGCCGCCCGCCCTCGATCGAATAGGCCGCCGAGAATGGGCTCTTGTACTCCGTCCGCATCGGCACGTGATGGATCGGCTCAACCTTCATGCGTTCACTCCTGTCGCGCTTTCGGGCGAGCGATACCCGGTTCGCCGCCGAAAGCGTCAAATGCAAACCATCGTCACCACGATCATCAGCCGAAACGGGCCGCTTGATAAGAAGTCAAACTTGAATATGTTTGTTTCCAAATTCGACCAAATCTCGCGAGCGCGCGGTGCATAATCCGTTGGACATGCTGGTCTTCGCCAAGGTCGTGGAGCTGCGAAGCTTTTCACTGACCGCGCGCAGGCTCGGTATTTCGCGCTCTGCCGCCAGCAAGCATGTCACCCGCCTTGAGCAGGCCCTGGGCGCGCGCCTGCTCAACCGCACCACGCGCAAGCTCAGCCTCACCGAGCCGGGGCACGCCGCCTACGCCCATTGTGCACGGATCGCGGCAGAAGTGGAGGCCAGCGAGCTCTCCGTGCAGCGGTTCGTAAGCCGTCCGAAGGGGCTGCTGCGCGTCAGCGCGCCGTCGGCGTTCGGACGGCTGCACCTGGTGCCGATCCTTCCGGAATATCTCACCCGCCATCCCGATGTCGCGATCGACCTCGTTTTGAGCGATCGGCTGGTCGACCTGGTCGAGGAGCGCTTCGACATCGCGATCCAATCCTCCCCCCTCACCCCCGCCAACCTCATCCGGCGCGATATCGCCCCGATCCGGTGGGCGGTTTGCGCGACGCCGGGCTATTTGCAGAAGTTCGCGGCACCCCGCGAGCCCGACGATCTGCGCACGCACAACTGCATCTTCTACGCCTCCGCAGCCGTGCGCGGCGATGCCTGGACCCTTTCCCGCAAGGGCGAGACGACGCGGGTCACGGTCAACGGAAATTTTCGCGCCAACAACAGCGAGGCCGTGCGCGATGCCGCGGTGCGCGGGCTAGGTCTGGCGCTGCTGCCCACATTCGCCATGTGGCAGGACCTGAAAACCGGAGCGCTGGTGCGGGTATTGCCGGACTGGACTGCCCATGGGACGTTCGGCAGCAGCCTGACCGCCTATTTCATCGCCGATCGCCAGCTCACGCCGAAGATCCGCACCCTGGTCGATTTCCTCGTCGAACGCTTCGGAAAGTCGCCCGCGTGGGACCGCGGCATCACCGTCGGAGGGACGGCCAAGGCACGCTGAGAGAGCGGCGCCGCGGTTCACTGTCATATCGTTGTGAGGAGCAGTCGGATGATCGAACGCCAGAACCTGTTTCCCGAAGCGCTATCGAAGCGCGTTGTCGGCGGGCACGTGCTCTATTCGCCTGTCGTGACCGTCGTCGCGGGAAAGCTCGTCTTCGTCTCGGGCCTGCTCGCCCGCAACCAGGCCGGCGAGATCGTCGGCAAGGGAGACATGGGCGCCCAGATCCGCCAGGTCGGCGAGAACCTGAAGGCCGCCCTGGCGGCGGCCGGGGCGACGCTGGCCGATCTCGTCCGCACCCAGACCTTCACCACCGACATCGACGAGTTCTTCAAGCATGTCGGCGTGCGGATGGAATATTTCGCCGCGCTGCCGACCAGCACCACCGTCGAGGTGCGCCGCCTCTCGCATCCGGATTTTCTGGTCGAGGTCGAGGCGATTGCAGTTGTTGAAAACAAGTAGCTCGCCGCGGTTGCGCGGCCACCGTATCGGAACTCCTACTGCAAGAAGATTTTCATATTCTCAAAATCGAAGGTCACTGCATAAGGCTTGAAGAAATCGTGGCCGACCATGCCCGCGAGGTGAAAGCCAAACATGTTCTCCCAGGGGAACGGCCCATCGTAAAGCCCCGGGACGTTCTCTTCCTGCACTTGCCCGAACGAAAGGCGCCGCACGACGTAGGGCACGATCTTCAAGGTCCCGCCGTCGCCCGCCCCCGCTGAGGCTTTGTCCTCCTCCAACTTGATCCCGGCTTCCTTGATCACCGACTCTGCCAATTTGACGCCCGCGCCCGACAGCCCGGTGTCGACGAAGAGAAGCGTCGGCGGAAGCGCCTCCACGCGACCCCAGCCCACCATGAAATGGTCGCTTGCGATCCAGAAAGGAACCGCGACGCTCTTGCCCGCGGACGCCATAAACTCCTGCAGGTTTGCCGCGTTTTTCCGACGGAGCACGAGCTCGCCGCGCGGGAAATCGAGGGTCGCAAGGAAATGGTAGAAAAGCGTAGTCCCGATGATACCGTCGATCCGCTTTGCGCCAAGGCTTTGCGAGAGCTGGCGCAGGGGTAGCATCGCAACAGGCAGATTCCGTACCGTCCAGTCGCCGACCGTGAGGGATTCGATCCGCCCTTGCTGAACCTCGGTGTGCTGGCCGCCGGAAAAGGTGCCTTGCACCGTCCCGAATTGCGGGACGCCAAGCTCCCGGGCGAATGCCGTGTCGAGCGCCACCTCCGAGCCGCCCGTGTCGATGAAAAAAGTGACCTCGTCGCCCCCGTTCACCCGCACGCTGACCAATGGCAGCGGGTCTGTCCGCAGGAATTTCAGACGCGTACTTTGCTCATCGCCGCGCACCTCGTAAGGCGTCTGGCCCTTGAAGCTCTGCAACTTCGCAACATTCAGCGTCGGATACTGTGAGATGACCAACGGGTTCGCGCGCACGTCAACACCGTTCAGCGCAGCCACCGCCTGTTCGAAATCGTCGCGGCGATAATACACCTCGGCGAGCATGACCTTGGGGTCGGTGTCGCCGGGCCGCAGGGCGATAGCCCTTTCCAGCCAGTTCCTGGCGTCGTCGAGCCGGTTGGAGAGCAGCGCGATCCGACCCAACTGGAGAATGGCCGAATAGTCGGCGGGCTGGTCAGCGGCGATTCGGGCGTACTGTTCGCCCGCCTGGGCAAACTCCCCGGTTTGGAAGAGCCGGTCGGCGGCATCGATTGGCGATGGCTTCCGCTCCACACCCTGTCCCAAGCAAGCGCAAGGCGCGAGCACGACCAAGAGGGCGAGGCAAATCCCGGCAGATTTCATTGTGCGGACTCGCGAGCGGGGGGACGGCGTGGCGGGCAAAGCGTATCAGCCAGAGCATGATCCCGAAAAGTGGGTACCGGTTTTCGGAAAAGATCATGCTCCGCCAAAAGGCTAGTATCCCGATTCCGAAGTTCGCATCATTGCGCGGCATACTCGTTTGCGAACTTCGGAATCAAAGGGACACTAGCAATCTATGATTCTAGTGCGGTTTTTGGATTTGAAGTTCCTACACAAACGCGCGGCTATAATG
>Ga0207648_10002026_pt1 | contig 22125 bp, 17 predicted proteins | sample KBSMisM32_FD_184310 | JGI IMG/M metagenome (GOLD analysis project Ga0207648, IMG submission 184310) | Miscanthus rhizosphere microbial communities from Kellogg Biological Station, Michigan, USA - KBS Miscanthus M3-2 (SPAdes) (version 2) | ecosystem: Host-associated > Plants > Roots >...
CGCCAGCGGCCGCGCGCGCGACAGCCGCTGGGGCGACACCCGCGGTCGGTGTGCCGTCGCCGCACGAATCGGCGCACCTGCACGTCGCCGGAGCGGCCACGTACGTCGACGACATGCCCGAGCTCGCCGGCACGCTGCACGCGGCGCTCGGCCTGTCGCCGGTGGCGCACGGCCGGCTGGCACCGCCGGCACTGGCGGCGATCGCCACCCTGCCCGACGTGGTGGACGTGCTGAGTGCGCGCGACATCCCGGGGCGCAACGACTGCGGCCCGATCGTGCACGACGACCCCATCTTCGCCGACGGCGTCGTGCACTACCTCGGCCAGCCGGTGTTCGCGGTGCTGGCGCGCACGCGCGACGCCGCCCGGCGTGCCGCGGCGCAAGCCAGGAAGGTGCTCTCGATCGAGCCGCTGCCGCCGGTGCTGAGCGCGCGCGACGCGCACGCGAAGCAGCAGTACGTGCTGCCGCCGATGCACCTGGTGCGCGGCGATGCGGCGCGCGCGATCGCCGCCGCGCCGCGGCGCCTCGAAGGGTCGCTCTCGATCGGCGGCCAGGAGCAGTTCTATCTCGAAGGGCAGATCGCCTACGCGATCCCGCTCGAGGATGGCGGCGTGCACGTGCACTGCTCGACGCAGCACCCCACCGAGATGCAGAACGTGGTCGCGCATGCGCTGGGCGTCGACGCGCACCGCGTGCGCGTCGAGTGCCGCCGCATGGGCGGCGGCTTCGGCGGCAAGGAGTCGCAGTCGGCGCTGTTCGCCTGCGTGGCGGCGATCGCCGCGCGCCGCACCGGACACGCGGTGAAGCTGCGGCCCGATCGCGACGACGACTTCCTCGTCACCGGGCGCCGCCACGGTTTCGAGTACGACTACGAGATCGGCTACGACGACGACGGCCGCGTGCTGGGCGCGCAGATCGACCTGATCAGCAACGCCGGCTTTTCGGCCGACCTGTCGGGCCCCGTGATGACGCGCGCGCTGTGCCACTTCGACAATGCGTACTGGCTGCCGCACGTCGCCGCCCACGGCTACTCGGCGCGCACCAACACGCAGAGCAACACCGCGTTTCGCGGCTTCGGCGGCCCGCAGGGTGCGATCGCGATCGAGGCGATCCTCGACGAGATCGCGCGTGCGCTCGGCAAGGATGCGCTGGAGGTGCGGCGCGTCAACTTATACGGCAAGACTCAGCAGCACGTCACGCCGTACGGCCAGGCGATCGAAGACAACATCATTCACGAGCTGGTCGAGCGCCTGGTCCGGACCAGCGGCTACACGTTGCGCCGCCGGCAGGTGGCCGCGTTCAACGAGGGCAGCCCGGTGCTCAAGCGCGGCCTCGCCTTGACGCCGGTGAAGTTCGGCATCTCGTTCAACGTCGCGCATTTCAACCAGGCCGGCGCGCTGGTGCACGTCTACGTCGACGGCTCGATCCTCGTCAACCACGGCGGCACCGAGATGGGCCAGGGGCTGAACACCAAGGTGGCGCAGGTGGTCGCGCACGAACTCGGTGTGCCGCTGGCCCGCGTGCACTGCACCGCCACCGACACGCAGAAGGTCGCCAACACGTCGGCCACGGCCGCCTCGACAGGCGCCGATCTCAACGGCAAGGCGGCCCAGGATGCGGCAGGCAAGCTGCGCGCGCGGCTGGCGGCGTTCGCGGCGCAGCGCTGCCGCACCGGCGTGCACGACGTGCGCTTCTCGGATGACACGGTGTTCGCGGGCGACCAGCGCATCCCCTTCTGCGTGCTGGTGCAGGAGGCCTACATGGCGCGCGTGCAGTTGTGGGCCGACGGCTTCTATGCGACGCCGGGGCTGCACTGGAACCGCGACACGCTGCAGGGCAGGCCGTTCTTCTACTTCGCTTACGGGGCCGCGGTCAGCGAGGTGGTGGTCGACACGCTGACGGGCGAGTCGCGCCTGCTGCGCGCCGACGTGCTGCACGACGTCGGTCGCTCGCTGAACCCGGCGATCGACATCGGCCAAGTCGAAGGCGCGTTCATCCAGGGCATGGGCTGGCTGACCACCGAAGAGCTGAAGTGGCACCCGCAGTCGGGGCTGCTGATGACGCACGCACCGAGCACCTACAAGATTCCCACCGCCAACGACTGCCCCGCCGAGTTCCACGTCGCGCTGTACGAGGCCGACAACGTGGCCGACAGCGTCCACCGCAGCAAGGCGGTGGGCGAGCCGCCGCTGCTGTTGCCGTTCTCGGTGTTCTTCGCGATCCGCGATGCAGTGTCGTCGCTCGGTGGCCACCGTGTGAACCCGCCGCTGCGCGCGCCGGCCACCGCCGAGGCGGTGCTCGAGGCGATCGCCGCGGTGCGCGCCGCGGCATGACAGCGCGCAGCGCGGTGCGCGGCCGATGAACCGGACGGTGTACGACACCGCCCGCGCGTGGCTGGCCGTGCAGCGCGCGGCGATGGTCATCGACGTGGTCGATTTCAAGGGCTCGGTGCCGCGCGAGACCGGCACCCGCATGCTGGTGGCCCACGACGCGGTGGTCGGCACGATCGGCGGCGGCCACCTCGAGCTGCAGGCGATCGACGAGGCGCGTCGCCTGCTTGGCGCGGACCGATCGGCGTCGACGCACGAGCGCGAGATCGCGCTCGGCCCCACGCTCGGACAGTGTTGCGGCGGCGTGCTGCGCCTGCGCTGGCAGCCGCTGTCTGCGCCGACACTGGCGGCGTGGCCGCCGCCGGCACCGCGCTTTCACCTGCAGCTGTACGGCGCCGGCCACGTGGGGCGCGCGATCGTGGCGCTGCTGGCCGGCATCGATTGCCGCGTGCAGTGGATCGACGAGCGCGACAGCGAGTTCCCCGCCGAGCCGTCGCCGCTGCACATCGAGCGGCTGTGCGTCGAGCCGGTCGAGGCCGAGGTCGCACAGGCGCCGCGCGCCGCGTGCTTCCTGGTGTTGACGCACAGCCACGACCTCGACCTGCGCATCACCGAGGCCATCCTGCGGCGCGGCGACTTCGCCTACCTCGGGCTGATCGGCTCGGCCACCAAGCGCGCGCGCTTCGTGCACCGCTTCGAGCAGCGCGGCATCGACGCCGCTGCGCTGCAGCGGCTCACCTGCCCGATCGGCGTGCCCGGCATCGAGGGCAAGGAGCCCGCGGTGATCGCGGTGGCGGTGGTGGCGCAGCTGCTGCAGCACACCAGCGCCTGATGCACCGCCGAAGCCCTCCGATGTCCAACCGTCTTCGCCCTCACAACGGCTGGACCGGCTGGGCCGGTGCCGCGGGCTTGGCCTGGCTGGCAGTGACCGGGTGTGCCGCCCATCACACGATCGATTGCAGCGGCCGCAGCGGCATCGAGCTCGCGCGCTGCGAGCGCCACCAGAACATGGCGGCGCAGTGCGGGCCGATCGAGGGCGACGCGCACTTCGCCTGCGACCGCGCGTTCCTGCTGGCCAACCCGCTGCGCTGCGACGCGCTCGGCGGCGACGACGCCACGCGCTGCGCCGCCGAAGCGGTGGCGTTCAAGGCCTGCGAGCCGGAACCCGGGCGCGCGTTCATGCGCTGCGTCGGCGAGCGCCTGAAGGCCAGCCCGATGGGGCACTGACGGCCGAGCCGCCAGCGCCGCACGGTCACGCGCGCATCGCCTTCAGCAACTCCTGCGAGCCGGCGCTGAGGATGCGCGCGTCGGAGCTCACCGTCACCAGGTCGAAGCCCATCGCGGCGCGCGCCTTCGCGACCGCCGGCGACAGGTTGTGGACGGCGGCGCGCACGCCGTGCGCCTTGGCGCGCGCCAGGATGTGCGCGATCGCCTGCGCAGCCGGCGCATCGACGTCGTCGAGCACCGGTCGGCAGCCGAGCGACAGCGACAGGTCCGATGGGCCGATGTAGACCGCGTCGAGCCCTTCGACCGACAGGATGTCGTCGAGGTGGTCGAGCGCCTGCTTGGTCTCGATCATCGCGAACACGACGATCGTGTCGTTGGCCTTGGTCGCATAGTCGCTGCCGCCGTACAGCGTGGCCCGCACGGGGCCGAAGCTGCGGCTGCCGCGCGGCGCATAGTGCGTGTAGGCGACCAGGCGCTGCGCTTCCTCGCGCGTGTTGACCATCGGGCAGATGATCCCGTAGGCGCCAGCGTCGAGGCTCTTCATGATGATGCCGGGTTCGAGCCACGGCACGCGCACGATCGGCGTGGTCGGCGTGGTGCTGATCGCCTGCAGCATCGGCACCAGCTGGCTGTAGTCGACCACGCCGTGCTGCATGTCGATCGTCAGCGTGTCCCAGCCTTGGTGCGCCATCACCTCGGCGCTGAAGCCGTTGGGGATGGCCAGCCAGCCGTTGATCGCGTACTGGTTCTGCTGCCACAACGTGCGCAGGCGGTTTTCTCTCACGAAGCTTCTCCAGGTATCGGTTGTTCAACCGAGCGATGCGGCATCGCATCGACAAGCGAACGCCGCGGATCCGGCTTCGCTGGGCCGCCGCCGGCGTTGCCCCCGTCGAGGGGGAGGCGGCCGCCAGGCCGCTTCGGGCGTGGTCTCATGTCGCACGGCTGATCAGCTTGCCGGTGTCGAAGTACGACTTCAGGTTGTCGAACACCCGCTGCGCCATCGCGCCGCGGGTCTCGACGGTGGCACTGCCGATGTGCGGCACCAGCACGACGTTGTCCAGCCCCATCAGCTCGGCGGGCACCTGCGGCTCGTTCTCGAACACGTCGAGCCCCGCGCCGCCGATGCGGCGCTCCTTCAGCGCGCGCACCAGCGCGGCTTCATCGACCACCGAGCCGCGCGACACGTTGATCAGGTAGCCTTTGGTGCCGAGCGCGTCGAGCACCGCATCGTTGACCAGGTGGCGCGTCGCCGCGCCGCCCGGCACGATCACCACCAGGAAGTCGCACCAGCGCGCCAGCTCAACCAGCGAAGGCTCGTGCGCGATCGAGGTGTCGACCACCGGACGCCGGTTGTGATAGCGGATGTCCATGTCGAACGCCAGCGCGCGCTTGGCGATCACGTGGCCGATGCGCCCGAGGCCGACGATGCCGAGCTTCTTGCCGCTGACCTTGCGCTGCAGCGGATAGGCACCCCGCGGCCACGAGCCGGCGCGCAGGTAGCGCTCTGAAGCGCCGATGCCGCGCGCGACGTCGATGATCAGCCCCAGCGCCAGGTCGGCCACGCAATCGTTCAACACGTCGGGCGTGTTGCCCACCGGGATGCCACGCTGGGCGGCCGCATGGAGGTCGATCTTGTCGACGCCGACGCCAAAGCTCGAGATCACCTTCAACGCCGGCAGCGCCTCGATCAGCGCCGCATCGGCGAAGCCGGCGGTGGCCAGGCCGACGTACTCGCGGCCGCGCGCCGCGACGAAGGCCTTGGGGTCGGTCTCGTCGACCAGGCGGTGCCAGTCGAAGGTTTCGGCCAGCTGCTTCTCCAACGACGGCATCAGCTTGCCGTACTGCAGCACCTTGTGCTTCATCACGTCGCTCCCTGTCTCAATCGGAGGGCCGCATTCTCGCGCCGGCGCCGTGCCGACGCGCCGCGCCGGGCCCGTGGACCGTGAGCAGAAGGCAGAAGGCCATGTCGTCAGTCATCGTACAAGCATCGCGGGCGTTCGGCCGGGGTGTCAGGCCGCGGCGGCCTGGCCGGCGCGGCGCCGCCGCTCGCGGCTGTTGGCCAGGTGGGTGCGCATGGCGGCGCGCGCGGCCTCCGGATCCTGATTGGCGATCGCGTCCAGGATGCTCTCGTGCTCGGCGTGCACGCGCCGCAGATAGGCACGCCGCTCGTCGTCGAGCGTCTCGGACGGCTCCAGGCGCGCGCGCGGGATGATCTTGATGCCCAGCGTGGTGAGCAAGCCGGCGAAATGCGCGTTCTGCGTCGCGCGCGCGATCTCGCCATGGAAGCGGAAGTCGGCCGCCACCGAATCGCGCCCGCCGTCGACCGCGCGCGCGAAGTCGTCGAGCGCTTCGCGCATCACCTCCAGGTTGGCCTTGCTGCGCCGTCGAGCGGCCAGAGCCGCCGCCTCGGTCTCGACGCCGATGCGCAGCTCGAGCACCGCGATCACGTCGGTCAGCGTCGCCAGGTGCTTGGCCTCGATGCGAAAAGCGCGCCGCGCCGGCGTCGCATCGACCACGAAGGTGCCGACGCCGTGGCGCGTGTGCACCAGCCCGGCGGCCTGCAGCTTGGAGATGGCCTCGCGCACCACGGTGCGGCTGACGCCGAACTCCTCCATCACGGCGGCCTCGGTGGGCAGCTTGTCGCCCGCGGCCAGCGCGCCGGCGCGGATGCGGCTGCCCAGCACGTCGACCAGTTCGAGCGCAAGGGTGCGCGGGCGGCGGGACGACAGGTCGGTGTGCATCGCTTTGGTGGAAACCCGAGCCGGCGTTGACAGCCGAGAGCGCTTCCACGACCATGTTGTACGACAACAGACAACTGACGGCAACCCCCCGGCAACCCTGCCCCTCACGGCTTGGCCGGGCCACGACGACACCACGACGATGGCCTTCGATCGCTTGCTGCTCACCGGCGCCGCGGGTGCCCTCGGCCGCGTGCTGCGGCCCCGCCTGAAGGACCTGTGCACCACTTTGCGCGTGTCCGACAAGGACGACCTCGGCGCGGCGGCACCGGGCGAGGAAGTGCGTGCTGCCGCGCTCGAGGACAAGGCGGCGGTGCTCGCACTGCTCGAGGGTGTCGACGCGGTGGTGCACCTGGGCGGCATCAGCACCGAGCAGCCGTGGGAGCCCATCCTGGCGGCCAACGTGGTCGGCGCGGTGCACCTGTACGAAGCGGCGCGCAAGCACGGCGTCAAGCGCATCGTCTATGCGAGCTCCAACCACGTCACCGGCTTCTACCGGCAAGATCAAGTGATCTCGCCGCACGATCCGGTGCGCCCCGACGGCGCGTACGGCCTCAGCAAGGCGTGGGGCGAGAACGTGTCGCGCTTCTACTTCGACCGCTACGGCATCGAGACCGCCTGCCTGCGCATCGGCTCGTCGTTCCCCGAGCCGAAAGACCGCCGCATGCTCGCCACCTGGCTCAGTTACGACGACCTCGAGCGCCTGGTGCGCGCCTGCCTGAGCGCGCCGGTGCTCGGCCACACCATCGTCTACGGCATGTCGGACAACACCACCACCTGGTGGGACAACACGCCGGCGCGCCACATCGGCTATCGCCCGCAGGACAGCTCCGAGCCGTTTCGCGCCGCGCTCGAGCAGCGCCAGCCCACGCTCGACCTCAGCGACCCCGCCGTCATTTACCAGGGCGGCGTGTTCGTGCGCACCGGGCCCCTCGACTGAGTCGATGATTTTCTTTTCCGTTCCCGCACACACAGGAGACACACGATGCTCAAGCCGCTGATCACGCTGGCGCTGCTCGGCGCCGTCGCGTTCGCCGCGCAGGCCGTCGAATTCCGCTCGGCCGACGTGCACAACGCCGACGACTACCCCACCGTGGCCGCCGTCAAGTACATGAGCGAGCTGCTCGACAAGCGCAGCAACGGCAAGTACCACATCAAGGTGTTCAACAAGGGTGCGCTCGGCAGCGAGAAGGAGACGATCGACCAGGTGAAGATCGGCGCGCTCGAGCTGACGCGCGTGAACATCAGCCCGATGAATTCGGTCTGCGCCAAGACGCAGGTGCCGACGATGCCGTTCCTGTTCCGCTCGGTCGAGCACATGCGCAAGGTGCTCGACGGCCCGGTGGGCGAGGAGATCCTGAAGAGCTGCGAGGACCAGGGCTTCATCGGCCTGGCCTTCTACGACAGCGGCGCGCGCAGCATCTACGCCAAGAAGCCGATCAAGACCGTGGCCGACGCCAAGGGGCTGAAGATCCGGGTGCAGCAGAGCGACCTGTGGGTGGCGCTGGTCAGCGCGATGGGCGCCAACCCGACGCCGATGCCCTATGGCGAGGTCTACACCGCGTTGAAGACAGGGCTGATCGACGCCGCCGAGAACAACATCCCGTCGTTCGACACCGCGCGCCACTTCGAAGCGGTGAAGATCTACTCGAAGACCGAGCACTCGATGGCGCCCGAGATGCTGCTGATGAGCAAGATCGTCTACGACAAGCTGCCCAAGGCCGACCAGGACATGATCCGCGCCGCGGCCAAGGAATCGGTGGCGGTCGAGCGCCAGAAGTGGGACGAGCAGGAGGCCAAGTCGCTCGCCGTGGTCAAGGCCGGCGGCGTCGAGATCGTCGAGGTCGACAAGAAGAGCTTCCAGGACGCGATGGGGCCGGTCTACACCAAGTTCATGAACACGCCCGATCTGCAACGCCTGGTGAAGGCTGTCCAGGATACGAAGTGAGCGTGGCGGCGCCCGCGGCGGGAGGCTCGGCGCTGGCACAAGGTTTCACGCGCTTCTGCGCCGCCATCTCGAAGGCCTCGCTCGCCCTCGCGGTGTGCGGCCTGATCGGGCTGATCCTGTGCGTGCAGCTGCAGGTGGTGGGGCGCTACGTCTTCAACGACACCCCCACCTGGGCCGAGGCGCTGGCGCTGCTGCTGGTGCTGTACGTCACCGCGTTCGGCGTCGCGGTCGGCGTGCGCGACGCCGGGCACATCGGGCTCGAATCGATCGTGGTGCTGCTGCCCGAACGCTGGCGCCTGAGGCTCGAACTGCTGATCCACGGGCTGGTCGGGCTGTTCGGCGCGTTCATGCTCAAGAGCGGTTGGCTGTGGATGACGCTGAAGTGGAACGAGCGCAAACCGATGCTCGGCACGCCCGAGGGCATGGACTACCTGCCGCTGGTGATCGCGGGCCTGCTGGTGATGCTGTTCTCGGTGGAGCACATCGTCGCGCTGCGGCGCGGCGTCGACGTGGAGCCCGCGTGGCATTGAGGCCCCCATGGAACTGACCGTGCTGTGCGTCAGCTTCACGCTGCTGCTGCTGATCGGCGTGCCCGTGGCGTTCGCGATCGGCCTGTCGTCGGTGGCCACCATCGCCGCCGCCGGGCTGCCGGTGGCCATCGTGTTCCAGAAGATGGTCGGCGGGATGCAGATCTTCAGCTTCCTGGCGATCCCGTTCTTCGTGTTCGCCGGCGAGCTGATGCTGTACGGCGGCATCGCCGACCGCATCGTGCGTTTCGCCAACGCGCTGGTCGGGCATGTGCGCGGCGGCCTGGGCATGAGCAACGTGCTCGGCTGCACCCTGTTCGGCGGCGTCGCCGGCTCGCCGTTGGCCGACGTGTCGGCGATGGGCTCGGTGATGATCCCGCTGATGAAGCGCGAGGGCTATCACGCCGACTACGCGGTCAACGTGACGACGCACGCGGCGCTGGTCGGCGCGCTGATGCCGACCTCGCACAACATGATCATCTTCACGCTCGCCACCGCGGGCATCGCGTCGGTGAGCATGTTCAACCTGATCCTCGCCGGCCTGATCCCGGCCGCGATCCTGACGATCTGCAACCTGCTGGCGGCCTACGGGGTGGCGGTCAAGCGCGGCTATCCGACGCACGGCGAGTTTCCCGGCTGGCGCGTGGTGGCGGTGGCGTTCGTCGCCGCGCTGCCCGGCCTGATGGTGGTGGTGATCATCCTGGCCGGCATCCTGTCGGGCGTGTTCACTGCCACCGAGTCGGCCGCCACCGCGGTGTTCTGGGCGCTGCTGATCACGGTGTTCGTCTACAAGACGCTGTCGTGGCAGAACTTCCTGAAGGCGTGCGCGAAGGCGTGCAAGACCACCGGCGTCGTGCTGCTGCTGATCGGCATCTCGTCGGCGTTCGGCTACTTCCTCGCGCTGTACGAGGTGCCGCAGAAGACCGGCGAGCTGATGAAGCTGGTGTCGGACACGCCGTGGGTCATCTTCCTGATGGTCAACGTGCTGCTGTTCCTGCTCGGCACGTTTCTCGACATGGCGCCGACGATCCTGGTGTGCACGCCGATCTTCCTGCCGATCTGCCAGCAGTTCGGCATGGACCCCACGCAGTTCGGCGTGATGCTGCTGATCAACTGCGCACTCGGGCTGAACACGCCGCCGGTGGGCACCACGCAGTTCGTCGGCTGCGCGATCGGCGAGATTTCGGTCGGCGAGGTGATGCGCTCCATACTGCCGTTCTACGGCGCGCTCACCGCCACGCTGATGCTGGTGACCTACGTGCCGGCGTTCTCGCTCTGGCTGCCCGGACTGTTCAAATGAATCCACCGACTTCGCGCCTGCCCCTGGTGCCGCTCGAAGGGCCGGGCGTGCCGTTCACGCCGAGCGCGCGCTACCCCGATCCGGCCGTCGAGGTGCTCGACGAGTCGTTCCTGAAATTGCGCCTCTTCAGCGCACACGTCGAGCAACTGGCCACCGGGTTGCGCTGGGCCGAGGGGCCGGTGTGGTTCGGCGACGGACGCTACCTGCTGTTCAGCGACATCCCGAACAACCGCATCCTGCGCTGGGACGAGACCAGCGGCCTCACAAGCGTCTGGCGCAGCCCGTCGAACCACGCCAATGGCCACGCGCGCGACCGCCAGGGCCGACTGATCGGCTGCGAACACTTGACGCGCCGCGTCACACGCACCGAGTACGACGGCTCGATCACCGTGCTGGCCGAGCGCTGGCAAGGCAAGCGGCTCAACTCGCCGAACGACATCGTGTGCGCACGCGACGGCGGTGTCTGGTTCACCGACCCGCTGTTCGGCATCGCCGGCCACTGGGAGGGCGAGCCCGCGCCGAGCGAGACGCCGTGGGCGGTGTACCGCATCGACCCGCGCAATGGCGCACTGCAGCGCGTGATCGACGACCTCGCGGCCCCCAACGGCCTGGCGTTCTCGCCTGACGAGAAGATCCTCTACGTGGTCGAGAGCCGCGCTGTGCCGCACCGCAAGGTCTGGGCATACGACGTCGACGCGACCGGCGCGCTCGCCAACAAGCGCCTGTTCGTCGACGCCAGCGGCCCGGGCGCCTACGACGGCATCAAGGTCGACGTCACCGGCCACGTGTGGTGCGGGTTCGGCAGCAGCACCGGTGCCGACTTCGACAAGCTCGACGGCGTGCGCGTCTACAACCCGGCCGGCCAAGACGTCGCGCACATCCATCTGCCCGAGCGCTGCGCCAACCTGTGTTTCGGTGGTGCAAAGAACAACCGCCTCTTCATGGCCGCCAGCCATTCGCTGTACGCGCTGTATGTGAACACCACCGGCGCGGTGTGAGCCGCGGGCACGCGCCGCAAGCGCCAGCCTGAAGCCGTACTGAGCACGCGCTGAAGCGCCGCTGAAGCGGCCCCTCGACGGTCGCGCGATCGCGACTTTGTTTGGCTTGGCGCAACGTGTGGCGACGCAGCGGCCGGCACACTCGGTGCATCGCTCCGGGGAGCACGCACGGATGGGTCATGGTGTTTCGCTGGTTCGGTTGTCCGGACATCGATCGCAAGCGCGCGCTGCGTTGGCTGGTTGCGTGCATCGCGCTGTTGTCGATGCAGGCTGGAGCGCATGCGCAATCCGGTGGCCTGTTCGGCATGGATCGCTTCGACGAGAACGAGGCCCACGGCATCTTCACGCGGCCCAACCAGAAGCTGGTCGACTACACCGTGATCCTGACGATGGGGGGCACCGCGCTGTGGGAAGGAACGAGCTCGCCGCTGGGCAGGGCGATGTGGCAATCGGTCGACGCGTCGTTGGCCAGCGGCCTGACGGCGCAGGCGCTCAAGTACCTGACATCACGCCCGCGGCCGGATCAGAACCCTGACCCGACCGTGTGGTTTCAGGGCCCCGGGCACATGAGCTTTCCGAGCGGCGAGACGGCGCTGATGAGCGCGTTCGCGACGCCGCTGATCCTGAATTTCAAGGACGACTATCCGGCCGTGTGGGGTCTCGCGCTGTTGCCGATCTACATGGGCAATGCGCGCATGGCCTCGCAAGGCCACTGGCTCACCGATGTGCTCGCGGGCGCGGCGCTGGGCGTGGGCATGGGCTTCCTCGCCTATGACCAGAATCAGCCGTTCGTGCTCAGGATCACCGGCCATGGCGGCGTGTACGCCGGCTTGAAGGTGAAGTTCTGATCCGCATCAATCGGCCAGCACCACCCACAGCAGCCCGCCCACGCCGAGGCCCACGCCGGCCGGCACGCCCCAGCGCTCGAGGCGCGACACCGACGGGCCGACTACCACTTCCACCGGCACCGTCGCGTGCTCGAGCACGCGATGCGTCACCGAGTCCTGCAGCATGCGCGTCAGCGTGTTGCGGCGCGCGGTGCCCATCACGATGTGGTGACAGCCCAGCTGCTCGGCGGCGCGGCAGATCTCGTGCGCGCGTTCGCCGACGCGCCACTGCGCCGCGTAGGGCACGCCGGCGCGCTCGAGCACCTGGCGTGCGCCGGCCAGTGCGGCATCGGCGCGCTCGGCATGCCAGGCCGCGCGATCGCCGCGACTGACGAAACGCGCCACGTGATGCGAAAGCCGCGGCTGCACGTGCAGCAGGTGCAGCCGCAGGTCGTGGTCGCGCTGGTATTCGTCGATCGCGTGGCGCAGCGCATTCAGGCCGTTGTCGGTGCCGTCGATCGGCACGAGCACGTTCAGCATCTCGGCATCTCCTGTGTCAATGGCGCTGTCGACGCGCGGCCGCTGATCGGCCAGCTCCGAGAGCCGCGCGCGGATGCGCGAGTCGAGGCGCCGGTGGTTGTGCACGAACGCGGCCACCAGCACGACGGGCACCAGCGCGTAGCCGAGCCAGACGGCCGCCGGACGGCTTGCGAGCCAGGCCTGCACCAGCGGTTCGTTGCGCACCATCGTCACGCCGGTCCACACCAGCACGCCGGCACCCAGGTACACCACTGCGGGCACGCGCTCGACCACCTTGAGCACGACGGTGCTGCCCCACATCACGATCGGCACGCTGATCGCCAGGCCGAGCGCCACCAGCACCAGGTTGCCGTGCGAGGCGCCGGCCACCGCCAGCACGTTGTCCAGGCCCATCAGCGCATCGGCCACGATCACCGTGCGCATCGCACTCCAGAAGCCGGTGACGTGCCCGGCATCGGCACCCAGCGCGCTGGCCTCCTCGGGCATCAGCAGTTTCCACGCGATCCACACCAGCAGCGCCCCACCGGCCGCGAGCAGGCCGGGTATCTGCAGCAACCACACCACCGCGGCGGTGAGCACGATGCGCACCGCCACCGCGCCGAGCGCGCCCCAGACGATCGCGCGCCGCCGCAGGTGCGGCGGCAGCTGGCGCGCTGCCAGCGCGATCACGATCGCGTTGTCGCCCGCCAGCACGATGTCGATCAGCACGATCGCCAGCAGCGACGACAGGAATTGCGAGGCCTCCATCGATCAGCGGATTGCGGTGGCGGATCGACCGATTGTCGGCGCGCGCCGCCGCGCCACGGTCGTGCTTCGCGACACCTGCCATCGCGAATCGCGATCTCCGCTGACGCGCTGCGGCGCTTGCTGCTATAAAAGCGCCAAGCGCGGTGGCAATGGCCGTCGCGCGAAGTCGCAAAGCGGGAGTAGTTCCGGCGTCGCTCGCGCGGCGCCGACGGCGCGCCGTCAATCCGGGCCTCGCGGCCCCGGTGCCCGAGCGACACGCAGGTGTCGCCGAACAAGACCTTTGCCAGAGGTGGCGCGATCGCGCAGCGATCGGGTCACCGGCAAGGGTGCCGCGCGATCGGGTCGTCGCAGCACCACGGAACGAGGTGCGACGACGATGCAACCCCAACGACTGCGACGCTATCTGCGCCATGGCCTGATGCCGCAGCTGGCCGCGTTCGACGCGGTGATGCGGCTGGGCAGCGTGACGCGCGCGTCCGAGGCGCTGCACATGGCGCAGCCGACGGTGTCGGGGCATCTGCGCAAGCTGTCCGACGCGCTGGGGGTGACGCTGTTTCGCTGCGATGGGCGCCGCATGGTGCCGACGCCGCCGGCGCAGGCCCTGCACGCCGGCACGCGCGAGGTGTTTGCAGCATTGCAGGGCATCGAGTGCGCGCTCGAGCCGCTGCGTGATTCGCGCGCGCACGCGCGAACGCTCAACGGATCAGCACGGCTCGAAAATCGTTGACGTTGGTGAACGTCGGGCCGGTCACCACCAGATCGCCGAGCGGCTCGAAGAACGAGAACGCATCGTGGCGATCGAGGTGATCCTGCGCCTTCAGACCCTGCGCCGTTGCGCGCGCCAGCGTGTCGGGCGACACCAGCGCGCCGGCGTTGTGCTCGACGCCATCGATGCCATCGGTGTCGGCGGCCAGCACCCAGACGTCGGGCTCGGCCTGCAGCGCGAGCGCGCAACCGAGCAGGAACTCGGTGGCGCGGCCGCCGCGGCCGCGGCGCTCGATGCTGGCGCGCACGGTCACGGTGGTCTCGCCGCCGCTCAGGATCACGCACGGCCGGGCGAACGGTTGGCCGCGTCGCCGCACCGCCCGCGCCAGCGCGGCGTGCACCTTGCCGACCTCGCGCGACTCGCCTTCGATCTCGTCGCTCAGGATGTGCGCGTCGAGGCCGCGCTGGCGTGCCAGCGCCGCGGCCGCCTCCAGGCTCTGCTGCGGGGTGGCGATCAGGTGCACTGCGTGGCCGCGAAAGGCGGCGTCGCCCGGTTTGGGGGTTTCGAACGCGCCGCTGTCCAGGCCGGCCCGGGCCGCGGGTGGCACCGCGATGCGATAGCGCGCCAGGATGCGCAGCGCATCGGCGCAGGTCGTCGCATCGGGCACCGTCGGGCCGCTGGCGATGATCGACGGCTCGTCGCCGGGCACGTCGCTGATCAAGAGCGTGACCACGCGTGCGGGCGCGCAGCGCGCGGCCAGGCGTCCGCCCTTGATCGCCGACAGGTGCTTGCGCACGCAGTTCATTTCGTCGATCGCTGCGCCGCTGGCCAGCAGCGCCTCATTGATCTGCTGCTTGTCAGCCAAGGTCAGGCCGGCGGCCGGCAGGCTCAACAGCGCCGAGCCGCCGCCCGAGATCAGGCACAGCACCAGATCGTCGGCGCCCAGCCCCTGCGTCAGCCCGACGATGCGCTGTGCGGCGCGCTCGCCGGCCGCGTCGGGCACTGGATGCGATGCCTCCACCACCTCGATGCGCCCGGGCCGTTCGCGGTACGCAGCCGGCACGTGGCCATAGCGTGTGACCACCAGGCCCGACAGCGGCGCCTCGCGCGGCCACACGGCGTCGAGCGCGGCGGCCATCGCGCCGCCGGCCTTGCCGGCGCCCAGCACCACGGTGCGCCCGCGCGGCGGCGGGGGCAGAAACGCCTGCATCACCTGCGACGGCTGTGCCCGCGCCACCGCCGCGTCGTACAGCGCGCGCAACAGCGCGCGCGGGTCGTCGGCATTGCGCTCGCGGGTGGGCTGCATGGCGCGACGACGCTTCGGCGCGTCAGCTGACGTAGATCACGCGCATGCCGAGCAGCTTGCCGCCGACGCGGTCGAGCACCTGGATCGTGGTCTGCTTCGGGCTGAACGACTCGGGCAGCGGCAGGCTGCCGCGCAGGCTCTGCGTGGCGGCCACCGAAAGCTTGATCGGATCGAGCGTGATGTGGCGCTCGGTGCCCCCGGCGATGCCCTTGACAACGAACTGCAGCACCGCGGGCTGCGCCGGGTCGCCACCCTTGGCACGCGTGAGCAGCACCTCGTAGCCGAGCCCGCCGCGCTGCTTGGTGAGGCGCGCAGCACGCACCTCGATCACCCCACCGCGCGGATCGGGCGGCAGCGACGCGATCAGGAACTCCTGGTCGGCGCGCGCGTTCTTCGTGCGCTCGCGGTCGGCCGCCAGCTCGTCGGCCAGCGCCTTGCGCTCGGCGCTCTCGGCATTGAGCTTCTGCGCCGTCGCGGCGAGGTCGCTGCGTGCGCGATCGCGTTCCTGCTCGGCACGCGTCAGCCGCTCGCGCAGCTGCGACGCCTCGGCCGCCGACAGGCGCGGCGGCAGCAGCCGCTCCTGCACCGCGATGACGCCGGCCACGCCAGCCGCCACGCCCACCACCAGAAAGAGCAGCCAGCGCGGCAGCCGCCACGACGAGCGCCTGCGCCCATAGGGATCGAAGGCAACGGGTTTGAAATTCGCGAGCATGAACGGGCCGCAACAGCAGAGCGCGACGTTCTACCACATGCGCTGCGCCACTCCCCGCGCGCCACTGGCGCCACTAGCGCGCCACCACCGCGATGCCGCGCAGCTGACCCGCCTGCGGCGCACTGGGTGGCCGCGGATAGCGCGCCGGGTCGAGGCGATGCAGCAGCTCGGCCTCGCGTGCGCGTGCCAGCGCCACGTTGGCGATCTTCACGTGCCCGTAGCCGCGCATCGTGAGCGGCAGGCGCGCGATCTCGCTGGCCAGCGCCACCGTCGTCAATCGCAGTTGCGGCAGCAACTCGTCGAGGCGTGATTCGTACTGCCGGATCAGTTCGCGCTCCAGGCGGCGCTCATCGGTGCGACCGAACAGGTCGAACACGCCGCCGCGCAGCCGCTTGCCACGCGCCAGCACGCGCAGCAGCGGCATCAGCCAGCCGCCCAGGCGCAGCTTGCGCGGCGGCTGGCCGTTGCGAGAGCGGCTCAGCAGCGGCGGCGCCATGTAGAACTCGAGCTTCACGTCGCCATCGAACTGCTGCTGCAGCGACTGCGCGAAACGCCCGTCGGTGTACAGGCGCGCGACTTCGTATTCGTCCTTGTAGGCCATCAGCTTGAGCAGGCTCGCCGCCACTGCGCGCGTGAAAGGCAGGCTCGGGTCGGCGCCGAGCTGCGCCTCGGCGGCCTGCACGCGACGCACGCGCTGTGCGAACCGCTGCGCATAGGCCGCATCCTGGTAACCGGCGAGGTGCTCGATGCCGCGCGCCAGCAGCGACTCGACGGTCTCCACCGCCGGCGGCGGCTCGCTGGCGGCGGCGCCGCGCAGCGCCTCGCAGGCCGCCGGGTCCGCCGCGGCCAGGCGGCCGAGCGAGAACGCCAGCAGGTTGTTCTGCACCGCCACGCCGTTGAGCTCGATGGCGCGCGTCAACGCCATCAGGCTCATCGGCACCAGCCCGCGCTGCCACGCATAGCCGAGCGCCAGGATGTTGGCGACGATGGTGTCGCCGAGGAATTCCAGCGCCAGCGTCTGCGCGTCGAACGTCTCGACCTGCTCGCGGCCGGCCGCGAAGTGCAGTTTCTGCAGCAACGCATCGACGCGCAGGCTGGCATCGGGGTTGTGCAGCGATTCGGCCACCGGGACCTCGTGCACGTTGGCGAGGATGCGCGTGCGGCCGTGGCGCACGGTCTGCAGCGCCTCGGGCGATGCACCCACCACCAGGTCGCACGCCAGGATCGCGTCGGCCTGCTGGGTGTCGATGCGCACCTGGTTCAGGCGCTCGGGCCGGTCGGCCCAGCGCACGAAGCTCAGCACCGAGCCGCCCTTCTGTGCGAAGCCCATGAAGTCGAGCACGCTCGCACTCTTGCCCTCCAGATGCGCCGCCATCGCGATCACCGCACCGACGGTGACGACACCGGTGCCGCCGACACCGGTGACCAGGAGGTCGTACGGTCCGGTCCACCGGTGCGGCGCCGGCAACGGCAGCGCGGCGACGCGGTGCTCGAAGTGCTCGCGCCCGGCCTGCAATGCACCGGCGCGCTTGCGCAGCGAGCCGCCGAGCACGCCGACGAAGCTGGGGCAGAAGCCCTTCACGCACGAGTAGTCCTTGTTGCAGCTGCTCTGATCGATGCGGCGCTTGCGGCCGAGCGCGGTTTCGAGCGGCAGCACCGCGACGCAGTTGCTCTGCACCGAGCAATCGCCGCAGCCTTCGCAGACGCGCTCGTTGATGAAGATGCGGCGCGCCGGGTCGACCAGCTCGCCCTTCTTGCGTCGGCGCCGCTTCTCGGCGGCGCAGGTCTGCTCGTAGATCAGCACCGTGACGCCCTCGATCTCGCGCAGCCGGCGCTGCACCGCGTCGAGCGCCTCGCGCGCATGGAACTCGGTGCCTGGAGGGTACAGGTGATGCTGCTTGTCGTACTTGGCGATGTCGTCGCTGACCACCACCACCTTCTTGACGCCCTCGCTCTCGACCTGGCGCGCGACGCGGTCGACGCTGATCACGCCGTCGACCGGCTGGCCGCCGGTCATCGCCACCGCGTCGTTGAACAGGATCTTGTAGGTGATGGTCGCCTTCGAGGACACCGCCTGGCGGATCGCCAGATAGCCCGAGTGCCAGTAGGTGCCGTCGCCCAGGTTCTGAAACACATGGGGCACCTTGGTGAACATCGAGTGGCTGACCCAGTCGACGCCCTCGCCGCCCATCTGGATCAGGCCTTCGGTCTCGCGCGTCATCCACGAGGCCATGAAGTGACAGCCGATGCCGGCCTGCGCGCGCGACCCTTCGGGCACCCGGGTGCTGGTGTTGTGCGGACAGCCGGCGCAGAAATACGGCACGCGCTTGACCGCATCGCTGGCGTTGGACAGCAGTTCGGGCGGCGTGAAGTCGCGCACGTGCCGCAGGTGGTCGCCGAGCGTCTTGTCGTCGGGGAAGTGGCGCGCAATCCAGTGCGCCACCAGCTCGATCAGGCGCGACGGCCGCAATTCGCCGAGCGGCGACACCAACGGCGCGCCGTGCGCGTCGTGCTTGCCGACGATCATCGGCCGCTCGCCAGGCGCCGCGTTGTAGAACAGGTCGCGCAGCTGCGCCTCGACCACCGGGGCCTTCTCCTCGACGACCAGGATCTCCTGCAGGCCGTGCGCGAACGCGCGCAGGCGCGTCGGCTCGAGCGGGAACGACAGCCCCACCTTGTAGAGCCGCACGCCGGCCGCGGCCAGCATCGAAGGCTCGATCTCCAGGCGCCGCAGCACCTCCATCAGATCGTAGTGGGCCTTGCCGCAGGTGACGATGCCCACGCTCGCATGGGGCGACACGATCACGTCGCGGTCGATCGAATTGACCTGCGCGAACGCGCGCACGGCCGCGAGCTTGTCGTGCAGCCGCGATTCGATGCGCAGGCTCGGCAGGTCGGGCCAGCGGTAATGCAGGCCATCGGCCGGCGGCGCATGGCCGGTGGCCGCGCGCACGCCGGCCGCATCGCGCCAGGCGTCGACGCGGACGGCGATCGCGTCGAGGTCGACCGTGGCGCCGCTCTCCACCACCTCGGACAGCGCGGTCAGGGCGACCCAGTTGCCCGAGTAGCGCGAGAGGGCCCAGCCGTACAAGCCGAATTCGAGGTACTCGGCCACATTGGCCGGCGCCACAACCGGCATGTGGAAGGCCTGGAACAACAGGTCGCTCTGGTGCGGCATCGACGACGACACGCAGCCGTGGTCGTCACCCGCCACCACCAGCACACCGCCGTGCGGCGAGCTGCCATAGGCGTTGCCGTGCTTGATCGCGTCGCCGGCGCGGTCGACGCCCGGGCCCTTGCCGTACCACATCGAAAACACGCCGTCGACCGTGCGCTCGGGGTCCGATTCCACGCGCTGGGTGCCGAGCACCTGCGTGGCCGCGAGTTCCTCGTTGATCGCCGGCACGAAGCGGATGCCGGCCTCGGTGAACTTGGGCCCCGCCTTCCAGATCGCCTGGTCGACCATGCCCAGCGGCGAGCCACGGTAGCCGCTGACGAAGCCCTGCGTGTTCAGGCCTGCCTGCGCGTCGCGCGCGCGCTGCATCAGCAGCAGGCGCACCAGGGCCTGCGTGCCGGTGAGGAAGACGCTGCCGGTGGGTGCCCACAGGTTGTGGTGCAACTGGTAGCCCGGCCGCGCCAGCGGCGGCGAAGCGGTATCGGCCTGCATGGTGGTTTCCCGATGACTGCCCAACGCAGTCACCCAAGCATAGGCGCATCGCGAAGCCACCGGCGTCTGCTGCGGATCGAGGCGCGCCGGCCGCCGCACCCTCGAAACCCCATCTCGCAGGCGCAACCGCACCGAGCCCGGACCGCGCACGGGGCCATCGAGAACGCCGAGAATGCGCACTTTCATGCGGGGGCTGCCCATGCCGCGTCGCATCGTCTCGAATCGCCGGCGCGGCATGCGCCGGCACGCCACCGCGCCACGCCGCGAGCTTCGGCCTGACGCGGCGCTCGATGTGCCGCGCCGGGTGGCCCGGCCGGCCCGCTCGTGCCGGTGAGCAGCGCGATGCGAGCGCGCGTGTGGCTGTGCCTTTCGGTGTTGCTCGCCGTCGGCGTGCAAGCGGCCGATCCCGGCGCGCTGGTGGTGGGCTCCAAGCGCTTCACCGAGTCGTACATCCTCGGCGAGGTGATCGCGCAGACCGCGGCGCCGCATGCCAAGGTCGAACACCGCCAGGGGCTCGGCAACACGGCGGTGGTGCTCGAGGCGCTGAAGGCCGGCGCGATCGACGTCTACCCGGAGTACTCGGGCACGATCGACGCCGAGATCCTCAAGCACCCGCAGCCCACCGACCTGCCGACGATGCAGCGCGAACTGGCGGCGCTGGGCCTGGGTGTGGGGGTGCCGCTTGGCTTTCAGAACACCTATGCGCTCGCGATGACCGCCGCGCAGGCGTCACAACTCGGCATCAAGACGATCAGCGACCTCGCCAAGCACCCCGAGCTCACGGTGGCGGTGTCGCACGAGTTCCTCGGCCGCGCCGACGGCTGGCCCGGGCTGGCGGCGCGCTACGGCCTGCCGCACAAGCCGAGCGGCATCGACCACGGCATCTCGTACGAAGCGCTGGCGGCCGGGCGCATCGCGGTGACGGACATCTACTCCACCGACGCCAAGATCGCCGAGCTCAAGCTCACGGTGCTCGACGACGACAAGCAGTACTTCCCGCGCTACGACGCGGTGCTGCTGTACCGGCTCGACCTGCCGAAGAAGGCGCCCGCCGCGTGGGCCGCGATCCAGCGGCTCGAAGGCCGCATCGACGCCGCGCGCATGATCCAGATGAACGGCGATGCCGAGCTGCGCGGCCGCTCGTTCGCCGACATCGCGCGCGCCTTCGTCACGCCCGCCAGCGGCACCGGTGCGCGCACCGGCTGGTTGCAGCGCCTGTTCGCCGACGACCTCGGGCGCCTGACGCGCGAGCACCTGACGCTGGTGGCGGTGTCGGTGCTGGTGGCCGTGCTGATCGGCGTGCCGCTCGGCAGCGCGGCCGCTGCGTGGCCGCGCGTCGAGCAGCCGGTGATGGCGGTGGTCGGCGTGCTGCAGACGGTGCCGTCGCTGGCGCTGTTCGCGATGCTGATCCCGCTGCTCGGGCGCATCGGCACGCTGCCCGCCCTGGTGGCGCTGTCGCTGTATGCGCTGCTGCCGGTGGTGCGCAACGTCACCACCGGACTGCAGCAGGTGCCCGCCGGCCTGCGCGACGCCGCGCGCTCGCTGGCCTTCACGCCGTGGCAGCGTTGGTGGTTGATCGAGCTGCCGATCGCGATGCCGGTGCTGGTGGCCGGCGTCAAGACCGCCGCCGTGATCACCGTGGGCACCGCGACCATCGCCGCCTTCATCGGTGCCGGCGGCTACGGCGAGCGTATCGCCACCGGGCTGGCGCTGAACGACAACGCCACGTTGCTGGCCGGCGCGCTGCCGGCGGCCGTGCTGGCGTTGGTGACGCAGGGTGTGTTCGAATGGATCGAGCGGCACCTGATGAAGCGCAGGCCGCGCAGCGCAGGCGCGCCCTGACATCGAGCCATCCAAGAACAACTCCAGCCATGCACCGCAGAACCTTTCTCCAGCTCTCGCTGAGCACCGTGGCCGCCCGTGCGACCGTGGCCGCGTCGGCGGCCGACGCCACCATGGAAGTCGCCCTTGAAGAAGCCACCCTCGACCAACTCGGCGCGGCGCTGCGCGAGCGGCGTGCCAGCGCGCTGGCGTTGACGCGCGCATACGGCGAGCGCATCGCGGCGATCGACCGCATGGGCCCCACGCTGCGCAGCGTGATCGAGCTCAACCCCGATGCCGAGGCCATCGCGCAGCGTCTCGACGACGAAGCGCGCGCGGGGCACTGGCGCGGGCCGCTGCACGGCATTCCGATCCTGGTGAAAGACAACCTGGCGAGTGCCGACCGCATGCACACCAGTGCCGGCTCGCCGGCGCTGATGGGCGCACAGGCGCCGCGCGATGCGTTCGTGGTGCAGCGGCTGCGCGAGGCCGGCGCGGTGCTGCTGGGCAAGACCAACCTGTCGGAGTGGGCCAACATCCGCGGCGCGCACTCGATCAGCGGCTGGAGCGCGCGCGGCGGCCAGACGCTGAACCCCTACGCGCTCGACCGCAGCCCGAGCGGCTCGTCGTCGGGCACCGGGGCCGCGGTGGCAGCCAACCTGTGCGCCGCCGGTGTCGGCACCGAGACCGATGGCTCGATCACGTCGCCCTCGTCGGTGCAGGCGCTGGTG